>Ga0209562_1000889_pt1 | contig 10885 bp, 7 predicted proteins | sample WorMetvacBELIZE2_FD_187399 | JGI IMG/M metagenome (GOLD analysis project Ga0209562, IMG submission 187399) | Marine gutless worms symbiont microbial communities from Max Planck institute for Marine Microbiology, Germany - Olavius vacuus BELIZE.2... | ecosystem: Host-associated > Annelida >...
AAAGTGGAAGGAAGGAAGGAAGGAAGGAAGGAAGGAAGGGAGGGGAAAGAAAGCAAGGGAGAAGACGGAAAGAACACCCTCCGAAATTTCTGGTCACGGTCTTGCATGCTTTGCTCACTTCAGAATACACATCTTCGATCAATATCACTGACATTAACGAAATGAATGTAACAAATGGGGGCTGTAGATAGCGGTAGCGGATGTAGAGAGGACGCAGCCGGTTGCTTTGGTCCGAGGACCGGCAGCTCGTTGACGCTGTTATATAATTTATACGTACATCAAGTCTCGAAATGTCTCTATCGGGATTCTTGATGACAGCACCGCAGCATTTCAGCGAATTAGTATACGATAATCCACGAGCGATACAGTTTACTAATCTATGCTCTAATCACCAAACCCAACCCGGCCACTTCCGCCCAAACGTCTTAGCTTGCTGGTTGCGAATTAGTAAACCCAGAACGTTTACGGGTGCAGTTGACATGCAGGCGGGCGAAACCTGGGCGATAGTATGCACGTTCTCCGACATTGCAGATATTGATAATATTTTATTCACCAGACTGATCATACGATAGAAGTGTAAGAAACTTAATAAGAAATAAGAAATATTTCGAGAAATGCCAATATATTCAACTGCAGACTTTCCACGAGAAACGGGACGGACGGACGGACGCTTTGCAGGTCAATTGAGCTCGCTCGTATCGTATCATGTCGACGGCGTACATCTCCAGACGCCATGAAGCGCTATCGAGTACGTTCTGAGCGCGCACCTGGTCAGTGTCTGCATCCGCATCTGAGCGCATGCGCGAGCTGATTAGCCAGCGCGCACATTCGTTAGCCGACAGCTTCGTCAGTTTATCTTGTAAACTGTCTGTTTACACGGCCAGCGAAATGCAACAGACACGCAACGGACAGAAACCAGAAGTCGCATAATTCTATCGCGTGCAGCGCACTGCGAATCCGAAGACGCGCGACCTATATTCGTGTACGAAATGTACTTGATAATGGTGCGTTACATTTGCACTGCGTGGGGATAAAATTTTTGTAATTATTTTTGGACCAGGAGTTTGCATACATGGATGATGGAGGCAAGGATCGGTTGGAAGCAGGCTAAAGCAGCTGCCCCTTGCCTATGGGAAATGCTTACAACGTACCTGTTTGACCATTTGTTTAATGCACAGTTCTGTTTCCGCATTTATGTAGCCTGTTCTTGAAGCTTCGCTTACAATAATAATGATAATATAATGCTGCACTGGTGATGGTGGACGTACGAAAATCCAGTGTCAACAGCGTGTGCCAAACGTTTCGTACGGGCGACCCTAACCTTGTCGTAACCCGGCGTTTAGTACTCGGTGTTGCTGATGAAGGTTAGGGTTAGTTACATCGGGTTAGGGTCTGGGTCACGGTTAGAGACGCTCAGGTTACGAAACGCCTGAGTACGAAAAGGGCACGAAATGTCTGGATGCCTTGACACGTACTACGATGCAGTGGCGTTACTAGGGTGGGTATCACCCGGTGCGGCAACTAAGGGTGTCACACCTATTTTTTTCATGAAAAAACTGGCGACCTTTTTTGCTCATCACCGTCACTCTTATTGATTTCACTCGGGTGTCACCCTCCTGCAGGGTGTCACCCGGGACGGTCCGCCTCCCCCCACCCTCCCTAGTGACGCCACTGCTACGATGACGTACACTTACAACTCACCTCCATCCACCGCCACAGCACGTTCACATTCTGTTAGCTTTTATGTCGGTCGAGTTACAATTGAGAAGTTATGCGATAATGTAATACGAGAGTTGTCATTGTCAAGTTCGACGAGTCGGAGAGAGAAGTTCTGTTGCTGCAGGCGATGACTGCTTGATAGAAATGACGACCGGTGTAGGACATTCGCCCCCCCCCCCGTCGTCGTTTTACCATAGGACATTTTCCCCTGGCCACACCACTCAAACGTAAAAAGAACTTGCTAACTAAGTAAGTAAGTAAGTAAAATGTCGATTTGTAGAGCGCGATTACGTAACACCTCTAATGCGATAACGTTTCGAATGTCCCGCGAACAGATACGTCTTCAATTTCCGCCTGAATTGTTCGGAGTCAACAGCTGGATCGCGCAAATGATCAGGCAGTGAATTCCAGACTGCTGGTCCGGCGATAAAATGCAAGAGTCCCAAAAGTGCATCCGACTCTAACACTAACCAAAGTTGACATAGTGAGTTTTTTAACGTTTCATGTGGTGCTAGCTGCAATGAAAAATGTCCGGGAGGAGGGGGAGGTACAGGGTGAAAATATCCGGATCGCCGACGACCAGTGTCGGTGTTTGATGTTAGACCGGAAGTCGACAGGCGCTGCCCGGAAATAACGTAGTCGCCGTTCGTCCCGCCCATCTCTTTCACGGCGCCGGGGCCCGCAGGTCCTTTAACCCCGGCGAGTGGGCGGGTAAATGCGGGGCTAGGCCTGTGCGCCGCCGTCACGGTCTGGACATTGTTCGCCGCCGTCGCCGACTGAAACGTCTCCGAGAAAAGTTCTCGCCGTTCCGTCCGTCGATTATGCCATCAATCACCGGCTCGTTTCGACGACCGCTCCCGACTGCCGAAAATCTGATTCGTACGATTGATGCTAAGGCGACGGGGAGGTTCACTGCCCAATTTTCCCCCATTTCCGCGATGCACGGGGGCACCGAGGGTGCGGAGCTGGGCGGAGAAAACTGGGTGCACGCTGGCGTTCCTACGGTCGGAAGATGATTGCGATGCAGCGCGCTCGGCATGTGCGTCATTTCAATGAATTCTCGGACTCTCTGGCCTGCCGCCGCAGCCGAGAGCAATCAGTGCACAGAAACCGCAGTGATGCACGGATTAATAAAATATATCGTGTCGTGTATTAGCTGATCAGGCTATAAAAGGACCGGCAATCTTTGTATAAGACGGTTATTGATTGGTAAAGTTAGTTAAGTATGTAAAGTTATGATATCATATGCACTCTTGGTTGGTATTACGGTCGGTGAATTAAGATCAATGTTAAATTCTTCTTTGGAAAAGTTGCTTAAATTTTTGTCAAATAAATAAATAACTTTTGACATTAACATTTTCTTAAAAGCGAAACAGCTATAAGTAGAGACAGCTTAGTCCACCGCTGTTATAGTAAAACTCAAAACTTGAAAAAGATAAAAAGATAATTGTTTGAATCGATATTATGAGATTTGTAGTTTGCAAGCAACAAATCCCACTACAATTTCATTTTGTCTAACATTGTTATTTTAATCTACAACATACGACATTTGACTTACTTAATCAGGAGAACAGTGTAATTCATTACACCACAAAATTCGGTCTGTAATGTGAAATCTGCAGTATTACATTGAAATGACGCAGATGCCGTGTGCATTCAGCAAACGTTGAACGCTGGCACAGGTAAAATATAGACTTCGCACTAACGAAATTAAACGACTCGTGCATCACTAATAGACGGGTACTAGTTCATAGAGGAGTATGACGTCGAGTATTATTCATTGCCGGCGGCGACATTAACCAAAGTGCGTCCCACGCCTCTTAGCGTCATCGCCCATCAACTTATCTCGAAATTATCTCGTCGTTCGTTGCTGTGATCGGTTCATTCGAGTAATCTAATATCGATCGTATTTATTGCCATATCGCACGCTCGTCTGCCGCTGAATTATTGTTATTGCGATTTCCATTATCGTAAAATCTGCGTGGCGATTTATTGATTGCGCCTAGATACTGTAGGCCTATATATATTTCTGGTGAAGAAACCGGGTTAAAAATGTCTCCCCACTGCAAGGCCAAGTCGCCGTAACGTACGATTAGGGTGACCCTAATCTCAGGCTCCCAGTTAGAATTTTGGCTACACTCATGAAACGATTAACCGTCTTCTTTGGTATTGTCTCGTCGTCCAGTTTACGAATCCTCCCCGGTCATCTTTTGTCGGCAAAAATTCCAGGGAGACATATCAGCGTAAAAATAATGTCTCCAGGGAGGCATGTTACCAGTAGATATTAGGGGTAATCAGACCTATTATGGGACATGGCGTCTTCAGTTCTTAAATTAATCGCTTAACGCCGTTTTGTGATGCAAAAGTCAAATCACATTAAGGCAAAGTTTTTAAATGTTCGCGCATTTAGTGTAGTGTTTGTCTCTGTCCGTCCTTCCGTCCGTCGTGATCGACGCCGAAACCGTCCAAGATATCAACATACACTTCAGACGATACGATAGAAGGGTGTTTCTAGTTTCTTGAATCCAAATTTCGCAAACTTCAGTTTTTGGGTTCACCTCAAATGAGTCCTTTAAAGCGAGGCACCCTCTGTCGACAGCGAAAATTGGACCAAAAATCCGCCATATCTCGGAAACAATGGAAGATAGAGGTAAGTTATTAATTAGCCACATACAGGAAGTCATGTTTGTGGGCTCATTGCGTCACGCATATACTCTCTGAAAAATATAGCCCAAAGAATGTAGTTTTCATAAACATACGATTTATGGCGATATTCAAAGACTACTGAGAAAGAATACGTTAAAGAGAAGTAGGCCTAACCAAGTATACCTACAGTGATGAAAATTCCACTAATACTGTACAATAACTTGGAAACGGTGCGAGATAGGATGTAAGTTAGCAGTATGCACTAATAGGAAGTCGCATACGGACTTCTCATTTTTGGTGACCTTCAGAGACCATGAACATCGTAATAGCCGTTATTTCGATTGGAGACCAATTACGTCACAGTGGTTGAAGTTAGCCCATACTGTTAGCGACAGAAATGTAGCCCGAAGAATGTAGTTTTCGGCAATATATGATTTGTGGCGATATTCTCACAGATTACCGAGAAAGAGTGAATTGAAGAGAGGTAACCAGCACTCGACAGCGAAAATTCGAGTAGTGCAATACTACACGACCACCTCAGCAATAGCTGAGCTCTTGTAGGCCTAGTGAAGTTGTTTCAGCACGAGAAGTGTTCTCGGGCTATGAATTTACGACTGAAGACGGGACAGACATGCTGGTGTTTAACGCGAGATGACGAATAGGTAGCATAGCACATAACATTAACATTAAAGATGACGATGCAGTGTAGGCCTCTAAAAAAACTGACGCGCGAAAAAAATCCCAAAAAGTCACTGAGTTATTTAGGTTATAGTCCGGTGGGTATAGGATAAACAATGGATTAAAATGTGTATATTATTAGGCATACTGTTATTACGCTGTATTACTACTGTTATTGATAGGACCTTCGGTGACCCATGATTGGAACTGCAGTATTCGTCCTGTTGAAATACACCGAGACCGACTTGTCGAGGTGTGTGCTGTGCACACTGTGTGCATACGCGCAAAGAACTTCGACTGTACTCACAAAGAGAGATAAAGCTTACAAGCTACTTAGCAAACGGATTAAAGTACATTTTCTGCTTGCAATGGTAGTATACACTTAAAGCAGCGCGATGCACCGAGCCTAGTTTAAAGTGTATGTTTGTTGTCAGGCAGTCAACAGGTTCACACAGGGCGGTATGTGTGCGTTGCTCATTCCGCTTGTAGGAATTAGGCTAAACAAAGTACAGTATATCGCTGTCATATGCCTTCGATCGACCACTGTTGTTGTGTTGAAAATCGTGGTGTGGCAAACCTTATACTAATATACTGTTGACGTAAACTGCGGTAACACCTTGTAGTTTTAAAAGGTTTTTTTGTAGTTTCTAATAGTAGTATTTGTGTGCTCTCTGCAATTGTTATGTTCTGTATTATATTATGTACTTATGTGCTGTCTTTTGTTGTACTCAATGATGATGATGATGATGATTTCAGTAGGCTCACTGCCAGGTAAGAAACGACTCACAGACTCCCTGACCAGACGTCCAGACTGACGGTGTGATGGCTGACTTGATGCCGTGAGTAGCCTATGTCGGCTGATAACAACAAAACGGATAAGCTGCCATGAAAAATATCTTCCTGCCTATGCGAAATCTCTAATTCTTCAAATGAGCCATGCAGAGACGTAATACGTCATGAAACTAAAAAGCCCTTTGAGCCAACATCTGCGGACGGTATAATCAGACAAGTCGAATTAATGGTTGCTCGGACGATCGCACACTGCACGGTGGAACGCAGTCAAATATTTCTGTCGCCATTTCATGTGGTGTACTGCTTGACCGGCCTGTGCCCCGTTACTTCTGTACTCATTTACCGAGCTCTACAAGGATCCGCTACAATACGCGCCCTACAAGCACACCTGTATGGAGCCCGTTAAATCGACTGACGACGCGAACGGACGGACGAGCAACTTATGACATGGCGTTGACAAGTTTATAACTCACCAACAGTAACTCACTGCGGTCTGCCGGCCGGCCATACAGCGGTCTGCCGTGCCACATGCTGCTACTGGAACAACTTTGGAGCTCAGCTGGCGTTGATCTAAAACATGACCGCGTGTCGCCTTTTGTTTTCAGTTTCGACCAGAAATTATAAGTGGGCCAGTGGCGGAGGTCGGTAGAAGGGGCGATCTCTCTGAATTCTGGCCGGCCCTAGTTTCCATCCATGCTTTATATGCTATGGTGCAGGGATGCAGCTGATAAGCCTGTATAGAGTGTGTGGTGTCAGACGCCCACTGCAGTGGCGTGAGAAGCCTACATTTAATTAAAGACACTGCATGTCGGAGTTTTTATACAGATATTTAAAAAATCATCTATAAAAGTTGTGAAAATAAAATTGGTGCAGTAAGAAAAACAAAATAAGAATACACTTCGAGATTTGCTCCCAACCCCAAAATAATTATGGCTCCGAAATGCCCCTTTCCATATTTGAGTGCTAGAAACTCCACCTTCCTGGGCGTATCCTGGTTGTTAGGAGCGGGAGCCTCTCAGTCTATGCTTTTTAGTCATCACAAAATATATTTTCTAATGTTTTAGTTTACTAAAAATGTGCACTTGAGACCATTAACCGATATCATTTCTTTGTCGAAAGGCCTAATTGCTTTTCATCACCACTATTCCCATTATATCTAACCTTAAAACTGCACGATAACGTCAAAAAATGACAGAATTGGCATGAAATATAGCACAACGTAATCGACAAATCGGCGATCAATTTGTCGAACTGACAAACGCATCAGGCGGTCACTAAAGACACATCTTTACAGGTTACTGACAGCTGCAGCGCCGAGTGACAGTGTTTTTCGTGCGCTGGGCACAAATTGACTTACTTACTTACTTACTTATATACATATACCACGAGCCGAAATTGATTTTTGACGAGCGCTCGCGGTGCAATGCAGAGTATCATTCAGCAGCGCAGCATGCAGCCATTAACCAGTTGTTCCATTAACATTAGATTACTATAGTGAATATATCTGAAATCTGGATGTTAAGCGAATGCATGCGGCGGTCGTGCACGCACGCTTCTAATGCCGGCACGAAATTGCTACCTTTATCTGTCACGCAGGCAATCAGAGTAGGGCGCTTAGTACTGATCCCGGCACGGTCGATACGCACTTCGCCTCATCCTGTTAATGTCATACTTATCAGTCACTACTGCTACTACTACTACTATCTCTCCTCTCTCAGCGGCATACTGGGTTCTTTCAATCAAACCCTGAATAAGGACAGTTTGGTACTTGGCCGGGACATAAGCGAAAGTAAGTAGCCGTGCAGCGGTGCAATAAAGCTGCAGTTTCAGAAAGGTACTCCCAAACTCGTTAATGTTCGAATACTCGCCGAGTACAACAAATTATATTCATATTTATTTCACCAAAAGAGGCAGCAGCAAAAAAAGAAAATAGCTGAACTAAACTAAACCAATATAAACAAAATAAACTAAGCAGCGCTAATATAGAACTGGCTATCTTTATAGTAATCACGTTATTTATTTAATTATGCGCCAATCACTAAACATAAACCTACCAGTAAGTATCAGCATAACATGATATAATGAAAAGTTTGAAAAGTTGCAACAAAAACGTACTACACCCTGCAGAACGTATGACTCAAAAAATTTTGCGATTTCTTTTCAGCAGGGTTTAATCCCAATAGCCCCATTGCCTACGAGTCTGTATATAGCATCAAGTCCAACCAGATGGACAATCACGAATGGTGCCCATAAGTGATACACCAGTAAACATCAACTGATTGATTCTCTTCTTTATCGCCTCTTTCTTCTCTCAAATGGACAACATTTGAGCGGTGGAGATTATCAGGACTGCTCCGTGCTGTATAATATATGCAACGGTGTACAATAATGTACATTATGATCAGTCCTTGCAGGGAACTAGATTTCATGCGCTTTGGTTTAGTGTTTTGTGTGTTTTCGTGTTTTTCTTTCCCATGGTGGTTGCGAGTTTAGTTGATGTACCATTGCATGCAGCTGAGAGCGTGGAAGAACTCGCGTCCGAAATAACTTTGCCTGTCCAGCGAGACGTAAAGCTTCTCTCATTTGCTTTTCCACGCCGACTTCAAAGATGACCACCGAAATGTCCAACTCCAGTCCATATCTCTGACACCACACGGCCCGTCCTCAGTCCTGCAGGCGCCATACACAGGACTGCGCGATGTCCCTTAGGCTATTCCACTGGAGTTGACGTCATCCACCGGTCGCGTGGCTTTCGACATAAAGAGACGCCGAGTTTGTAAATTATTCATCGGTCTCCATGCGGCGCAGGTCGCGTGCGTAAGCGCGACCTCCGAAATGCCGAGAGCGCCTCGACGTGTAGAAAGCTGTTATTATCGGCCGAAGCCGGAATGGAGCGATAATTACAGGTTTTCATAGAAGCTGTTCTGCCGCCGGGGGCACCGCGGACGAACTGCAACGGGCACTTTTCCTTATAGTTTTTATGCAGACTGTCGCCACAGCGCACTCACACACATTGTTGTCATTGGCGTCGCCAGCTATAGGGGGCACTGGGACACGTGCCCCCTCGACTTTGTACAGTTTTATTTTTAGTTCACTTTGGAGTAAATCAGAGAGCCAACCATTCAAGTAGGCCTACTGTGTAGTCTGCGAGATTAGCTGGTGCAGATGTCAACAACTCACGGCTCTTTCGATCAGTACTGCATTTGTCACAAAACTATTAGTCATCGAGCACCTGCTGCTGAAGTCTGCCGTGAGTGTCCCATGACCTAATTTCCATCTTCGTCCCTCCTCGCAACATATCCTGGCGACGACACTGCATGATTGTTGTCAAGAACAAAAGTATGGTTAGAAGTATAGTGAAAAAACACAATATATAGGCGGTCGTATGCTCGCGTATAGCATGAGTGCATGTTGTCGTGTACGACTGAAACACACAGCGGAAATATTGCACCATATTCTCTCTGCCACCAAAATTTCAGGTAGAAGGGGACGTTCCCCACCATTGGCTCAAAAACGCAAAACGGCAGTTTATCTTCTAAAATCGCACTTCGCTTGAAGAAAGTCTGCTACAAAGTGTTGGCCTAACTATCCCATGCAAAAATGATTGGTGGGCCACCAATCATTTTGCATGGATAGTTATATAGGCCAATTAATGCCCTATAACTTTGCCGCTGACAGTTTTCACACAAAGAAACTTTGTAGCAGACTTTCTTCAAGAGAAGTGCGATTTTAGACTAAAAACAGCAACAAAAAAGCTAATTTTATTTTCGCGATGTAATGCATTCAACCATATGAGCGATTTTCAGTTTTTGAGATTGAGAACGCACTCTGTAGGCTCTTTCTGGTCCCCACCGGGGAACTACCATCCCCATGTCACTGGTATGGAGGTTCCCTGGCAAGCCTGTGGACATTGATTCGGTGCGTGGAATATGTATAAGGCGAAGCCCAGAATCTACAGAGAAAACGTCAAATAACTGCACAATATGGTTGCAATTGCGTGCTATTTTTAAAATCTGACACTGAGACTGACAGAAAAGTCACAGAAGACATAACATCGACGACTATAAGACAAAAGACATCAACTAATAACAGAGAACTGAGTATAATAAGAACCTCACCATATGACTGTCACAGGATATCGTGTAAGATGCAACATGTAGAAAGCGATTTTTGTGTATTCTTACTTGCACACAAAATTAGAAAAAAAATATCGGTGTTTAAACTGCTGAAGCCCATCATGAAAATATATGAAATATTTAAGGGAATGTTTAGTTTTTAATAAACAGTAATTTAATATGGCGTTAAACACCACATCTTCAGCCATTTTGGCAAGTTTTCGCATGGCGGTATTGTAATAGCACCACAGTGCTTATACAATGAACAACCTGACATTGGCATTCCGAGACATGTCTGATTTATTCCACAGCAAGCAAACCAACAAACGAATTATTACTGCCGTTTGTGGTTTGTCCATAAAAACACAACATACGACTTATGACGAATGAATAAGCCCAATGAGTTTAGTGGTTAGCAAGGAAGGTGATCGTACCGAGAAGACGCGTTGTCTCCGTCTCATTCAGGTAGAAGCTCAGGTGTGCGGCGGTGCTCGCGAACAGGTAACACACAATCACTGACGGGAGATACATCACCGCTGACGTCTGCATGCTGATGCGGCGGCAGCTGTTAATCAGTGCGGCGAACAGGCGACGTCACAGGTGCACGCGCGCTAAGTTCGGTGTTCTCTCTATCTGCGACCGCACGCAGAGAGTTGCAGACCACACGCGTTGCTGCCCGTAGTAGACGGCTCGGCTGGCGCCAATCGCTACGACAATGTTCTGCGCGACTCTGCGGCGGCGTTGCAAGTTCACTCGGCGCTCGCTGGGCGGCCAACGACGACCAATCAGCGGCGTCGGACGGCGAGTCACGTGACGACCACGGTTCCCTGGCGAATGTTCGCTGAGGATGAGAACACGCAACCGCCGTGCCGCTGGCATAGGCATTGCATGCAGTTCGATCTGCTACGAACGGCTGACACTGCTATCCGCAAAGT
>Ga0209562_1000890_pt1 | contig 10885 bp, 10 predicted proteins | sample WorMetvacBELIZE2_FD_187399 | JGI IMG/M metagenome (GOLD analysis project Ga0209562, IMG submission 187399) | Marine gutless worms symbiont microbial communities from Max Planck institute for Marine Microbiology, Germany - Olavius vacuus BELIZE.2... | ecosystem: Host-associated > Annelida >...
TTTTACGTCAGTGCCAATTTTGGTGAAAATCGATCAAGAAATGCGACCGTGAGAGTGCTCGCAGACAGACAGACAGACTGACTGACAGACGCAAACCGATTTTATAATCTGTCCCATGCTACATGCTATAGCTATGGGACAGATAACAACACTGGAGGTCCAACTGGACACATAAGAGGCCACTCTGATACACACACATACTCACTCACACTAGATCATTACATTACACAAACCCGACTGAGTCGATGCAGGTTTAGTTCTCTGTCGCACGACACTCACGCTCTTCACCGGCTCATAGGTGATTGGCACAACATCATCGATGCCATCGTCTGAATTGGCCGGCGTAGAACGTCCAGAGATGGGTGAACTACTGCCAGACACTGGTGTCGTACTTCGACGTTGGCCGTCATCGTCATCATCACTATGTTGACTACACAATTCTCTCACATCAAGTCCATCATCTTGCACTCTGTTCTTATCGACGGCGTCTGTTGATGATGCTGAATAAAATGCAATGTATTCAATAAGTGCACGACGTTTGTCATAAATCACGTATTCGTCATGGTCCCGAGGCCGTCCCTACAACACAGGCAACATTCCAGCCACAAAAACAAATCACTTTACTTAAACCCTTCGTCATCGGACCCTTTGGACTGAAGAGTTATCAAACTGTGGGACTATAGATACCAAAGCTGGCAGGTGTGTCATTGGTGTATACGACAAAATAGTGACCGGCGGTCTTAAGTTGGCCTAATGAAATACCATTTTCAGTGTGGAATGTGGAATGGGATATCACAGTAACAAAAGGGTTAAAAACATTCCACTTCTACGTTAAAATAATCTAGACAAAATTCACCGGGACCTACACAAAAATAGAATGTCATCGATGCAAATCGTTGATCGGCATGACTCTGCCGGAAAATGTCTTGTGACTTTGACCTTGCACCCACGACCTTGAAAATGTAATCAGTGTCATGTGGACCTGGTAGTAAGTAACTGTGATAAGTTTCATTGAAATACATCCACGCACTCTGGAGATAGGTGAGAAAATGCCTATGTGACCATGTGTGGTCTTGCTGTAACCTTGACCTTTGACCTTTGACCTCAAAATCCAGTCAGTTCATCTTTGTCCCCTACTGCACTCAAATTATAAATTTGGTGAAATTCCTACAAGTGGTTTATAAGATATTATGTTAACAACAAACTTTTAGTATACATTCACGGACACATGCACAGACAGCAGAAAACAGAACCATTCTAACGGTGGCAGAAGCATGTTTGTGTCTTCAGGTTGACAATGGAAGTAAGTAAGCAGCGTGTACGGTCTCACTTGACTCGAAATCATTTTGAAGATGAGTCTTTCTGGGCAATCAATGGCATTGTGTGATGGGATAAGTTTGCTTCTAGTTGTAGTAGTAGTAGTATTTATTCAATCATGTGGCCATAGAGCAAATAGCACAACACATGGTAAAGAAACAAACGAAAAGCAATATACAATGCAATGAATACACTGATATGTGCAACTACAATCAAAAAAAGTGGATGAAATTTTTTTTAAACGAACAAAATACTAAAATAGATGGCTGAATGGCTATGAAGTCAGCTTTTAAGTGCACATTAAATCATTGCACATCATCATCATCATCATCATCATCATCATCACTGGTACTATTACCAAACTCACAACAATGAGAAAATATACTAATAACACAAAAATTTAACTGCCGTGGCAAAACAGACTGGTCACAGTTACGAAAGTCTTGCAAATGTAAACACAAAACAAAGTATAAACCTAATCATAATTCGGCCGTTAGAACTGCTCATATAAGTGTGCATACGTGACTGCACAACACCGTGGTATGCTATACAGCACAGAACAGTTCTGACAATCTGCCACGACCTCATCATCCAGGCAGTCATCAGTCATCACAACTCAGATGCTGTCTACTGATGGCATAAACAACGGTGATCGTTGCATTGAATTATCGCTTTGTACCTTAACAGAGTCGTAATAAACTCTTTTGCCATCTTTCACTGTTTTCAGCGGCTCTTTCTGCAGGCCACGATCCTCCTCTCCAGCTGGATATTCCTGCAATGTTAATAACATATCAAAATACTGACATTCTGCATCATACTTCCAAGTGTGCTGACAGACGGGCAAAATTCCAACGGCATAAATTGTTAATATTACACATCAATGCAAGTGAGCAATAATGTCTATCAACAAAGTTTTTATTGAGCACACTGACTGCTATTAACGCTTAGTATGCCATCTATCTGTCCACTAAACTACACTCCAGCAGCATGTATCAGTGACTTCCACAGACTAAATTAACTCATAAAAATTTTAATGCTACTGGTTAAGCCCAAACAAATTATAACATCGGCTTTTCTTTAACACTCCAATTTACTGTGTCCAACAGAGCTGAGACGAGTGCGCATATGTGCATATAACTGTGCAAGACTGCAGTACACAGAACAGTTCTGATAACCTACCGTCTTATCCCCCAGTCTCCCAATGGTCTCCAGGAAACCCTTTGCAATTGCTGAAGCAGGACTTCTGCAGGCCAGATGCTCTTCTGGACACCCACCCAGCTATACTATATTGGTACTATGGGGTAGAAATAAATATAACTGGCAAAATAAAATAAGACAAATTACAAAATGAAAAACTACAACTACAATCCAATGACTTGCAAATCTGCAAAATATAAAAACTGTAACTTCCAACCAGTAAATAAGCTAGTTTTACAGAAAAACACCACAATGGCAATGAAAACCATAAAACTGATGAGCAAAATCACGACGAGATCTTGGCTTACCTTGATGTCACCCATGATGACTTTACACCTCAACAAGTACGACTCATCGTTACGTTTACGAGCATATTTACAACACTTCCGAGGATTGTCACTACACAGCATGTGACACCAGAAGTTTATACAAAAAAAGGATTCACGCTGACCCGACAGTTAAATCGAACACACATTTGGATGTTTATGCTTTTTATTAAACCGGCATTATTAAATAAATTTTATACATGAGATATTCATCCTACATTGATCATTAACAACTGAGATAAATGGCTTTTGGGTGCATTTTTGTTTTGCCTGCACTCTGCAGTCCTCTAATTAAGTAAAAAGCCTCGCATAACAATCAGAACCTAAATAAATAACTAATGACATCGAAATAAGTTTTTCGTATTAATCGGTATCGGCCAATAATCGGCCAACTGTTAGGTGCCAATTATTGGCTGACCGATATCGGCCAACTGGTGCCTTATCAGTGCATCTCTAATTTTATATACACAGTACATATGCTGCTACTGGAAACATAAGAATATTCATCTATATTATGACATTAAGACATTTTAAGATTATGTCACGGATTTTACTCAAAACAAAATGAATTTCTGCTGGACCTGAGACCACATACATTTTGCACTGGGCTGCAATTGATGGACAGCCTCAGCACTGGACATAGTCCACCCCGAAGAAAAAGGTACGGAGACCACATACTGAAAACAAAGAACTATAAATACTTCCAAAATGCCAATCCCACAAAGAATATGAAAAAAAAACAATACAAGATCACAAACCTAAAGTAGATTCCTCGACCAAATCTGCCACTCCGACCCAATCTCTCATCCAAACCTTCGTCACAAATATGCTCAAATGGTGCTGTAGTCCCGTGGTAGAGGCATTGAATATTCAGTGAGAATCCTAACAAAGAACAGTACAAGCTAAACACTAATGCAGTATTGTGACAGCAAGCTAAAGCAATAGTTGTAGCAGCTGAAAAAATTACTATAACAAAATTAACAACAGCAATAAGTTCATATAAGAGTTATGGTATTGGGGACAATGCAGCAGTCATTTCAGACTTGTTTTAAATGCCACTTGATACAATGCAAAATTTACAAAATTAAAGCCTGAGTATATTGCAAAGAGGTGATCTACCGCAGGACAAATTATCCTACAATACCAGAAAATGCAGTTAAATTTAAGCTAATTTAGTAACACAAGTCAAAATCCCATGTAACCATGATGACAAAAACTTTAAAGATTGAAAACACTTGCTCACCAGGAGGTTTGACTTTTACAAGGTAATCAGCTTCAGTCTGAAACTTTTCTTCCAATATAGTATGTGTCAGTTTAACTAGTCTTTTCAATACCAGTCCTGCACTCTCGAGATCTGACTTAATCTCCAAATATTCTGGCTCTGTGGAATGAACTTCGTAATGCTGAGCTCCAGCTGCATATTTAGTGTGCAGCGAAGCAGAAGTCGCCATCGAATAACCAGCACTTCTCGTCAAACCTTTGACAAATGCATAATTTTACAAAAAAATACATGAATACTGGCTGTCAACATTTTTAATTGAACATATTGATTAAAACACAACTGAATAGTTAATATTAATATTATATTAAGTATTTATATTAAGTATATTAATATTAAGTAATTAACAAATTTGTTCAAAGCTCCATCTTGGAAACATGCTGAAATTACAATGGAAAAGATCACTGTAACTACAAAGCCAGTCTATGGCATGCTGAAACACGTCCAAGCAGGTTCTTGTATAATTTATGGCACATAAGTAGAACAACACCAAATGAGAAAAACAAGTGATGTGGCTGCAGCATCAGCAACATCAAATTGGTGACTGCATCTGTATCAGAGAAAGGCATTCGTTAGCCACCAGAATGTCACAGCTCACTAACAAAAGGATGCATTGCATCGTTGGATAATGTAAAACCAGAACAGTGTAAGAATGTGGTAAAGCCAGTTTCAAACCCATGTTTCAAAAAGCGAGAACTCTAACAACTCTGGGGAAAATATCAATTATTATTGGCACGAGAACTGTCATTATATTCAATTACTTACACTTATTTTGTGAGATGTGCTAAAAGCAGCAAACCAGCTGATGATATTACTATGGCAATTGGCAACCACAGCCTATTACATTACGACGCCGTCGAAAAATCTCAGAGTGAGTCGAAAAAGTTCCATACAATCGACATCAGACTCTACTCTCTGTTGTATGTGCGATCGCCGGACCATGGAGCAGTGCCGGACACTGAGCTGAACTCGGCTGAGACTGACTACATAACAGCCAGTTTCAAGTTTCTGTGCACCTACTGGACCAAGGAGAAGTATACTGATTGCACCCCAGTTATGTTTGAATATCGTTGGCCTTAAATGCGGCCCGGCCAGGTCTAAAATGCAGCCCAGCCGCACACACCGTATAACTTAACATGAATGCGACATCGCATGCAACTTCAAAGCGGTGTCCGCCGACCGGTTCTATTGTGACGTGAAGCTGACCACTGCTTGTTGCCAACATGGCAGACAGGACTGTCAGCGTGACAGACTCGGTGCCATCATCTTCAAGTGTGCAGTTCGTGGTTGACTTCAAGCACTACATGGCAAGACGTGCAGATGTGACACAGGAGCTGCAGCATTTGACCGACGCAGTTTACGACATGGCGTTGCAGATGAACGGCAGCAGCTGTGGTGTACTGGCACTGATGACTGCTGAGGCTGTCATTCACTCAGTCCCGCTGTCAGTCGTGGATTCATCTGCCGTGTCATCCTACCGCAAGTACATAAAGACGCGGCTACTGCTGAACAGCCGACTGCATGACGTGGACGCTGATGCTGTGTGCGACATGCCGCTGTGCCGCTTTTACGCTAACTTTGGTCCATCAATACAATTATATCACTCATTTGTAGTGCTGTAAACTATTCTTAGATGCAAACAAAAGTACTAAACTCTTCAAATAACTAAGCACAGACGACCTGTCAACGAGATATGCACGCGTGGTGAAGCAATAGCAGCCAGTCACTACGTAAGTGGCGATGGCCATACATGGTCATTGACACTTCAAAGGCGACGACGTCCATAGGGACGACCCTGGGCGGGCCAAGCCGTGTTTTAGGCCGTTTCATTAATGACACGTGGCCGGCTCCGGCCGGGCCGCTTTATAGGCCTATTAGGCCGCGTTTTCTCGGGCCGGGGCGGGCCGGGTTTTAGGTCAGACCAAATATCCAGGAATAGCCCCCGGTGGCTATCTCAACACTATACTAACACCTAACCCTAACTCTATACCCTAACACTATAGGAATAGCTGGTAATATGTGCGGCACCTAGATTGGTTGGCACCATGACTTCAGAAATATATGCGTTTATGTTATCTTACCTTAACAGTAGATATGAGCGCTTCTTATTAACTGAATACTTTCACTTTCGCTTTCCGTACATCAAACTCAACGTAGACAAACTGACAAAGGGCTATTGCACGATTAATTATATTACTCTTACTGAGAGTGATAAATGCCAATAAGCCTCAAATCAAATTACGCGTATGTGTATAACAACTTCACACTTATTTTTTAACAATTGCCAATTATTCCGCAATTACAACTCAAAGAAAATCCAACAACTACAACTTCACACTCAAAATCCGAAAAGGACCGAAATAAATAAGTAAGCCGTAAGACGGCTGCGCAGTGCGCACAGTGCGTAGCATACATGTAGAAACTCTCCTCGGAAAAGATTTGCAAAGGTTTCACTAACGATAGTTTATTATTACTTTTATTGACCATCCGCGAAGCGGCGTGGTACATAATTTCGGTCGTGTCTTCTGTCAGATGATAACTTTCGAAAGCATTGACGTAGGAAGTTCATATTTACACATCCAGTCGAGGCCAAAAACAGGCCACCCAGGGAATACTGGTCAAGTTCGTAAACTTCGTATATAAAGGTCATCGGGTGAAAGTCAAGGTTACAGGAGCAAAGTAAAAAATCTCTATACTCACAATGAAAAACTTTGATCGCCCATATATAACTCCGGTTACATTTCACAAGGTAGTGTAACGACACACTTGAGGTGTGGTGGGATCTTTAGTGATAGTATTATTACAAATTTTCTCCTGATTCTGACAGTGAAATAATTTTGAAAATCGGTTAATATTTGGTAAAGTTAAAGCGTACAAAATGGTGCCATTTTTGGCCACCCTGTAGTCATAAGTTTTTAACTGTGGTGCAAAGCATATTGTTTAGTGACTGTGTATATACTGTATACCGAGCAATTGATGATCTTAAAAAGCCTTTCAACTGGTGCTGACGAAAAAGAATACACACGCGCTGAACATGGCAAGTTTAGAGTAGGATATTCTCGCTGGTTTGCCGACACTAGCGCCATTGCATGCACTCGGCAGGCCTAACAGATCTTGACATCAAGCCTCGCGACCGTGACTCCTGCATTGGCTTCCGATCGCAGAGCGAATCCAGTACAAGCTGTATCTGATCGTGCGACATCAGCATCAAGTTGTTTTTAAATGTTCATTTACGACATCCACATTGTAGATTGTAATCAAACGACCGGTAGCCTACCGGCCGGTAAGTAAGCTGCACATAGGCGTAGCCAGGGGGTGCAGTGGGTGCACCTGCACCCCCAGGGCGGTGAAAAAAAATTTTTTCAGGCCTAATTTACAGGAAAAATGTGTATGTGCACCCCCGCAGGACACGAAGTGCACCCCCCAGCCAGTGCAAGAGTCAATTTTAGGAGTTTTTGCTGGGTGGCTTAGATTTGGAGGTATATTTAGACGGCGACGACTAAAAAAAAGTCGTCAACTTTTTTTGCGAAAAAAAAGTGCACCCCGCAGACAAAATCCTGGCTACGCCTATGAAGCTGCACAAAACCTCTTGAATTATAGGCCCATGGAAAGTGTCGTCATGGTTTTTACGTGCCCCACTGCCCCGGAAGAAGAGAAAGGAAAAAGAAAGGAAGAGAAAGAGGGAGGGAGGATGGACACTCCAATTTGTTTAGATTTGGCTGCGCCCATGTACTCGTTCTTATTGTACTATAGGCACACGTTTATCGTAATGTAAAGAGTGCCACGAGAGATTCGCCAAACGACGTCAGAGCGTTTGCCGTCGCTACACGCTCTGTGCATGAAATCGGCTTCCGACTGAATTGAAATTCGGGCGTCGAAATCAGGGACGTGTATGACCATGACCAATCAATGAATATTTTTAATTTTTTAAAATTTATTCGATATTTTCATGCTCCTGCCGCCACTAGTGTCCGGGTTCAATTCCCGGTGCCATTTCAGTATGTAACCAACCAGCCACCCAATGCCAACTCAGCCTTCTATCCCTCCGGGGTCGGTAAATGAGTACCAGCTTTGGCTGGGAAGGCATGGCAAAGGCAGGTATGGTTTATTCCGTTAGCGGATGAACGCGGGGTGTGCAGGTAAAAATGCGAGATCCATTGAGAACGCGTGCCATATCCGAGCGCCTTGTTCAACGTGGATTTGTTGCGCTATACAAACCCACGTTTACCTTACCTCACCTATTTATTACTGACTGTATGTACGACGCAATACTTTACTTCTTGATCACGTATACGGGTGAACACCACCAAACAGCGACACTGCACTAATTACAGCGGAGCACTGCGAGAACGTTCAAAAACTTCTATACGGTTTTGGATAAAAAAATTGCAGAGCAGATAACGGCCATCACTGGCCAGCAGTTATAGGCTTAAAAATTAAGGTATTTGCCATTAGACCGCAGGGGAACAAAATGGAAAAAATTAGATGAGCCAACGCCGCGGTCGGCGCGGTCTGAGGCAACATTCTATATGGACGACCGCGGTACCAAACCGTAATTAGAGATATCCTAAAGTTTGCTATACATACTACCAGGGAGGTCTCAAGACCAGCGTGGTCTCGAGACCACTTTTTTGGTCGCGGTCTCGGTCTCACAGTAATTGCAGGTCTTGGTCTCGGACTCGCGATCTCATGAAGTACAGGTCTTGGTCTCATACGCTTTGGTCTCGTGGTCTCAAATCGCTCTTGTGTTCCTCTAGTGTAATGACTTCTGGCTGTGTCCCATGTTCTGTTAGTACTCGTATCTTGTCATTATGAATATTTTACTAGTACGAAATCGTCATCATCGTCGAATATTCGTCGTCTGATATTTCAAATAAATAATCAACGATAAAAGCATACCGGTTTGTTGTACTTTCGTACGCAACTGAATTGACTAGACTGGTCTTGGTCTCGGTCTCGGTCTCGTAGTTGTTGGTCTCGGTCACATAACAACTTTTTGGTCTGTCTCAGTCTTGGTTTCGCACTCTCTGGTCTCGCTATTGGCCTTAGTCTCATTATGTTCTGGTCTCATTAACAAGCCTGCATACTACGGATATCACAAGAGGGAGTCATCACGCACAACTGTCATTTAAACATGGCCCAGTTTATTAGCGACTGTTCGCCCGGTCCATCGAAATTTTTTAGTCGGCCGTGTAACCGCGCGTGCATCAGGTGTAGCCATTTCTAACGCATGATTGCGAACTTCTAGTAGTCCATGGTACCTAGGCTATACATGATTTACGCGTATCGCTACAAATTTTAATCCAAAGCCTGTCGGGTCGGTGGCAACGATAATGCACGATGTATATGACTACCGTTTCGATTCGGCCATGAGCCTGAGGCCAATATCGTCTGTTTCAGGCCTCGAAAAGACGAAGTTCGGTTTAGTTTGTAGACATGTTTTTGATACATTATTTTTTCCTCTGGGGGCTTGGAGCCAACGTTGCGATATTGGAGCCCTTGACTGTGTCTATACTACCCTACTGTTATACGCCGCCAATTCGTCACTTAACTTCACAACTGCGAGCAGAGATAAAGCTAGAGACACGAGCTGTACGTTCGCCGCCGACAGCAAACGACGGCTTGGCTCTACATCAAGACGACATCGTGCATCAACAATAGCAGCGAGTCAGTTTGTTGACGGTGAGTATGACGAGGTCGAGGAAGAACTCTAAGAACTCGATGAAAGTCATGATGGCGAAGCCGAACCACAGACCGAGCACGCCGCCTGCGTCTGAGATGAACTGCAGCAGCTGGACAACACAATCATCGCAATGTTTCAGTAGGCCTATAGGCCTACATGCGTATAAGCCGATGACCGGTAGCCTACAACACGATGATTATGCAGTTTTCGCATACTAGGTCTGTATATGTTAGATTCACGAAGATTTTTACCGTGCTGCATGGAATGCAATATATGACAATTCTGTCTGTCCGTCTGTCCGTCCGTCCCTCCGTCCGTCTGAGAAACGCGTGAATTGTGACAAAAGGGAAGAAAAATCAGTCCAGATTTTTATACCACACGAAAGATCATTTAGCCTAGTTTTCTGAGAAAAAGAATGGTTGGCGGGGGGCGACCCCTGCTACATGAAATTTTGGGTTAACCGGCCCCCGTCGGAGCAAACTCGACGATTTTGAACCGATAATCGCTCGTAGCGCCTCAGCTGTAACACCTGACAAAAAAGTTCTATTAACACTAATAGGAAGTCCACTACGCGCTTTCCAGTAAGCCTAAGATGATCATCGTACGTTGCCCCTAAGCCCCCTAAAGGGGCTCAAACACGCAAACCGGCCATTTTTCGTCTAAAATCGCACTTCGCTTAAAGAAAATCGGCTACAAAGTTTCTTTGTGTAAAAACTGTCAGCGACAAAGTTGTAAGGCATTCATTGGCCTAATTAACCGTACAAAAATAGTTGTTGGGGGCGACCCCTTCTACCTGAAATTTCGGGTCAAACTGACCGTGTTGGAGCAACGTCGCTGATTTTCGATCTACACAGTGAACCATAAAAACGTGACATTCTATTTTTGACTATAACTTTGGTTAGTCTTAACCGATTTTTATGGTTTTATATCATTTTAATCGTTAAGAAATTCTACACGCGACTGTAGTAAAATTTACCACATCACCTTAATTGTGTGCGCACCTTACTTCGTAAAGTTATAAAAACAACACTTTTTAGTTAAAACGCTATTATTCTTTGTTCATTTACGTTCACAGCAAAAGAG
>Ga0209562_1000891_pt1 | contig 10881 bp, 8 predicted proteins | sample WorMetvacBELIZE2_FD_187399 | JGI IMG/M metagenome (GOLD analysis project Ga0209562, IMG submission 187399) | Marine gutless worms symbiont microbial communities from Max Planck institute for Marine Microbiology, Germany - Olavius vacuus BELIZE.2... | ecosystem: Host-associated > Annelida >...
GCGCTAGCTTGCGTTCGGCTTGCACATGGCCTACCCAGTCGGCGAGTGTCTGCGGCTGGTGCATATCGGGCACGGCGGCGCGTCCGCTTTGTTGCGCCGCGTGTATGGCTATGCCTTGCCAGTGTCCAAGTTTTTTTCTCGCCTGCTCCATACCCGGCAGGCAGTGGCTGCTGCTGAGCGGGGTGATGCCGGTCACGCCCAGTTCGGTGGCTTTTTGTACGCTGTAATCCATGCGCTCGCCGCGCGACAGACACAGGCCGATATGGGTGGCAAGCGGCGATTCGCGCGTGGTTGTGGTTTGGATGAGGTTGAGGCATTCGACGCAGGTTTTGCTGATAGCGCCAATCCGTCCGACCAGCGCCCGTCCGTTGGCGAAGAGTTCAATTGGCTCGCCGCTTTTCAGACGCAGAACGCGGGTCAGGTAGTGATGCCTGGCCTTGTCGCTGATCCGCCAGCTGGTGGGCGCGCCGCTGATTTCGGGGCAATAGAGTCGGTTCATGCTTGGGGCTGTTTGCGTTGTTTTCCGCGCCGGCTTACCTTGCCGGACTGGCGTCGGGTTGTTCGCTCCTGGCGCAGCTTGTGCGCATGGGCCTGAACGATATAGAGACTGAGCGTTAGCCACTCATTGATTGAGCGGTGGTACAGCAGAAAAAAGGGAATGGACAGCGGGCCTGCGATGAGCGTGTGACTGACGCGTTGCAGTTCACTGTTGACGCGCCTGATGCGCAACCGGAAGGTCAGGGTGAACGCCAGCCGTCGCAGGCGGATGACCAGTTCGCTGTCGTCGTAGAGATTGGCGACGCGCGTGCGCCAGCGACCGGCGCCGGCAATTTCCACGCTGCCGCGTGCGCCCGGAGCGAGGCTACGGTCGAAATAGGCCTGCCTGATGCTGTTGAAGTGCAGGTTCCAATAGTGCGGGTCGAGATAGATGGAAAACACTTCCGGGGCGCGGGCGTGGACAAGCAGTTCTGCGTGCATGGAGCGGTTCTGGTGGATGAATGTGGCGAAACCGGCCGGTGGTCTCCGGTGACCTATATCATACCCCGCCGGAACATTCGTCGCTCATCAGCCGGAAAACAATGCACAAATTCAGGGATCACCTCGCAGCCATGACGCCACTTGCGGTGTTGTTACCCGGCCTTGCGCTGGTCGTGTTCAATTCGATTACCGGGCATCAGCTCTATCACGTGAATACTCTCAAGCTGTTTTTGCTCGGCAGCATGCTGACGGTGCTTTGGGGGTACAGCGCCTTTTTCCATCACCCGGGGAGCAGGCGTTCGCTCGCCGCCTGGCAATGGGGGTTGCTGCTCTTTTTGCCCACCCTGGGCTTTTTACCCGGTGGTTGGTTCAACCCGGAGGACAATGTCTATTTCCCCATAGAGCTGGTGACCGACCTGTTGATTGTCGGTTGGGCTGTGCTGCTGGTGCGTCAGCTCGAATCGACCAGAGCCATCCAGGGCATGCTGCTGTGGGTGGTGTTGGTAACCCTGATAGTGGCGTTGTGGCTGGCCAACCAGGGTTTCGGTCGTCATCCACTCACCGGAGAATTGATCGTTTATTCGCGCCCGGAGGGGAGCTTCGGCAACGTCAACTATCTCGCCAGTTTTCTTTCGGTGCTTACCCCGACCATGGTGCTGCTCGCCCTGCCCGAGCATGTGGGGCATAAATGGAAGTGGGGGCTGTTCAGCCGCTTGTGCGCGCTTGGCGCGGTCTGTTTAATCTTCAGCGCCTTGCTTGCCTACAGCCGCGCGGCGATTGCCGCCACTCTTGTCGCCACCCTTGGTTCGCTGGTGCTGGTGGGTATTACTTCGCCCGTCAAACCGCTGAAGCGCCTGACAAGTCTGGTGGTGTTGATTGGCGTGGCGTTGGTGATTGTGGCGGTGGCGCTGCCCTTTATCGCGCCGGAATTACTCGAGGTCTATCCGCACAGGTTTGCGGCGCTCTACGAAATCCGCTCCTGGTGGGGCAGGCTGGTGCCCGTGCGTGGCGCGGTAGATTCCATTCTCGCCTCGCCCCTTATCGGCTGGGGGCTGGGCGGCAGCTACAACCTCAACTTTACATTTCTTCCCACCGATGCCGATCTGTTTCTGTCGAATCTCAGCTATAACCACCTGCACAACGAATGGTTGGAAATGGGGCAGGAAGGCGGGCTGCTTGGCTGGCTGGTGTGGGGCGGGGTGATGGCCACCCTGGTAATCGCCCTGTTACGTTTTTCCATGCGCCAGCACGATCACCTGCTGCGTTTTCTGGCTCTCGGGATAATCGGCGGCCTGGCGGCTTTTTATACCCACGGTTTTTTCTCCGTGGCGCAACGCATGATTGTCGGCAACCTGCCGCTTTACACCCTGATTGGCCTGGCCGGCGCCATGCTGGTGAACGAGCGCTCCGGCGAGCCATGGTTTGATTGGGAGGCGCGCGTCAGGCGCGTGGCGCAACTGGCGTTTGTTCCCAGGTATCTGCGCTCATGGCAGGTGGCTCTGGTGGGCCTGCTGGTGATGTGGCTGACCTTTTATCCGTGGATTCGCAGTTTCGGCGGCATGGTGCAGCTCAACAGCCGTAGCGCCTCATTGGAAGAACGCAGGGATTTTTTTACCGCGTGGCCCAACCCCTATGGTTTGAGCGATCTGCTCAACGCCCAGATTGGTTCGACCAGATTTTCCGATGCGATCGAAACCGGGCGCAAGCTTGATGCGATTATCCCCAACTATCGCAATCTGCCTGCACGGCTTGCCGAGGCGCAGCTCAACCTCGGGAATATCGACAAGGCAAAGGAACTCCTGCTCAAGCAGCACGGGCTTTCCAACTACCTGCCCAACAGCAACCTGTTGTTGGCTGCGATTGCCCTCTACCAGGGCGAGAAGGCGGTTTTCCGCGGCTATCTGGAGGCCCTGATAACCCATGCGCTGGTGTTTTACCATGCGGATTACGACTATCCCGACCAGGTGGAATTCAACCGCGATGGAGAGGTTTTTCGCTTGATCCAACTACCCGATGCGCGCGTCGCGGTCAGCGTTCCGGACGCCTTTATCGAGCAGTGGTTTACGCTTGCGACTGAAGGCGAAAAACTGGGAGAGTGGATTGGCCGCCAGATTCAGGCGCTGGCGACCCAGCCCTACTTTCTGCCCAAATCGCCCGAGCGCAATCGCCTGGTTAGTCTGATCAATCAACTTGTAGCCGAGCCGGGGCGGGTGAACGCCGAGGTAGAGAAGAAGCGCAAGGCGTACCGGATCGCCAACCAGGGCAGGAACAAGGGGAGCTTTGCCATCAAGGCAGACCTGCACCGAATTGGTCAGGAAACAGGTCAGCAGTCGCTCGCGCGCAAGCAGGCAATTTTCGCCGAGCTGGATCGCCTCCTCGCTTCGGCCGAAATAACCCACGCGCTTGACGGTCAGTCCCTGTTCGGGCGCATTGATGTGCTGCAGCGGATGGGGCGCTACTTCACTCAGGTAGCGCAGATTGCCGGTCGTATTGCAGCAAAAAAAAGAGCGGGATAAGTCCAGATCGAAAAGTACAATAGAGCGGCAGGATCCCCGCGCGTTGCTGCGTGCTTCATAGTGCGGCGCACAAAGGGACAAGGCTTTCAATCCTTCCAACATCGCTTAAGGAGTACTGAATGAACAAATCTGAATTTGTCGAACGCGTTGCCGAGGCGACGGGTCAATCCAGATCGCTGAGTGGTGAAATGGTTGACGCCGTGTTTGCGGCTATCACCAGTTCGCTCAAGGCAGGTGAACCGGTCAACATAGTCGGATTCGGCAATTTTGTGGTCAAGCGTCGCGAGGCGCGCATGGGTCGCAACCCTAAAACCGGTGAACCCGCCCCCATAGCCGCGAGTAACCAGGCTTCTTTCAAGCCCGGCAAATCACTCAAGGACACGATCAACAGCTAGCTTCACAAGAGTGCGCCTCCAGAGCCCGGAGGTGCGCACTCTCACTTCCATTCCCGCAGGATTGACCTCCCGGTTTCGCCGGGAAATTCTGCGGGGTGATTTCCAACCACCAGGTATGTAGCATCTATGATCAGTGGAGCAAAAAAGCTCGGCGTGCGCCTGCTCGTCGGTCTGCTGGTAATCGCCATGGCCGCTTTTGGCCTCGAAAGTTTTCTTCTCTCCGGCTCGGGTCAGGGGGCCATGGAGGTCAACGGCGAGGAGGTGTATCAGGGGCAGATAGACAACGCCGTCAACAATTACCGTAACGAACTGGCCTCCAGTTACGGTCAGCAGTTTGTCGACAGTCTCAGCCCGGAAATAATCGCCGAATCGGCCAGAGGCCGGCTGATACAGCAGATTCTGTTGCGCCAGCAGGCGGAGGAACTCGGTCTTGTGGCCAGCGATGCAATGGTCAACAAGCTGCTGGCCGAGTACCCCAGCTTTCAGGTAGAGGGCGCCTTTTCCATTGATGCCTTGCAGGGCTTTCTCACCGCCAATCGCCTGAGCCTGGCGCAATTTCAGGACAACCTGCGTACCGGCATGGGGCAGGATCTGCTGGTGCAAAGTTTTGCTTCCAGCCAGGCGCCACACACCAGGTCGCTGGATCTGATCGCCGGGTTACTCTTTGTCAGCGTTGATCTGTTGCACGCCGATATTCACGCTGATGAACTGGCGCGCGATATCACCCCCGGCGAAGACCAGATGGCAGATTACTACGCCGATAATTCAAACGACTTTGTGTCGCCCGCTGGCGGCAGTTTTCATTACCTGCGCCTTGCGCTTGAGGATTTTACCGCGCAAACCGACCCCCCGGATGAGGAGGCGATAGAACTCGCCTATCAGGATTACCTCGCCGAACAGGCGGGCAAGGAGGAATACGAGGCTTCACATATTTTGCTTGCCACGGGTGAACGCGACAGCCGTGCTGCCGCCGAACTGGCGCGCGAATTGCGCGAGCGCTTGGACGCCGGAGAGGATTTCGCCGCTCTGGCCGAAGAATATTCCGACGACCCTGGATCGGCCAAACAGGGCGGCAGCCTGGGTAGGGTGGCGTTGGATAGCCTGGTTCCCGAGTTTGCCGATCAATTACGCCTGCTGCAACCGGGTGAACTCTCCCAGCCGGTGCAGAGCGATTATGGCTATCACATCATCCGCCTTGATGGCAATCCGCAAAGCAATCAACAAACCCTGGCCGAGATGCGCGAGGAGCTCGGTCAACAACTCACCAGGCGTGAAGCCCAAAGCAGTTACAGCGAAGCGGTTGAACAATTGCGCAACCTCACCCAAGGGGCGACATCGCTTGACGCTGCTGCAACCACGCTGGGGCTCAAACAGGCGACCGGTCCGCTCGTAACCCGCACCGGGTTGGTTGATTCCGAGGCGAGTTCGGACATCTTCGGCCAACCGCGCGTACGCGAAGCCGCATTCGCCGCCCAGGTGGTGGACCAGGGGTTGGCGAGTGAGGTTCTTGATCTGGGAGAGGAGGCGTTGGTATTGCTGCGCGATGCCTTCACTCCCGAACGCCAATTGGCGATGGAGGAAGTGCGTGGCAGGCTGGAACGCGAAACCGCAGCCTGGCTGGCGATGGAGCGCGCCAATGCGCTGGCCGAGGCCATAATTGAATTGCAACCGCCCCGTGAGGGAGGCGGCGGCTGGTTGCTGTCCGGCGAGTGGAGGCAGGAGCTGCATGCCCAGGACGAGGCCGCATTGGATGAGAGCGCCCTGCGCGAAGTTGCCGGGACAATCAATTTCAGCAATCGCGATGGATTACGTCGCATTGCGGATCCGAGCGACGACAGCGGCGCAGGACCAAAGGATGACGAGTTGCGAAGCCTGGTGTTCGCCGGCAATCTGGAAACAGGCAAGCTGATGCGGCAGGAGGGCTTTGGCGGCCTGAAGGTGTATATGCTGACGGGGGTTGAGCAACCCGGTTATAGCGACCTTTCTCTTGAGGAACAACGACAGGTTCGTCAGGCCCTGCTCGGCGGCGGCGCGCGGACGCTCAATGCGCAACTTCTCGCCATGTTGCAACGCGACGCGGACATACGCGAAAGACGGCAACCCTGACACACATGCGCGTCGGCATAGTCATGGATCCGCTTGAGCGGATCCACTTTGCCAAGGACTCCACGCTCGGCATATGCCTGTTGGCGCAGCAATACGGCTGGCGCCTGGAATACATACCGGCTGTTTCACTCGAATCCTTGGACGGCGCGCCGCGCGCATCGGCCGCACCACTTAAGGTATTCGACAACCAGGACACTTTTTATAGACTCGGCGATTTCAATCCACAATGGTTGGCGGATTACGACCTGCTGCTGATGCGCCAGGATCCGCCGGTCGACCAGCGTTACAGCTACCACCTGATGTTGCTTGCCTCGGCAGCAAGGCAGGGCGTATTGGTGGCCAACAACCCCGACGAGTTGCTCGCGCGTAACGAGAAGCTCGGGGCCAACGAGTTCCCCGAGTTCAGCCCGCCGAGTCTGGTGAGCAGCGACATTGACACGCTCAGGGCTTTCGCCGCCAGGCAGGGCGAGGTGATAGTCAAACCCCTCGACGGCATGGGAGGGCGCGGAATTTTTCACCTGCGGAAAAACGACAGGAATACAGGCGTGGTGTTTGAAACCCTAAGCAGTCACGGCAGCCAGCTCATCATGGCGCAAGGTTTTATCCCCCAGGTGCGCGAGGGCGACAAGCGAATTTTTCTCTTCGACGGCGAGCCCTGGCCCTGGTGTCTGGCGCGTATTCCACAAACTCACGAAGCGCGCGCCAACCTGGCGACGGGCGGCAGGGGAGAAACGCGTGAACTGACCGTGCGCGACCGGGAGATAGCCGAGGGGGTGGGGAAAAAGCTCAAGGGCAAAGGGTTGTTTTTTGTCGGTTTGGACGTGATCGGCGACTATTTGACCGAGGTCAATATCACCAGTCCCACCGGTGTACGTGAGGTGCTGCGTGACACCGGCGAGAATCCGTTGGAAAAACTGCTGGAGGTCATCAACGTTTCGTTGAAGAAGCCCGTCGCAACCTGAACCTGTTACGCGCGTCTGCGTTGAGTTGCGGGAGGATGCTCAACCTGTCGTACCTTGCCAAACTGTCGTTCGGCCGGCATTGGCTTCGCAGTCGCCACACGGGATAGTCCGGCCCGGACGGCCAGTGGGGCGATTGTCTAATTCCGCTTGCCTCGATTGCATCCCCAACTCTGGCGTCCTTAGTCAGCTTCAGTTGGCAACACCAACCACGCCGGCTGGTTGTGTCTATCCAGCAGACTTCCACTTCAAGACCGGCGTTCGGCATAGGCGATGTAGTGCTCAATGCTGTGTTTCAGATAGCCCTGGAGAAACTTCGCCGCCAGCTTGTCCAGAGCGCTGTGGCCAAGCGAGAATGCGAAATCGCAGGTGATGTTGCAGTTGTCGGCGTCGACTTCGGTCAGCCGCCATTCGCCGTTCAAGCTGTGCAAGGCGCCGCTTTGCAGGTTCACCTTGACCAGCGAATTAGGGGTGTGGATGTTGCGTGAGATGAACTCGCGTTTGAGCGGCCCGAGTTTGAGGGTGAGCGAGGCCGTCACTTCTTCGCTGTTGTCTGCAAGGGGGGCGCGGCTGATGATTTTCGCTGCCTTGCATTGGCTGATGATGCGCGGATAGGCTTCGATATCGGTGATGATGTCGTAGAGGCGCGCAGCTGATACCCTGACCAACGCGCTGTGGCGAAAATGGTTCAAGATGGGTTCTTATTGTCCAGGCGTAGTCTGGTTGTGTAAATATGGCGGCGTATCCGCTTGATTGAGGGCTATGACATGCTCCATGGCCGGGGCAAGCTGGTCGCGCGCCGCGAGCAACTGCGCCATCGCCAGGTTGGCCTGGCGTGAAATATCCGGATTGGCGTGATCAACCAGCGACGCCAGGTAATCCTCTGCCTTGCCGGTCAATTCGAGCCGCAAGCAGAGTTTGCCCAGACCAAGGGCAAAGTAGCCTGCGTCTTCATGTAAATGGTTGGCGCGGAAGTCGGTGTAGCGTTTTTCCAGGCGTTGCAGCAATTTTTCCGGATGTTGTGGTTTGAAGTTACCGAGAAAAGGGAGTAGGGCGAACAGGGACGGCTTTTCGGATGCGGCCAGCAGTAAATTCTGCGCGGCCCCCGGGCGCCCGGTGGCTATCAGGCGTTCGAGATAGATACGCGTCAGCGCGGGTTGATCCTTGAGCGCGGAGGGAGTGTTTGACCATACCCTGTCGAGCAGCTTGTCGTTGTCGCTGTGTTGCAGGGCCTGCACCCAGAATTTGCGTGGCAGGTTGTAATCCGCCTTGAGCTGGCGGTAGAGCAGTTCCCAGTTGTCCGTAGCCACAGCGGCCGTGGCTATGGCCTGGCGCCAGAATCGTTGGCGTTGCAACCTGCCTGGTAGTTCAAGTCCGCACAGGTGTTTGAATTCGCCATTCTTCAACCAGTATTCCGCGCGCAGGCGCATGCAGTGTTCCTTGTGTTCGCGGCTCTCGACCTGGCTTTCGAGCTGGTCGAGCAGGGGACCAGCGCTGGACGGGGAACCGCTTTCCAACCTGGCGCGTACGGCAAGCGCAAGGCGTTCGAAATCGCCAAGCTCCTTGTCCGTCAGGCCGCGCAACAGTTTGTCGGTGTCCTTGTGTTCCCCGCTGTTGAGTTTGAGCGCCAGTTGGTTGAGCAATCCACGCCGGTGCTTGCCGCGCCACCATCGCCAGTTACCGGCTATGCCGCCGGGAATGGAGACAAGCCCGCCGAGCAGGGAGGCGAGCAACCACAGCAGCAGGGCTGCGAGAAGAAACAGCGCCAGCGCCACACCCAGGCTGGTTTCCACACTGATGGCGCCCAGGGTGAGCAGCAGATAGCTGTTGGGGTAGGAGTGCAGGTAGGAGAGAGCGACTCCGCCGCAGAGCACCAATGCGATCAGAAACAACAGCCGCAACATCGAATTACTCCGTAGCGGTCAGAATCTTGACGCTGCGCAGTTGCCCCACCTGCGGCAGGCCCTGTTCAATTAGCTCGTCCAGCGTGGCGAGAAACTGCTCCAGGTCATAACGCGATAGGTACTTCCGCGCCTGCGTCCCGGCCTGTTTGAGCGCGTCTGTATAGGCTTGAGCATCGCCGAGCAACAGCGAGGTTTGCGCCTGCGTCAGTGCGGATTCGATCATCAGCTTGATGCTGTTGAACTGGTCTATGGAAAGATCGACGCTTATCGCTTCTTCGTGACGGCGCACTATCACCAGTTGGCTGAAGAGATTGCTGACCCAGCGATAGACCTTTGCCAGGGTGTTGGGAGTTTCTTCCGTCCGCGGGCTGGTCTGCACTTCGGCCTTTGGGACAACGGCGAAGGCAAGGGCGCGAATGCGCTTGCGCATGGCGGTGATTTGCGCGAGCGTTTGGCTGCTTTGCGCCTGCGCGGCTTGGGCGAGTTCGGCAAGGTCGGTTTCAAGCGCCTGGGTGAGTTCGCGATAGTGCCGTTGCTCCCCCGCGCGCGCTATGCGCAGCGCTTCTTCAAGCAACGTGCGCACCAGTTCCGGTTGCGCCCTGGAGAGGTTGAGCAACTCGGCCTGGGTGATGAGTTGGTCGAGCAATTGGCGGCCCAGCGTGTGCGGCACTTGCTCCAGTTGACTGCGTGCGCCCGCAAGGCTTTGCTCCACCTGGTTGCGTAGATCGCCCAGGGTTTGTTGCGCCTGTCCGCTCACTTTGGCAAGGCTTTGGGCTATGTCGTCGGCGAGGTTTTTTTGTGCTTCGCGGTTGCTGGCCAGCAGCCTGTCCTGTTCGCGTTCAAGTTGGTTGATGCGTTCAAGCAGCAGGTCGCGCCCGGCCTGGTAGGCGTTGTTTTGCTGTTGGTGCATGGTGTAGCTGTACCAGCCTCCGCCAAGCGCGATGGCGAGGGTGAGAAACAGGATCAGCCACAATAACGGCCCGGCGCCGCCCCTGCCGGACTCAATCGGTTGGCTCGCTCGGGATTGCGCATTTCCGCCCCTGCTGTCGCCGGAAGGTGCGGCGGCGCTGCTTTGCTTTGGCGAAGTTGTCGGCGCCGATGTCTTTGAGGCTGCCTGCGGCCTAGGCGCCTCCTGTTTGCTGTTTTGGGCTTTGTCGCCTGCGGGGGGAGGAGTTCCACGGGTTTTATCCTTTTCCGCTTGTGCGGTTTGTTTGCTTGAATCTGGCTTTGCCATGGTTGTTCAGTCCTTGAATAGTGCTTTGAGCAGTTGCTCAGGAGCGGTTGAGTTGGCCGGGCTGTGAGTATAGCCCAAGCGCCCGGCAATGCCCCCTAATCTTGGGCTGGTGACCAACAGCAGCGGGGCGAGTTTGCACGCCTGGCATAGCTGGTGCGCATGGGAAAGCGCGACGCGACTGCTGATCAGCCATTGGTGCCCGGCGAAGGGCCGGAGTTGATCGCAGTTGTAGTCGAGCGCCATCACCCTGTGGCTGACGAGTTGCCGACAGGTGAGATTCTCCGGCAGTTTTATTCGCGTGAGCGCTCCTCCCTTGCTGCCTATCCACAGCATTTTGCGTTTTTCCCGTTCGCAGCCCCGTGGCGGGAGCAGTTCGAGCATAGCGGTGGCGTTGTGCGCCCGGTGCGGATGAATCGCGACCACGCCCCATTGCCTGAGCAGTTCGGCCGTACCTCCGCCCGGCGTTAACCAGGATTGCGATTGAGGCAACCAGTCTGGCGCATGGGCATGGTGCGCCAGAAGCCAGTGCGCCGCAGCCGGGCTTGCGATCACCACCAGCTCCGCGGCAAGCAGCTCGGCTTGCAGTCGGTGATAATCGACGGGCATGGGGCTGGTGGCGAGCAGGGGAAGATGATCGCAGTGGACGCCGGCTCGTTGCAATCCGGCGCGCAGCCGCGATGGATCCGGTTGGGTAAGCAGAACCGGGCGACTCACTCTTCTCTCAAGGCCTGCGCGCCAGCAGTTCGGCAGCGCCGCAACCCAGCAGTTCGTTCGCCAGGCTCTCGCCCA
>Ga0209562_1000892_pt1 | contig 10880 bp, 8 predicted proteins | sample WorMetvacBELIZE2_FD_187399 | JGI IMG/M metagenome (GOLD analysis project Ga0209562, IMG submission 187399) | Marine gutless worms symbiont microbial communities from Max Planck institute for Marine Microbiology, Germany - Olavius vacuus BELIZE.2... | ecosystem: Host-associated > Annelida >...
CTTTCAAATATTGATATCGAAAATCACTGAACAGCGTCAGAATTTCGCAAACTTTCGGGTCACGAATGATGACGCTGAGGTCATTCTAATAGGTCATAGGCCAAGGTTTTGCATATCATGGGCCTGGGATGGAAGGTGTTCTAGGGAAAATGTTCTAAGGGGAGGCAGTGTCCGGGGGACGTCAGTCCGGACGGGGAGGAGGGCGATTGTTGATACAACGGAACGGTGATCGATCGCTGCTTGTCAGTCTCGACATGTGGGACTGATGGAAAGCTGTTGGTGACACTGACATTTGGGTAGATTTCAAGACTTAAGACTTCAAGTAGCATGTACATTATGCAAACTGACCATATCATTGTAACTGATTGAAATAAATGTTGCTATTTTGAGTGCCTATTGTGTTAGAGCGTGCAAAATCAAGCATTTTACCGAACTGGAATTTTCGGGAATTTTTTATTTGGCCGGGGGGGATTTTGCGTTATAAAAACGGGAATTCCCGGTGGCCCTGTCTGCGATGTAGAATATTGCAATTATCACACATACCGCGCTTTACTTACTTGATGTTTGGAACTTTGTGTTGACATGAGTTACGCGCAATGAGTGACGTCACACGTGTTGTGCAATATGGGAAGTTGAGTGGATTTTGTTGATTGTTTTACTATACGTGCTGTCAAGTGTCGTCTATCGCTTACCATGCCAAAAAATAAAGGTGAGTTCGTACTTCGACCGTTTCTCCATGTGTATAAGACAAAGGCGTTTAGTACCTTTGTAAAGTCGTTTTTCCCCTACTCGTGCTCGATAACAATTCGTACCGGGTACCGATTCGTACCAAAATACATTTTATAGGGGTTCACTTTTACTTTCGACAATTATAGGTTTGTTTCGGCGAACTGACTCTAAAGAATTTGTCTACGATTACGCTCGGTTATGTTAATTGTTATGGAGGTGTCAAGACACATCAGACCCAGAGGACTTTGGACCCAAGACATTTCGGCACCAAGGAAGACCCTTTGGCACTGGACCGAGCCATAGCAACAGTGAACGGCTGTGCTTGCGTAATTACGTGAAGTAGGCTGATACAACAGCGTTATAATATCAGTGCATAGAAATGTCTGATGGTGCCAAAATGGGCAAATGTTCCGAATCTGTACAGTCACGTGCTGAAGCGTACGTGCTGTAAGCCAGTGATGCATGCGCAGACATGGGCCAGTTATAGTGCAGTGTACCAATTCCATAGTCTTTCCCCCAAATGTTTTGGGTTTGAAGTGTCTTGACACTGTTATGGATCTAGCCGTTCTATCGATAGCATTAGGATTACGGTATGGTTACGGTTACGGTTTGGCGGCCAAACTGACTCCTGTAAATTACCTTGTAAAGCACAGAATTTGCCCTCTCCTGATTAGTTGTCATGTGACAGTGAGAAAATTTGTCCAACTTATTTGCATTATTTCTAACTGAATTTGGTAGACATGTGTGTATTAGTAACTCTGTTAGTAAATGAATAGATCATAATTTGTCCTTTTACTAGTTAATTTTAGATCATGTGCATGTCAAATCTGTCACAACTTGAACAGGTAAAGGAGGAAAAAACCGTCGACGAGGAAAGAACGAGAATGAAAATGAGAAACGAGAACTAGTATTCAAAGAAGATGGTCAAGGTATGTGTGTGCATATATTTCGTGGCATGCCATTTCCTTTTCGTACTGCACCATACATACTTGGAGTTGTTGTCACTGATCGTTTTACAGCCGGCTATATCCCCCAACTGCGACAGCATCGGAAGCTGTGGGCGTGTTGCAGTGTATTTGATTGACAGGCGTCACTGCACACGATCAGTGCTTACTCAGTAAGTGGAAACTTACTGAGTAAGCACTGATCCTGTGAGTACACCTGTCAATCAAATACACTGCAACACGCCCACAGCTTCCGATGCTGTCGCAGTTGGGGCATATACCCGGTAATAATTTACAGTCTGTGTAAATGATAAGAAAAACCAATATTATTATTACTGATGTTACCTAACCGTCATCTTCAAAATGCAATATCAATGCTACCCTGCTGTATCCAATGCTGCACTCAACTTCACTTGAACAGTCCGTGCAGTTATGTTGTCAACGGCCACGCCCCTCGTAGCCAGACGCAGTATGCCCACCTCCTCCCCAAAGCCACACCTTAATGCTGTCACAGTCGGGAAATAAACTTCACCGTTTTACAGCAAGTGACTCTCAGCAGCTTATTTGCATCGTGTTGCATATACAACTCATTATTTTAGAAAGTCTTGTCAAACAGTCATCCTCACCTTCAGCTGTATCTACCTGAATGATGTGAACTTGTATGTTCTCTCAGCACTCGAACACCAAACAAATGCCTCACTCCAAAGACCACCGAATACAACAAATGACACTTTCTAGTTAGAGCACTGTACAAAAGACATTTATTAAACCTTTTTGTGTATAGCTGCATTTGTCAGACTTTTTTTCTTTTAAGAATAAATGATGATGGTCATTATGATCACTGACTAGCTTGCTGTGAGAGCTGAAGACATTCTTATAGCCTACACAGTTATCATCATGTCTGTTAGTGCCCTGCAGCATCTTCACGAAAGCACTCTAATGAGAACATTTTAAATAATAATAAGTGATAATAAGTACTATTATAAATATTAAAACAGCTGTTTTTAATTATTTTTGTTACTGACAGTTTATTACAGCCCAATTGATATTTTTTCGTAAATTTCTGTTGCATTCTTTTCCAGTTGATTATGTTGATATCTTTGAATGCATGCTGAAAAAGCCATCCCATGGCTCAGTGCGTTAAACTTCTCTTAATAGGCCACATGCCTGCTAGGCTGATGGGCTGAGAACTCTCGCCAGCTGAGTTCAAATACAAGTCTGAGAGGGGGTTTTCAGCTCAGTTAGGCTAGTGGGCATGCTATGAGATTAAATTCTCACACAGGTACAGAGGGTTTGCCTCTGTCCTCTCTAAGGTGTGACAGGTCATTACACTCGGGAATAGAAGGCACCTGGGTCGTAATGAGTGTTGGCCAGTAGATAACAGACAGCTGCAGGCTGCGCACCACATCAAGACCAGACCACTGATGCACCAGCTACACTATGACCGGGCTGGTATGGTGGGTGGAACTCAAGCCACTCAATATGCATATCAGATTACGGTGTAGACACCTGACACTGGCAGCCAGTGAAACTTACAGCCTAGCTTGACACTGTATATAAATGGTACAACTTACAAGGTCCTCAATCACACCACATGCCTGCCCTGGAGGGTGTAGGACAGTGTAGTGCATCATCCATTCACAGACACTAGGCACACACTGGGAATTATGTGCAATGGGCTGTTCCTTTGGATTGTGGGGTTTTGTTCTATTTGGTTTAGTTTTCTGTGTCCTTCAGTGCTTTGACACTGTTGGTTGGGTCATTTGACCCGTAAAAATCCGTCCCCGATATGACCTATAATGTGTTTGGTGGGACGTTAAGCCTTAATCAATCAATCAACCGTGCCTTTGTAGCTGGCCTCAGTGCTGACTGTGGACTATCACACCAGCCTCTGAGTCCACAGTCACCCCGAATGAAAAGGAAGGTTTGCATGCAGAATCCTCTAGTGTTGTTACATAGAGATGAGAAGTTGTCGATTTTGTGATGGTTGAAACTATAACTGTTTATTGCAGAGTATGCCCAGGTGACAAAGATGTTGGGTAATGGCCGGCTTGAGGCAACATGCTTTGATGGAACCAAAAGACTGTGTCACATTCGTGGAAAGCTTAGGAAGAAGGTTGGCACTTTGTGTCATGCTTCCTTGTACATTGTTCTCTGTTGCAATGTCTGTGTTTATTGTGTTTGTATGATAGGCAAGAGAAAATGTGAATTATTTCATTTCGTTTCAATTTACATACTATAGTCAAACCCATTTAATATCACATTGGAGGGACTGTCTATATTATGTGATATAAAATGGAGTTGATATTAAGAGTTGCTCTACTGAACTGAATTAATATTCAGCCATTTGTTCTACCTCTATACTACTGTAAACATAAACGTCCATATGCAGCTACATGACTTTCAGTGCACCTCTACTGTACATCAAAAAGTGTCACACGACGTCATGCTGCTGTGTCTACTATACAGCTAAGGCTGACTGTGAATGACCTGGAATTCAGCGCGTATCTACAGGCAGGTCAAGCCAAGGTACAGTTGAAATCTGAGCAGTAGGGCTCATGATGTGGTCTCGCAGTCTCCCTCCCTCTCTGCAGCTTCATGTAGCTTCATGGCAGCGACAGTGGTGTGGGAGGCACAGCGTGCATCACCGGTCATTAACATGTAATAGAGAGACGGCCGCAACGCGCTGGCACACAGCATGACGCTATCAGCTGGACTTTTAATGATTGGCAGCGGCGGTGTAACGGCTGACTTGTGACATTAAGCAGGGCATTTAAAGCCATGATGCATTCATAAGTAGTGATATTAACCGATTTGTGACATTGTGCGGAGTGATATTAGCCAGAGTGTTGACTGGTTATATTCGGTGGGAGCTGGCCGGGGCCGGCGGGGATAAAGAATTTTGTGACATAAAGCGGAGTGTGACTTAAACGATGTGATATTAAGTGGGTTTGACTGTAGTAACATGTTGCCAGTTGCAACATGTTGATTATTATTATTATAGAAAGAAAAGATTTAGGTGGCGTAATGTCTAAAAGACTGCAAGGACACCTTACAAACGCTAAAAACAGTTTCAAAATGCGAGTGCGACACAAAGTGAGAACAGAGTATCTGTCAGATGCGGTCGTAGGCTTTCAGTAAACATAATTTTACTGTGTACTGTGCAGAGAATAACTCATCAGTGTTGGAACTGATAATGATGATGAAAATGTATATTAACAGTTTAGTAATGCCATGTAAAAATGGCACTTTCATGTGTCCCAAATACATTGACAAATTTAATGCCTTGAGCACAGCTAACATACAGTGCCTTGGTTACTTTCATGGATGCACAGCACATAAAGAGTGGAAATGACGTATTGCTATGAATGTAGGTCTAGGTTGTTGCTTGGTCACATGGATGACGGCTGGAAAGATTGAATTGGTTTTGGGAAGTAAGGCTACAATTGGAGAGGGGTACGTTGTGTTAGAAAGGGGCTGAATTTCCCTCCCCACAAGAAGAGTACTTCTTCCATAACCCTACTGTGGACTCTTGACTTAGCAGAGAACACTGGCCTCTTGTCACAATTAACTAATAACTTACAGTTCTTTGTGTGGACATTTTCATGTTGAACCACCTTAACTTTTGAAACATGGCGCAGGTCTGGATAAATGGTGGAGACATTATTCTGGTTGGACTGCGTGACTACCAGGACGGCAAAGCCGACGTGATCCTCAAGTATTCGTCTGATGAAGCACGAAATCTTAAGGCTTACGGTGAACTGCCAGAATCTGGTAAGACACTATTGCAAGGTGGTTGCTTCTCTGGAAAACTAGGAATTTGAGAACTGTCAGGGAAATGTTGGGATATTGAGATAATATGTTGGGAATGCCTTCACAACTTTGAGTGTTAATCCCAGGTATTAGGAACAGCATCTAGCCTGTAAAAATGTATATCCAGCATTTACCAAAAGTCAGGGAAATATCGGAGAAAAATCTTGTCAGGGGAAAACTGTTTATTGCCTATTTCACATTTTGGGCTATACCAGTGTTTAGTAACATTATGTGTATTATGTTTAGTATACTATTAAATATGATGTGGGTAATGGCAGCTTGGGGTAAGAATGCCCCAAAAAGTTAAGAGAAATGTCAGCAAATGTATCATCGCTTGGTTGTTGGTCACCCTGACTGATGTGTTGTTTGTGTTATAACTGAACCATTGTAACGGTCTCGACACACTGTGGCAGTTATCGCACCCATGTCCTTTGGTTTGGACTGTGTTCATATGTCTTGTATATGTGATATTGTTGTATACCATTGTGCAAGTGTGCGAGACATGTAATTGATGTGGTGAGTTTGTCACCTTTTGTTTTACTAAACCATAATTATTTACGCAAGTCAGAGTTGTGGGTTTCGTATGTTAAACCAGCACATTCCTAGCACAGTTATTGTTTAAGCAGCTACTGACGGAATTAATTTCAGCTCTTTTTGTCCTCCGATCAGCAAGTGTCCCATTGTGAGATTCTTTACATTATATCACTTTCACATTTCTTTCTGTCAGTTAGTGTATAGGGCTTGAGCATTATCAGTGAGAACTTTTAATATTGTTACGTCAATGTGGATTTAACTTGCTGACATACAGCTCACAGGCACTGACTTCTGACAACTTCTATGGGTGCACAGCTCGCCTTCCCTTTACTCTTTTCCCTTCCTGCCCTCCCTTCCTCCCCTACTTTCCCTCTTTGCTCTCCCTTCTCCTTTTCCTTCATTCCTTTATTCCCACTCCCCCTGGCCATGGCTAACTGGTCTGGGGGAGCACTTAAGCTCCCTCAGCAGTTCCAGCAGAGCCTGGCCGCCAAACATTTTGTGCAATTTTAGTTGACAAAATAATTACATCAGCACATAAAGCCCAAATGTTTTGATGGAGAAAATTGCAAAACTGAGGCAAATTTCTATGGATGTTTAGCACCCACATAATGTCCCCCATGGGTACTCGAGCCCCGAAGTCCACAGGAGTCCATGCTTAAGATACAGCTTGACTGTTGTATATTTCCAGCGAAAATCAACGAGGAAACTGGCGAAGACATGGACGACAATGTGTACTTTGACGAGTGTGAGGTCGACGACGATGATATCGATGAGGTTCGTGAATATCTTCCCTGAAACACGAGCTGTGATAAATGTTTTGCAGAAGCACATTGTAGTGAAGTTTAACAACACAACCAAGAAACTGAAATGAGTGCTGAAGGGAGTGAGATCTGAGGAGGGGAACCGTAGCTTCTCGCCATTGTGGTGGTCTGCGACTGTGCTCCAAACCAGAAGTCTGTTATATCTGAGTGTCGAAATCAGTGTATTTTTGCACATTTTTGGTAGGATGAGGTGGTTATCAGCCAAAGAGCAAACATAGCAGATTCAGTGGAGGAGAGAGGCATAGGCTGCCATGATTTGCTCATATCCTAGCTGTACATTTTGCTCGTTGTTTGCTTACTTCAACTTGTCTGGAAGTAAGAGGGGAGACTATCAGAACTGTTCTGTGTTGTATTGTGTACTGAAGCTGTGCACAGTCATTAGCGCACTTAGATGAGCAGTTTTTACAGTTATCTGGATTTGGTTTTGTCACACTGGGCCCATTTCATTGTGCATAGATTGATTTATTTGTGTCTGTCTGTGTAATTTGTGTGTTTTTGTTTCATACTGCATAGTTGTTGTAGTATTGTGAGCGCAGTGGGGGTGGACTTGATGGGATTGAAGCCTAATCCTTTGGACCTATCTTCCTTCAGTGCTTTGACACTGTTGGTTGGGTCATTTGACCCGTAAAAAACCGTCCCCGATATGACCTATAATGTGTTTGGTGGGATGTTAAGCCTTACTCAGTCAATCATTGCTTACTTTAAAGCTTATGTGACATCACTTGTAAGATTTGTCATTTTTGTGTGGACTGGCTCAGAGACATAACTTACTGGGGGAGGGCCATTGTCCCCTTGTCCTGTGTTTGTGCTTATGCTCTGTAACAAGTTTTTACAAATTCTTTTTGATACTTTTTTATTCTTGTGAAAGCTACTAAGAGTTGTGCAGTTTAAATTTAAAATTAGTAACATTTTCATGGTACGTTTTTGATACTTCCTATGAATCAGAACAGTAAAGTTAGCAATTAGTTGTGTGTGATAAATATCGTGCACGTTTGTGTCTAATTCGTGTGTATGTTCACTGATTGCAGCTATGATGAAGAGCAGAACATGCTGCCATCACGTTGTTAAAGTCAACTGTTGCATAACTGAACCACACTTGGCATCAAAATGGCAACATTTGTATCCTGTCACCCTAAACTGTGCTTCGTATTGCAAGCTGTGGCCACATAAACTGTGCTTTGTTACTGATGTCACTCTCATAGCTACAGCTATTCTGTCATGTCTTTTATTATTATTATATCCACTGCTAAGCTTGTTTTGTAACGGAATGTAAGCAAAATATGTAATTCCAGCATTCTGCATTTTTTAGCAGTCTAGTTTGCTATTCTTATTCATGCATTTTGTCGTGTGCAGTCCTGTCGTGTAATTCAGTTGTTACTGGCACATGATGCAATCATAGGCCGTCAGACTTTTGTGATTGCAGATATTATTCGCCGACTGAAAAAATAGCAGCACAAATTTCGTCGAGATTAGTCATTAATATCTAGTGATTGATTTTCTGTGCATGTTGTATGGATGAGCTCTGTAATCATAGTAATATTTTTGAAGAACTTTTCAGAATACATGTACACCACCTGATGTTGCTGTTTGCTGGGCACTACGAACAGAGAGTTGAATGTTTATCTGACTGTAGGAGGCTGGTTGCCACATTGCAAACATGGTGTAATTATGTGTTTGCCACAGATGATTTTTTTTGTTATCTTACTGTAAAAGTTTTTATTGGAGAGGTCATGGTCATATTTATTTTGTAGATAATATATTGTGTTAAGAAACTAACTGGATGTGTTTGTCATTTTTCGGCTCTAACAAATTTAGATTTGAACATTAGATATACAGAATTTTATATATCGGACAAGCAGACAAAAAAGTTTCAAGTAACTGATACAGATACGGGTGGTGTGTGTGTGGGAAAAAGTACAGCACCAAGAACAGAACCTCTGGCAAAACCCATAGTCGGGTATATTGGGTACTTGGATTGTGAATTTTACAGAAATTCAATATTTCTGGTAATTTTTCGGAATAATAAAGCCTGGGAGTTGTAATGTCTATAATGTTCATTCGAATTCGCTGACATTGTTGGGAGACGTGCTAAAAATAAGTTTTTTTTCTGGACATTTGCATGAAGTTGAAACACAGATCTGGATTGTTGTGTGTCAAGAACATGCTTATTTCTATTTTTATATGGTTATAAATTCAGACGTATAAAGTGCAAAAATTACTTTTAACAAATTTCTGGAATGACTGGAATAAATTTCCTAACTCACAACCTGCAGATATGTGAGGAGCACAGTTATCGCAATTAACATGTAAATAGCGAGACGATGAGTTTGAACCATTTTAGAATATAGCAAATACCTCATTAGTTGCTTGAATATAGCCAATAGCCATATATCTCAAAAGACAAACAACAGACTGATAAAAATACTGTGATTGAAATCGACAGAAAAGTCGATAAAGCAAGCAGTGTGATTCTCGTAAGCCAACAGAGATGATTATGAATGTATAGCCCAGCGGTTTCAGTTGTATGATATGCGAATTAAAATCCATAGTCCTTGCAATAGTCATCAAATTTACATAGATGTGTGGTACGATTACAAGGCAGATCTCAATGGCATCGGGAACCGTAGTATTATAATGTAACTATACCGAGTGTACAGTCAACTATTTTAGTGTGATTTATCGGATATAGAGGTCCTTGGGCCTGCATCCGTCTTCCCCATGTGATGTGATATGATGATAGCGAAAGCGATATTAGATGTGGTATTCGAATAGGGAATTGTGAATATACGACTATACGTTGCCTCACTAATAACGTAAACAACCGGATGTTTATTTAGTAGGGATTCGCTTCGAGACAAAAAGAATTTTAATACGTAATTATTATTTAGTAGATGAGCAATGAGTGAAAGTACTGGTCTGGAAATAGATGTGCTGCACAAATTGGAAAAGATAAAAGATGTTCGGTAAATGCTTGAATATGTATTGTGAAAGACATGGGCGTAGATCCGCAAAAAAGTAGAGGGTACACTTCGCCTCCCTCCACTCCCTCATTTCCTCTCCTCTCCCCTTAGAAGTAGGCCCCTTAAATCCAGCTATGGAGTCTGTAAGCTCCCCCAGCGGGGTCTGGGGCGGATCTCCAGCCGAAATATAATTTGGTATTTTAGCCTTACAATCTGACATCTGGTGGCAACAATTTTAATAACTTTACCGAGAATTAACTCACTAAATTTAACGAAAATTGCTCCAGTGAATACCGTTGCTTGGTGTGGGCATGTGGTTGTCATCATGTGACATGGAGTTAAGCAGATTTAAGCCAGCTAACCTCCAAATTAGCAGCGTACAATTCAGTTGCCGTACGGAAACAGCAGCACATAGTCGATCGGATCCCAGCCAGGTCTACTATGCGTTTCCAATACGACCTACAGACCGGCGCTGTGACAGTGACGGCGTGAGGCTGGATGATGATGTATCGCGAGGGCGCGGCTCACGACTTTCCCAGTATCAAGACGGCGACCACTTGTTCGTGGATGACAAGTTGTATCAACTGCAATGTTTACTGCTCCACTGGTGGTCCGTGAGCAGCTCCAGACTGCATGACGGACTGCGGCAGCAGACCTCACTGCAGCTGCTAATCTATTTTGACAAATCAATCATCACATAAGAGAGAGAGCGCAGTGTTATGTGCCTACGCGCGCTTCGCCCTTATCTCAGCTCATATTATTGGCAGCTGTTTAAGTCATATATATCAGAATAGTGTCGCATAGTGATGGTGTCAAGAGATACCACCTGTTATCTGTCAGCCTGTACGCTTGGCCAATGGCGAATTTTCCAGCCATATCTGATGTGGCTGAAACAGTGATGATGGTGCATAGTGATGGCACGATATATCGTATCGTATCGTATATCGCGATATGGAGGCCGTATCGTGGCATATCTTTATCGCGATATTTACCCCTCCGACGACATCGATATTCTGCACAACTCTTATCACGAATGTTGTCGCCAACATATCGCGCTAAGTGCCGACGGCGACATCGAC
>Ga0209562_1000893_pt1 | contig 10879 bp, 8 predicted proteins | sample WorMetvacBELIZE2_FD_187399 | JGI IMG/M metagenome (GOLD analysis project Ga0209562, IMG submission 187399) | Marine gutless worms symbiont microbial communities from Max Planck institute for Marine Microbiology, Germany - Olavius vacuus BELIZE.2... | ecosystem: Host-associated > Annelida >...
ATGTGGACCGGAGTCGAGTGTCAGAGCACGGTTGACAGAGTTCGGTCAAATATGTAGGTGCAGATCCGTGGACAACTCGGTACATTAATGAACAAAGTTTATATATAAGTATAAGACACTGTCATCGTCATTGGCATCATCGTCGTCATCAGCACAGAAGCAGCTATAAAAGAGAAACTGAACGAAAACAGTTTTATTCTCAGCAAAAATCAAAAATGGCAAAAAAAACGATTTTGGTCAAGACTGGTAAAACCAAGAAGCAAACACGAAAGTTTAAAGTTTACCAAGCTACGACATAATGAAAAATGTGCATCCACGCCGTTTCTATTTTCAGACCAAAAATATAAATGCCAACTGCGAGTTCAGCGGCAGAATATTAGCCACCAGTCTCTAGAGCACCTGTTAGCCAGTTTAGAATCAATGCTGCGTACCTTCTGCGTAGCACTGTAGTTTCCATCAATAAACAAGCTGACACTGCTGTTCTTCATGATGCTGGCCTTGTGTATGACAGCTGCTAAATGATGCCACTGTCCCTCGTGGGTCAGCTCGGGACAAGAGAAACGTACCGTGTTATCACCAACCATTGCCGCATCTCCACTCTCACCACCTTCTGCAACTACAACAACAAATACTACAAATAACAATACTAATACTATTACCACACGCATGCCCACACAGACATATATGCATCGGCACACACAAACACAAACATGAGGGCATGTCAATAAAACAATGAATAATGTTACCTTAGGTCAGCTGCACAAATATCAGTCCAGCTTTTTTCTAAGCCCACCTCCATTCAAATGCAGACCTCCAGAGAGGTCCTGAAATGTCATAAAATAGCTGCCTGGTGCCAGTAAATGTGACTTCCATTGGCTTCCATCGGGTAACCATATAACAAACTGCACTAAGACTGATGATTCACTTCAACGACTGATCACAACTGGCTGAATGCTTGTACGGTGACTACTCTCCACACACTGTCAAATTCCACAACTATTTGCAGCACAGCTACTCAAGCTGCCATTACCCACATCATAGTTTACAGCATAATAAACATACACGCATGATGCAACTAAACAATGGCATAGCCCTAATGAGAAGTTAGCAACAAACAGTTTTCCCTGACTTTCAGTCAGTTTCCTGCCAGTTTCCTGAAAGCGGACAAATTTTCTGATATTTCCGGATTTTAACAACAAGTGGTCACCTTGTGCCTGCAATAACAGCTGAGAGAAATGAGTTATCAGCCAGACTTGGCTGCAATGCAACAAGACAATCATCACATCAGAGCTGACCCTGAGCCAATGAGAGCAGTGGAAGCTCATGCGTTGAGATCAACAGAGATCGGTCCTTGGCCGACAGGAACACAGCGAAGCAGACGAGATTGTCGTCACGGTGTTGCAAGTGTCGACAGATGGTGAGAAGGCGAACTGGGTGAGCGTCGCACTGAGCACTGCTGAACTTGTCCACACAGAACCATGTACAGTATGCCAGACCTGACGCTGGAGGAAATGCACGCTCACCTACACACACAGTTTGATCCCACTCGACATGAAACGGGTCATTTTGGAAAAAAAATCTTTCCCCGGCAATTGATTGTCTGTTACTGACAAACGAAGCTGCGACAACCAAGAGATAACACACACAGTCACACACAAAAACTAGCACTTAAGACATAGAAGCAGGCCACAGATAATAAAAGAAACACACAAAAACCTACGTTTACATCAAATGGCTATAGTTCACCTGTAACGAAAAATGACAAAATGCTCCCATACTATCCACACAAGCACAAAAGCCAGAGATGATGCTGGTTTCTAGGCAGTCAGCCCGTACGTGATGTTAGATATAAACCCAGTGGACCAGTGGGTAGGTTGCCCTTACTTTCTGCCAGACCCACAGTTACCTTCCCAGCTACAGGATGTCACTGCCCTTTACACTGCTTAAGACGTAAGCGCAATTAAGCTGCTTTATAACAAATTTGCAAGAAATTCTACAAAAGCAACAGTCAGCAAACTCTGCTTTAAAAAAACTGGTTCAACAGCTTGTATGCCACAGCTTGAGTAATCAAAGCCTACATTTCGCCAACTGCGACACCAAACAGATTGGCATCTAAGACTCATTTTGTAAATAAATGTGTTCTGGTAGACACACTGTGCAGTTTTTCTTCTGAGTGTGGGTCACTGCTGCAAAAATTTCGATAGTTCAGACCTTTCAGAATCTCAACACAATTCACATTACACTTTAAAGCAAATAAATGGTTATGTTTTGTTAATTTATTAATAGGAAATGGCTTAACGCACAACATCACAAAATACATCATTTTGTACAGAATTATACAAGATTTTAAGCTATCGTACTGTCGCTTTAAGGTGTTAATTCTGACCAACCTTGTATACTACTCACAGTACATTAGTACATAAGAGCAGCTATCATGTACACTGAGAAGAGACGGTGTAAGGCATACCAGTGCCAATGCCAGTGACCACAGTCTGGTCTGTGCCACCAATCATGCCTGCCGAGACGACAGATGGAGTGACTGGTCCTTGTGGTGCAATACTCGGCAAGTACATGCAGCCAAACCCTTCACAGCTCATGTCGAATTCCACAAATGACGGCGTGATGGCGGCGCCATGAAGACGGACGTCACGTGGAGTGGTCATAGAGACTAAACATTTCACACGGGTGAGTAACACGGGTCCACCATTCAACGATGATGATGAAGATGCATTTGGCTTCGACACACTAGCAGCAGCCATATCACACGACGTCGGCTTTAATGTGTTTCCAGTGAGGATGTCGACCGATGACGGCGATGCATCCATGGTTGACAATGATGACGATGATGAGACGGCCTGCAACTTGTCAATGGTGGCAGCAAACGTGCGGCCGGTCAAAGTGTCGGCAAGTCGCTTGGCGTCTTGTTGCTCTTCGCTCTCAGCAGCGCAGAACAACGGTGCACCAAGACACAGGAAGTCTCTGACAACAGCGACACACAGGCAGAACAATTAAACAAACTGAATGAAGAAGTGTAACAACTGAATACAATGCTATGTATTTTGGGCAAAAAAAGTGACAGCGGCTATTTGGTCAAGCAAAGGATGAGAGACTTCTAGTACTGGGTGGATTCGTGGAGAGCACAGATAGACTGTGCATCGATTTGGTTTTGTATACTCGTAAAAACTGTGACATTCTGCAGGGCTTATGAAACACTACCTAAGCACCTGTGTGACAGTTTAGGCTCTAAGGACTGCTACATAAACCCAAATGTACTTGCTTCCTTACTTACATTCAGAGACATGAAAAACAGAAAAAAAGACAGACCGGCAACATCAAAAACTAGCATGGCAAACATCTGCAAACACTCTGAGCACATTGAAGACAAAGAAAATGGAATGACAGCAGCTTGTCTACAGTGCAGTCTACAATAAGCAGTGAATCCACTGCCGCTGATGATGATAACAAATAGTAAAAATAAAATTATCAACATCTGTCATACCGCACATTGTCAATCACAAAGACTCAGGTGTGGCAGCAGGTGCCATCACAGACAGGTGTCGTCATTTTCACCTGCATAGAGTACAGGCTTACAACTGGAAAAACATAAGATATTCCAATGTCGTGTCAATCTGGCATTCAGTCAACACTCAGTCGTAAATGGAGACATCCTTCTGGTCGACCCCACTCCAGATGGATTAACCAGATCCAGAAGAACAACGATACACCACCTGCAGATCTTTGAAAGAATGCTATCAAAAGTGGTCATTAAGCAGCAATGCTACAACCCTCAATAGCTATGCCCTGACAACAACAGTGACTGACACATATCTTCCAAACCACTCTTTTACCAAACTACGACAGCTAAACACCAAAATATTAGTATTTCCCTAGTGACCTGTTGTCAACTACTTACTTATTAACTCACTCCAATGTCTATAGGAAAGCCAGTCAGCTAGGATGTACCGTAAATCTTTTGGTGTCAGCGACTGGGCAGCGAGCCGCTCGAAGACGTACTGCGTCAGACGATGAAGGAAGTGAGTTTCAGATTCAAGCGTAACAGTGGCGCGGGACAGTAACTCGTGAGGTAGGCACGAGTCACACATGATCTGCTGGTTCCTCTCTGTACGCACCAGTGACTTGAGGAGACCACACACGTAGAGCTGCAGCTCAGCAGCCATCTATACACACACAAACAGGCATACGGAGTAATACACAGACAGACAGACAGACAGACAGAGAGACAGACACAGTAACGTAAAGTAAGTAACGTGAATTTGTATAGCGCTTTATTGCGGTACATCTCTAAAGCACTCTTACCCATTTTACTTTCAGTCAGCCTACCCCACTTCAGCTGCCCACCTTGCCTAGAATATCTCTGTCCATGCGCCCTGATTCTTTTTAAGACTTTGGCGCCATATAAATCATTTACTTACTTACTTACTTACTTACTCAGATTATGCCTGTGTGTAACAAGGGAATCGCATATTTTCACCTGCCAACCACACACGAACCATGCCTGCCTTTACTCCCAAGCTGCAAGGCGTCACCGCCCTTTGGCTGGTACTCATTGCGGCTACCCACAAAGGGATGGCCAGGCTGAGTTGACATGGGTGGCTGGTTACATACCAAGATAAATGATCCACACTGGAAACTGAACCCGGACACGGTCACCCATCCCAATACTAACTGGGCCTGACGAAGGATAAGTTCGTTGATTGAGACCAACGTGCTACTGCTATGCCAGACCACCACAGACACACTGGAAGACAAATACCAGGGATGCTGTCCTCAAGGACTATCCTCATCCTGGAAGACAGATCCAGGACACAATATGTTGTCCTTGGCCTGCTGACTTCGTCTTGAACACTGTGGCTATAAGAACACCTAAAATTGTGACAATGACTCCATAATATCAGAACTGATACTCATTGCTATTCTTCACTGTAAAAATCTGTTAATTAGATTCTGAGTTCGTTACTAGTCACCTACTTACCCATCTCCAATTTCAACTTTCTTTCAACAAGTGTACTGCACTTGGTTTGGCCTTGAGGATGTCTTAAATGCCTCTAAACGGCCTGGCCTTTGCCTCGAAGGAGTCCGGCCATGACCTTTAACATGCTGTACTCAATATATCCCTTACAAATCTACTGTGTTTGAAAAGCTTACACATTTTTATAAAAATACATGCCATTTTGTTGTGACGACACAAAACATCGCATGTAACACAACGCTTGTCAATACAACACCACTAAACAAAAGAACTGGCAGCAGCGCCGCCTTCACGACGACACATTCACAGTGTAAACAACTTGCAGATCAATTCCAGTTGCCAACCTGCAGCTGCTGTTGGCAAGCAATGGACGGCAATAGATGTAACATAGAGACAACGGCTCCAGCGTGAACTATCAACGGCTCGACAGCCGAGCTATGACCAAGCGGTAGAACTGAGGCAGGTTTCTGATCACCGGTAGCTGAAGTGTCACCATTCAACGCCACACAATCACCGGTCAACTGCTGGTTATCGTCAGTTGATAGGTCATCTGCTAAGATGACCCCATCGCATCGCACTTCACATGACAGAGGTCGTCGCCGCTGTAACATCGGAGAATCTGATCGATCAACAGCTCGCGATTGTGGCTGCCTGTAAGCATAACCACACAATTACTCACCACCACCATTACCATCATCATCATCATCATCATCATCATCACTGAGCGATAACTACAATTCTGTATCGTTAGAACTGCTGCTAATAGTTTCTGTTTCACCATTCTACTTGCCTGTAGTTACACCACAACAAGGCAATTCTTTGTATTGCTGAAGTAGGTGTTTACAGACTGCAAGTCCCACTGACAGAGTCAGCAGCGAACATTACAAGAATAAGAACACAACTTTACATGCTGAATGTTCAATACAGTGATAACACTAGTTGAAACCGTGACTACCTGTCGGACAAATCCAGAGCCATGTCGTAAAGACAGCGATAAATGCACGTTGCAGACACCAGACACTGAGGGATACCAGACGACAGGGCAGTAGATGTAGCACTGAGTAACCCACCGTCACTGGACACACAGACACAGACAGACAGACATACAGACAGACACACACACAGCAGTACAATCAGAGATACCAGACGACAGGGCAGTAGATGTAGCACTGAGTAACCCACCGTCACTAGACACACAGACACAGACAGACAGACATACAGACAGACACACACACAACAGTACAATCAGAGACACTAGACGACAGAACAGCAGATGTAGCACTGAGTAACCCACCATCACTGGACACACAGACACAGACAGACAGACACACACACAACAGTACAGTCAGAGACACCAGTGTACCTACATCAAAATCTGACCAATAGTTTTCAAGTTGAGGGCAAGTTCCTTATAAAAAAGACAAAAGAGTCCTCAAAGTCAAAGGTCAAGGTCACATCACCAAACTCTATAATAATGTACAATGTGCACTCTCCTAATTACTTACACTACAATGCTGCATTTATTTATTTATTTACTTATTTATTATGGAACTCATACATGCATAGAAAAAAGCAAAAAAATAACTAGCATGCACAATAGCACATTACTATGTATGTGTTGTGTTTTAATATGTCATAAGCTCCAGGGAAAGTAAACAAACTAACGTTGCAAGTTCGTGAAAGAGTCGGCTAAACACTGTATCTTCAGCCGGTGGCTTCATGTCAGGAAATGCTGCGGACGCTGGCTGTATGTCAGTCACGGCGTCAAAACAGCCAAGTAGACGCACAGCTTCTGTCAGACTGGCATAACGTACCTGACACATCACAGTCACAAACAAATCAGTCACCCCACTAATGACTGGAAATACGTCAGTCCAAGGTAAAGTTTTCAATCGATCAGCAACAGTATTTGATATACTAATGATTGGTAATTAAAAACCTTTACAGTCATCATATCAGGAGAATTGTCACCACTGTTCGTAAGAATCAGTGTATTCACAGTAGCACAAGCGTAAACCATGCGGGTAAACTATCTGTCACAACTGTTACAGCGAGATGTCATGTAGCAATTAAGCAGGCGTAAATCCGACCCACACAGAACTTTTGTCCGACCACCAACACCACCATCATCACATGATAATCGTCATCACCATCGCCAATGGCATCGCTATTGCAATTACAGGCATCATCATTGTCATCACTGTAATGTAATGTAATGTAATGAAACCAACATCATCACCATCATCAAATCAACCAAGTTCAGCCTGTAAACACAGGATAAGACACGACCGTACCTCGGTGACAAAAAATCGTGCATTGGCTGGCTCAAAGCGCATTGCAATAGTCAAGGTAGTGAACAGAAGACGCACCAGCTCGATTACATCGCTGCAGCACACTAGCAACCGCAACACACAGCAATAATATGCAGCATCTTATTTGTCATCAGTGTTATGATGACCAGAAAAACATCTCATTTTAAACTTCAACGTCAACACCATAGTCTACTCAACAAGATATAAATGTGTAGACATTTATTTGACGTAAACACGTACGTTTGTCAATTTAACGTAACTTACTTACTTACTTGTAAACAGACAAAAAAAACACTAGACCAAGAATCTCAGACAGCACAAATGTCACCATCAACTAATTCTCTTACACTGAACAATGACCCCAACACTTCACTCGGCAATTTAATCACTTATCTCTCAGCACAGTATCTACAATCCAGCAAGTGTTCATTAAAATCTATTTGTAAATTTAAAAAAAAACTGTTTGATAACTTTACACACAATTATCAATAAGGCACATACAAAGCTCCAACAAAGGTGATGGAGACAAATACGGAAACATCTGTAACTGCTTCGCAAAGTACCAGGTACAAGTGGTTAATGTTGAATGTTGACTGTAGTAAAGTGAAGTGTAGTGACCCTCACCATGTTATGGCACCTTATAAATTATCATATTATTATTATTATCATTATTATCTATATTATCCAACATAGTGCACCAGGACTAAGCTGAAAGTTAAAAAGTGACGAAGATGAGAAGGCATCAACCTGAATGCCACTGTGATACAGGCGGATCAGCTAGTGCTCCTTCCATTGACACGAGCACTGACATGACGTACACAAAGCCGCCAACTCTGCGGAATATCATGCGACTCCGGTGACTTTCTCTCAACACCGACAGCACGAGCTGCAAAGAAGACACATTACAGTACATCAGAGTTACTAAGAGTCGGCTAATGTACACCACTGCACATGGTGTATAGAACTGCTAAACAACTGGAAACAGTTAGGAAGAAAACGAACAGGAAGGAAGGTGAGATTTGAGGCATTTCCAGAGCACAATGAGTGTTATAACGACACAGCAAACAGTTGCTGCATTAGACCCAATTTACAGATTTGTCTCCATGTTATGTCATGTCTTGTCATTTTGAATTCATATTACGACACCAGAACACAACATACGGGCTTGTCACCGACATGACAGATCATCTCAACATGACAAGATGGTCCAGATCCCGTAACTTCCCTGTAATATCGCCGCAGCGTTTAAAAAGTCAGAGACAAGCCTCTGACAAGTCTGTAACATCCCCTCAGGCTCGTTGGCAACAAGTCGCAGACAAACCCACGGGAATGTTATGGGAAAGTCTGCATCAAGTCGTGTCATGTCACTCTTGCTGTATCACCCAAATGTGAATTGGCCCTTACACAACAATAACAACAAACCCATCTAATGATCCAAACAGCGTGTTGACCTGGAACGAGACACACCAAATACAGCCGTCACTTTACACTGCTGTCTGCTTACCCTGCATTAATATTTTATGTATTTCTTCCATTTACAAAGATCCCAAGCCATGGCTCAGCAGCCAAGGCAAAAGACTCCCAACACAGCAAAACAGACTTGATTCCTGCTGAGACCCAAATGAGTCACTGGCGTTGTCACAAATGTCCCAATGCTCCAGAAACAGTTCCATCTCACAAGTAAGCATGTCAGTGTGAGCGTCATCAAATGTGGAAGAGCACAAAGTTGAAAGCTGTCTGACTAGAAACCAATTCAGCTTCCTTATTTATATGCAAACTATTAACTACTTGAATCAACACGTCTGTCTGCTGGTTTATATCTTCCATTGAGAACACCTGCACAGCTACAGTTTGTGACAACCTTGATGATATCCATCTTGAGCTGAATGGCATCTGGCGACGATGTATGCATCAGACCAAGCAATGCAGCAAAGTCTTCATCACCGCCGTTACTTAGTATCAGCTGTTGTACGATGCCGAGACACTGAGTTCGACAGACATGATACTGCACCATAGTGAGCACGCAACGGGCACCAGCACACTCGCGGAACACCCCTACACACACGATGGAATACCTACAGACACACTCAAAGAACACCTCTAAACACAGACCAGAATCACTCACACAGATACACAAGAGGAATATTCAAAGAACACACCTACAGACACCAGAAACACTCCTGAAACACACCTAGAAACACACTCATGGAATACATCAACACACACCAGAATCATTCATGGAACACCTCAACACACAGCAGAAACACTGAGAGAACACACTTACACATAAGTAAGTTCATTAGTTCACGAAGTACTGATGCTTACAGCTTAAAAGTGTGGCCAGCACGTTACAAACGTTACTAAGGTACGCAACAAAAACTAAGAAGCACCGAATCACTTTAAAACACGACAGAATCAGTCACAAAACTTGCTTATACAAACTCCCAGAACCCACCGACATACAGGAAACAGAAAGTGAGTGTGTTACACATTTACTGAACTGAAATAATGAACGACAACAGACGCAACAAACAACGAAATCAAACATGACAACGACAGCCTCAATGCAAATGCACAACAGTGATGACAGTGAGTGATAAAGGTGACTAACATGTATCAACCAGTTAGCAGTAGTCACAGCTGGGTGAGAGGTCTGTATGCCAGTACTGTGAGGACAGACAGTGACAACTAACATGTGTGAATCATCAGCAAGTAACAAGAACAACTAATGTGTCCGACAACGATGGCGTCACTTCTCAGGCACAACACTAACTATGGTGGTTACAGTCAAGGATCCACTGGTATCCACAGTCGGCCACTGGTCCACTTACCAGCATTGCTATTGTTAGCAGTCAGCAGCAGAGTGACAGCATCCATTGCCAGTGAGCCGAGTGTTTGTTCCACTGGAGAGACTTCAGATTCTACCAAGCACACACACACACATACTGCCAGATACAGATGAGCACACAAACAGACAGACACAGGGGTCAGAAGACATGTTGCTTTAACAGAGCCCATAAATAAGGTTGCCTTTGATCATGTCAGCTGCCTGGTGTACAGTGACAACACCACCTTCTTCCTTAAATACATCACTGCTGATGCTACCAGCTGGACCAGTTTCAGTGAAATGACATCCATGTCTTGTGGCCAAACACCATACTTCAAAATCTTGCCATCGATGCCCAACCACTGACCACTGGTCTTCGAGATCCTATGTTCAACCGAATGTACAGTGACTTTCAGATGCCACATCCAGCACAAACTTGGAGTAACAGTGCATCGGTGTCTTCAAGGCAAGGCTCCACAGTACCTAATCGTATGCTGCACTCCAACGTCAGAAGTTGCCAGTTGCCAGCAGCTCCATTCTGCCAGCCGCCATCAACTCGTCGTGCCACGTTACCATTGCAGCGAGTTTGGCCATCAGGCATTCTCTGACGCTGGTCCGATGGTCTGGAACTCACTGCCTGATCACCTCCGGGACCCAACGCTCGGCTCTGACTGTTTCAAGTCACGCCTGAAGACATACTTGTTTTCGCTGTATTAGACACGCAGCGCATTAGAGGCATAGTATAATGCG
>Ga0209562_1000894_pt1 | contig 10877 bp, 6 predicted proteins | sample WorMetvacBELIZE2_FD_187399 | JGI IMG/M metagenome (GOLD analysis project Ga0209562, IMG submission 187399) | Marine gutless worms symbiont microbial communities from Max Planck institute for Marine Microbiology, Germany - Olavius vacuus BELIZE.2... | ecosystem: Host-associated > Annelida >...
TTTCTCTTTCTGCAATATCTACTTTTGCCGAAACTAACCCTACGTCGGTTTTGCGTTCGGCAAGGGTCTCCCCCCAAGGCGACAGTACAAGACTGTGACCGTATGTTTCACGGCCATTTGCATGCACACCACTTTGATTTGCAGCTACCACAAAGCACTGCTTTTCAATGGCTCTGGCTTGCAACAACGCATGCCAATGCGCTTCTCCGGTGCGCTGGGTAAAGGCCGCTGGCAACACCAAAATATCGATATCGCCCATTGCAGTAAATAACCCTGGAAAGCGTACATCATAGCACACCGCAAGACCAATGTTGCCTATTGGCGTTTCAACAGTAACCACCTTGCTGCCCGCTTCGGTTGTCGCCGATTCACGATAACTGCCCGTGTTGTCGTTAACTGATACATCGAACATGTGAATTTTTCGGTAGTCTGCCAACACATCACCATTGGGGCCAAACAGCATGCAGGCTGCGGAAAACTTCTCTGGGCTATTGGTTTTCACTGGAAACGTACCCGAAACCAGATAGCACTGGTATTGTGCAGCAAGCGCTGACAAACGTCGCTGAATTACGCCTTCGCCCTTTGTTTCTGCCACAGCAAGTTGGCCTTTGTCTTTACCGCCGAAATAAGCAAAACACTCTGGAAGCACAACTAAACTGTTTTTCTCAATCTTTGCCGATGCCATTTCGTTTGCAACGGTGTCGAGATTTTCTTCCACGCTTGGCGCAGATGTCATTTGTAATGCAACTAAATTAACCATCGATCACCTCCATTTTAAGCCTGCGTACGTCATCTTCCGTTAATGGCCTGTCTTGCGGGTTGGCCGGTACAGGCGCATTTTGCGCAGGTAAGCTGATGTCTTTGCTGTTGCGCTCAACTTCGTCGAACTTAGGATCTTTTATGGTGCCTGTAACGCGATAGTTCACATTCGAAATAACTTTCGCAGAGGTTAGCACCTGGTCTATGGCAAGAGCAGCGAGTGCAGTAGGCGGCGTAGCCAAGAAATACACTAAAAACGGTAAGTTCCCGGTTACGTTCGGTGCGAACGATACGTTGTAATTTAATCCACCAGTGTTGAGGTCGGTGAAGCCTGTGATCTCTATTTCACCAGCGCCGCCGTCAATTTCAGTATCGTCGGTATACGCTTTGCCATTAACAATACTTAACGTACCGCCCATATCGTCGTAGAAAAAACCCTTAGCAAAAACGTCTCGAAAGTCGAGGCTGAGCTTTCGCACTAACGAGTTCAAGCTAAACAGGGTAAAGATACGTGACCCCTTATCACTCAACTCAGTTAGATACCCATCTGACAGCGACCACTCAACATTACCGTTTAGCTGTTCAAACCCGAAATCCATCGGCGCATTTGGCCAGTTGATATCAAACGCGACGTTTGCGCTAGAATCTTTTATACCTGATTCAACACCGTACTCTTTTAGCATCTGCCCAACGTCGGGAGACGTTAATGTTCCGTTTAACGCGCTTTGAATCTCGCCTCCGATGTGCTTCCAATAACCCGTTGCGGTAACGTTAGTTTCATCAGATTTCACTAGAAGCTGACGAATGGCTAAACCATTCTCTTCCTTCGCGATGTCTAAGGTAATTTCACCTAAATCGATGCCATGCACGCCACAGGACTGACAATAAAAATAAATGGGCGGTAGCGTATTTGGGTCAATATTGTAGGGCGACTCGCCTTCCTCATTTGGCATAGCACTATTCGTAGCTAACTCAACGCCGCTCTCTGAGTCGGCTTTTGTCGTCCCCACGGCTTCAACAGGCTTCTCTAGTGATAAATAGTCGGCATTTATCTCAATGCCCTGCTCGTCTAAATCACTATTAATACGAATAGTGGCTCTTGCCTGAGGCGACGCTAAGTCTAGGATCCAATCGTTATTGCGTTCTGTTGCACTGAGCTGCGCATCTTTAATACTGTGGCCAGCAAAATTTAGCTTGTCGGCTTTGGCAAATATCCGCGAAGGAGTACCAAACAAATTCGCTTTTTTGCTTTCGTTTAATTGGATACTCGATTGAGCATTTGTTTTTGCAACGGCGGTGCTGGTGTCTTTCCCTTTACCGGAAAGTAACATATTTATAGTGGTAAACCATTCTTGCACATCAGCTTGAGCTAGATTCGCACTGATACTAAAACCTGTACCAATGTTGGCTATATCGCTTTCGCCAAGTGCCAAGTGCGCACGTGAAAACTGCATTTCTTTGTGCGGTAGTACGCCATCAAAACGAATGTTATCACCAAGTGACGCCTCCACATTTGATGCTTTGCTATCGCCTTTACTGGTAATAAGCAGCGGTAAACTGCTGCCCGCTGGCGTATCGAAGGGAGCAGGCAATACACTTTGTGTCGCCGTTAAATCTGCAGTTAAATTGGCAGTATAGTTAAACCCACTGTTTGAAAGCGACAGTTGAACTGTAGTGTTCCAATCACTTTCGCCGTCGATGTATTCGGTGAGGTCTGTATTCACATAGTTAGCCAGCGGGTGTACATGCCATCGCCCGCCTAACTCTACATTTAGGTCGTATGTGTCGCCCTGTCTACCGGATAGCGACAAGTTCACCGGCTGTTTAAGAAACTGCGCCTGAAGCCCACTTGCGTCTATATCGCCATTAACAAATGACACCTCTCCCGATGCCTTATCAAATAGCATATTTGTGGTCGCAACAAAAACGGGGTTATTCGACAAGTGCGCCGTTCCCGATGCCACCACATCTTTGCCTTTAAACGGGATATCAAGCTTTATATCGGCAGATAGAGGCCCGCCAATTTGCACGTCTTCGTTAAGTACTTTGCCTAAAGATTTTTTAAGGGACGAATCCATCATTAACGCGGTTAGCGCGTTACCAGTGCCAGTACCATTGGCATAAATAATCAGGCGAGCATCTGGACTAAAGCTTGGAATGGCAGCCGACATATCACTGATTTTCATACCAGCAAGCGTCGCACTAGGGCTCTCCATCACTAATGCATTATTCACAAAATACAAAGATAGGTCTAAGTTATTAAGTGCCGGCCAGTCTGGCGCAAAAAGAAAATCCCCCTGCTCAATATCGACATACGCCTGAAAAATGCCTGTGTTGTCGTCAAACGGGAAGTCACTCGTGCGACCGTGCCACAGCACGCGCGCATTTGCGATTTCACCTTCTCCTGTAAACGCACGAGTAAGGTATTTGTCGGTATTGGCCCCCATTAAAGAAGGGGGAAATAAACTGCTCACCTCATTTAGCGCCAATGGGCTTACATCCACATAAAGCGACATAAACCCTGTCGACGTATTCAGTTTAAACTGCGGGTGAAGAGTAACGACATCACTATCGAACAGCATATCGCTGCCTTTTACTACCCACTGCTTGTCTTCGCTATCTATCTGCTCTGGGTAAATATAAAACTGAGATTTAAACAGGTTTATATTGACGTCTTTCTTAATTACGCCGTTGGCACTTAGTAAGCTATCCGCACTTTCCAAGTAGATAGCGCCATTATTTTTATACCAGAAAAAGTCTGCGTCTAGCGACGAAAGACCTGGTACCTTATCTGTTTTGTCCCACTGCAAATCTAGCACTTTAGCCGCTAAAGAAGGCTGGCCGTTGTGCCATTGAATCTGCAACGTGGCCAACTCGCCTTTTGGATTAAGCCCGCGTATTTCTTCTTCACTGGTATCATCCATGAAAAGCGGTAACAACAGCAGAAAGGGGTTAATTTGCACCGGCTTTACGGTGTTGATCAGCGCGTCACCATTTGCACTTATACTGCCAATTAGATCTGTTGTAAGGGTCTCGTTGCTCGAATTAAGCACCAATTGATCCACTCGGACATTCCAGCCTCCCTGTCTGTTCTCATCGTTAGGCAACGCCTGAAGACTACCTCCGCTGATACCTGTTACCGTTTTCGCGCGGCCACTGCCCCACTCTAAAAGGCTTTCACTAAGCTCGGCTTGTACGCTAGTGACTTCACTTTGAGAAAAGTTAGTCCATACTTCAAAGTTTGCGCGGCTTTGCGCTAGTGGACGCTTGGTTTTGATGAGATCGCTAACCCACGGAGAAATATCGAGCTCTTCTGCTTTGGCGTAAAACACGCCGTCAAAGTCTTCCCGCGTGCCCGTGATATCAATGATAAACGACGCCGAGTTAGCCGCTAAATCTGCAACCTTGAGCTGACCTAAACCTTGGTGTCGCTCTTCATGGTTGTTCCACGATAAACTTTCAATATCAAATGAATTGGTTTCATTAAGGTGAGTGACAGATACCACCCCGTCTTCTAACGAGAAGCTTTGAAGCTGCTCTAAAAACAGACGCTCTAGTGCATTTACTACAGGGAAGTTATTCTTATCGCCTCCAGAAAGGCGATCGGCGTCAATATCAAGCTTAAGACCACGCAGCTCAAAACGGGTAGATGAGATAAGTTGGTGGCGTAGCGATTCCCAAAAATCTAGCTCGACGTAGATTTGCCTGATATCCAATGCAACAGGGGAAGCATCGTTTTTAGCCAACGACACCGAATTGAGCACAATACTTGGACCATTGCGCTGCCAAACAGCATGCACACTTTGGATGGATAGGTTTACGCCATACTGCTCATTAATATAATTTTCCAACAGGTGTTTGTTGTGCTCAATATGCGGCAGAGCATAGCGTGCAGCGCTTAAAACAAGCGCGAAAAGTACAAGCAATACGGCGAGTAGCAGCCAAAACTTCTTAAGTAGATAAGCGGCTACCGACGAAAAATTTGTCACATTTTGCCTTTGTATACGTTAATGCATTACATCATGACGACGTCGTACTTATCCTGATTGTACAATGTTTCTGTTTGAACCTTGATTTGTTTAGACACAAATACTTCCAGTTCTGCCAGCATATGAGACTCTTCACCCATTAAGGCTTCCGCCACTTTTGGTGAAGCGTAAACCACAAACTTGTCTGCGTCGTAGGCGCGATTCACCCGTACAATTTCACGCATAATTTCAAAGCAAATGGTTTCAATGGTTTTTACCGTGCCTCGCCCTTTACACACCGGGCATTCTCCGCACAATATATGCTCAATGCTTTCACGGGTGCGTTTACGGGTCATTTCAATTAGCCCTAGCGCAGTAAAACCGTGAATATTTATCTTGGCTCTGTCCTTGTTCGTCGCCACCTCTAATGAGTGTAAGACACGTCGTTTGTGGTCTGGTTCAATCATATCGATGAAGTCGATAAGGATCATCCCACCCAAGTTGCGCAATCTTAACTGACGGGCAATTGCCTGCGTCGCCTCAATATTGGTGTTAAAAATCGTTTCTTCTAAGTTCCGGTGGCCAACAAAAGCGCCCGTATTAATATCGATTGTGGTCATCGCTTCGGTCTGATCAATGATCAAGTAGCCGCCAGATTTTAAATCGACACGGCGTTCCAAGGCTCGCTGCGCCTCATTTTCCACATCGTATAAATCAAAAATAGGTCTATCACCCGGGTAGTATTCGAGCTTGCCGTTCATTTCAGGCACATACTCTTTGGTGAACTGGTGAAGTTCATTGAATGATAGTTTCGAGTCGATACGAATTCTGTCGAGCTCTGTACCAACAAAGTCGCGTAGCACTCGTCGTGCTAGCGGTAAGTCTTCGTAAAGCACGTTCGACTTACGCTTTTTCATACGCGACTGAATTTTATCCCACAGCCTTCGCAAAAATGCTGCGTCGGACTGCAGTTCGTTTTTGCCCACGCCTTCAGCCGCAGTACGCAGAATGAAGCCACCGTTTTCATCACAAAACTCTTGCACCAGCGACTTTAAGCGCTCTCTTTCTGCTTCTTCTTCAATGCGTTGAGATACGCCTACGTGAGTCACCGAAGGCATAAATACAAGATAACGGCTGGGGATAGTAATGTCTGTGGTAAGGCGTGCGCCTTTGGTACCGATAGGATCTTTCACTACCTGAACCACAATATCTTGACCGTCTCGCACCAACTCGCGAATGTCTTGCTTTTGAATATGGCTTGCCGAGACTTCTTCAGCAATTTCATTGTGAATGACAATGTCAGATGCATGTAAGAAGGCGGCCTTTTCTAAACCGATATCAACAAATGCTGCCTGCATTCCCGGTAATACACGGCTAACTTTACCGCGATAGATATTGCCAACCAAACCGCGTTTGGTATGACGCTCTACGTGAATTTCTTGCAGTATTCCGTTTTCAATAAGCGCCACCCGTGACTCTGACGGGGTAACGTTAATAAGCAGTTCAGCACTCACGACACAACTCCAAATGCATTAAGTAATTGGCGGGTTTCGTACAGTGGTAGGCCTATTACGGCACTTGCACTGCCGTTAATGGAAACTACAAACTCACCACCAATACCTTGAATAGCGTAACTCCCTGCTTTGTCGGCAGGTTCTCCTGTTTCCCAGTATGCGTCAATTTGCTCATCCGTCAATGCTGCAAAAGTCACAGATGTGGTAATTACTTGAGTCTGTTGCTGAGCGTTATCAAGCACACAAATAGCGGTAAGGACGTCATGAGTTTTACCAGAAAGCATAGTGAGGATGCGCCTAGAATCTGCTTTATCTTCTGGCTTGCCAACACTTTGTCCGTTAAACGATATTAGCGTGTCGCTGGCCAGAATAACCTTGTCGTCGGTCATTGCCTGCTGATCCTCAAGGTATGCTTTCACCGCTTGGGCTTTTTCACTGGCTAGCCTTGCGACAAGCTCCATCGGTGGCTCGTTGTCACGGGGCGACTCGTCAATATCGGCAGGCTGTATTGTATGGGCTATGTTCATTTGCTTGAGCAAAGCGGTGCGTCGTGGAGAGGCTGACGCTAACACTACCGATTTTGTCATTGGCTTACCTTTGGTTTAATCGAGAACGTGTTCGGGTTACGAAATTGAAAACTGTCTGCGCGTGCGTCGAAGCAGCCAAAATACCCACGGCCACAACACCATTGACGTTATCACTGGCCACAGGTAATCGACTTGGAAATAAATATCAGTCAGTAGATGCTGCACCCAAAATGTAAGTAAGTGATATAGCGCCGATAGTAGGCCGATAATAATGGCTTGCTGCCATACAGAATAATTACGCAACCGCTGGTAGTTAGCTGCTAACACGTATACGCATATACTCAACCCAAGGCTATGAATACCTAAGGTTGTGCCTACCAATACATCCATGGCTACGCCCGTTAAGAAGGCTACACCCACATTCACTCTGTGGGGCAACGCCATGCTCCAATATGCTAATACAACCAGCACCCAGTCAGGACGGTACACATCTACTTGAGTGGGCAGTGGAACAATTTGCAGTACCAGAGCAACTAACAGACTAATCCATATAACGAGGTTACGTTTACGCATCTGAAGATTCTTCCTCGTTTACAGCTGGCTTATCAGTGTCGTCAGTTGAGTTAGCATCAGACTCATTTTCTGACTCAGGTGTGTGCCATAACAGCAATAGGTGTCGAAGCCTGTCTAGGTTTGCTAAAGGTGTAACAATAACACGAGCAAAAGGTCGGCTTTCATCTCGAACAACTTGTGACACTCTTGCCACAGGGTAACCTTCTGGAAAGACCTTTCCTAAGCCAGACGAAATTAATGTGTCACCTTCTTGAATATCGACACTATGAGGAACATGCTCTAGATACAGCTCGTTTAGTGCGCCGCTTCCGGTTGCGATAAAGCGAATATCGTTTCGAAGAGATCGCACAGGAATAGCGTGGGTAACATCGGCAATCAGCAATACACGGCTGTTTGTAGACCCAACTTCCATTACCTGACCCACTATGCCCTTATCATCAATAACTGGCTGAGACAGATATACGCCGTCTATCGCACCCTTGTTGATAACCACCTGCTGGCTATACGGGTTTTTATCCACCGCCATTAACTCAGCAACCATTTTTCGAGAAGAAACCCGAATAGGTGCCTGCAGTAACTCTCTTAATTGTGCATTTTCTTTTGCAATTACATCGAACTGCTGGAGCTTTTCGCTCATTAACAACAGCTGATTATTAAGTTTCTGGTTTTCGGCCAGCAATTGCTCTTGAGAGGTAAGACGCTGGGCACTTTCATTTAGCATTAAACCGGGAAGGTTTGCTAAATACTGAAGTGGGCTCATTAATGAGTTGAGATAAACCCGCGTTGATTTGAAACCGTCTAGCTTATGGTCGACAAATATCAGAACCACCGACAGCACAAGCGCCAGTGTAAGCCTGTTATTTAACGAAGGGCCGCGGGTAAAAATAGTATCCATGATACAAATAAGGCAACCTTACGGTTGCCTTTCCTGTTTATTCGTAGCTAAACAGGTCGCCACCGTGAAGGTCAATCATATCGAATGCCTTACCACCGCCGCGTGCTACACAAGTAAGCGGATCATCAGCAATTACAACTGGGATGCCCGTTTCTTCCATTAGCAATCTATCTAAGTCTTTCAGTAACGCACCACCACCGGTAAGTACCATACCGCGCTCAGAAATATCTGAAGCAAGCTCTGGTGGAGACTGCTCTAGTGCCACCATCACCGCCGACACGATACCGGTTAACGGCTCTTGCAGTGCTTCAAGAATTTCGTTTGAGTTTAGTGTGAATCCGCGAGGTACACCTTCCGCAAGGTTGCGACCGCGTACTTCAATTTCGCGTACTTCTTCGCCTGGGTAGGCAGCACCAATCTCATGCTTGATACGTTCAGCAGTTGCTTCACCTATTAATGAACCGAAGTTACGACGAATGTAGTTGATGATAGCTTCATCAAACTTGTCACCACCAATGCGAACAGATGATGAATAAACCACACCGTTAAGTGAGATAATAGCTACTTCTGTAGTACCACCACCGATATCGACCACCATTGAACCGGTTGCTTCAGATACCGGTAAACCCGCACCAATTGCAGCCGCCATTGGCTCATCGATAAGGTAAACTTCACGAGCGCCAGCGCCTAGGGCTGACTCTTTAATTGCGCGGCGTTCTACCTGTGTTGAACCACATGGAACACATACCAATACACGCGGGCTAGGACGCAAGAAATTGTTGTCGTGCACTTGTTTAATAAAGTGCTGAAGCATTTTCTCGGTCACATAAAAGTCGGCAATTACACCGTCTTTCATAGGACGAATTGCACGAATATTACCTGGCGTACGGCCAAGCATTCGCTTAGCTTCTGCACCCACCGCTGCAACACTTTTAGGCCCTGCTGCGCGCTCTTGACGAATAGCTACTACTGAAGGCTCGTTTAGCACTATGCCTTGGTCTTTAACATAAATCAGCGTGTTAGCTGTTCCGAGGTCGATGGACAGATCGTTAGAGAACATGCCTCGAAGCTTTTTAAACATGAAGAGTGTATTCCTGTTTCTGTGTTAACGCGTATTTGCAAAGGTGAGATGGCGACGCTTTAACGTGAAGTCGATATTTATTCGCACACTTTAACAATGGGGGCTATTTTGGGCAAGTAATGCTGTAATTAAGTGACGAAATAACTGCATTTTTGCTTAGTAGTTTTAGCGCCTTACCCATGAAGGGATACCACACACGCGTTTCCAAATAATTTTAAAATTAGACCCACATAGTGACCCTGTGAAAATTAGAAGGTTCAAAAACAATTTGCTAATAATTTACATCTCTTTATGTTGGCGCCACTACGGTGTGCTACGCAACCAGCATTAAGACCAAACCGGATAACCTTCTTTGCTAATTGTTAATTTGCTCGCGCTTGTAAATGATATTGTCGTTTCCTCGATACACACCATACGTAAGCGTTGCGTTTGGAGGATTATCAGCTTCACCATCTCCATCCCAATCCCACAATAGCCAAGCATCAGGCGTATAACTAACAGGATAATTGCCAGCACCGTTTGGTGAAGACAGGCGTATTCCGTCACTATCTCTATAGGCTCCTTCACTTAACGACTCTTCCCCCGAAGAAACCAATTCACCAGATTCGTCATTCACGTTATCGTGGTCATAAGCCGTACAACTGTCATACTTATTAATTCGCCAATTATTTCCGTCCCAATATTGAGTGCGAAGCGGTAACAAAAGCGCTTCGTCGGCTGCACCGTAGTTATTTATCAACGTAGCACGACCGTAGGCGAAGCTGATTGAATCACCAAAGTCATCAACGCACTGACCGGAACAAGAAAGTCCATTGAAGTTTGCGCCCTCAATTTGTGCCTGGTCTGCCACCAGTACGACAGCGGCATCGATATATGCCCCATCCAGCGTTGCGCTACCTAAGCGGCTAAATGCAATGTCATTATCAGAATAAGTAATTTGTCCTGTCGCTCCGCTTTGAGGCCAGCCTATCGAGTTGATATTTTCCAAACGGTTTAGCAAATTGCCGTCATGCTCAACCTGCAAACCGAGACTGGTTAGCTTATCAAAACCATCGTAGTAGTTTGTGGTGCGGCTGCCATGTTGGTTAAGTGCGGTTAGCGAGAAGCTTACTTCACTAATAGGTTGTTCAAAGTAATTAAATGCGCCATTGACGTTACACGCTGCTTCAACACTTCCGCTCAAGGCAAAATTAGAAGGTGCGAAACGCCCAACGTTTTGCACCAGCCCTTGCACGGTGGTATCTGACAAATAAGTACTCTGTGCAGCAATGGAAATTGTACCTACCTCATCGTAATTAACACCAACGTTAACTTTACCTTCGTCGCTAAATAAAACACTGGGCACGCTCAATGTACCCGTTGCGCCGCCACTAGGAAGTATATTTAAGGGTGTTAACAACGCGCTACCTGAAAAATGCTCCGCGGTATTATTGTTTTCCAGTGCTGCAAAGTTATCTGGTATTCCATCGTCGTTACTGTCTTCACCATCGACCCACTGTACTGTTCGCAAGCCTAAGACAAAGTCTTCCCCTGTCAGTTTGAGCAGCGAACCATTCGCAC
>Ga0209562_1000897_pt1 | contig 10861 bp, 7 predicted proteins | sample WorMetvacBELIZE2_FD_187399 | JGI IMG/M metagenome (GOLD analysis project Ga0209562, IMG submission 187399) | Marine gutless worms symbiont microbial communities from Max Planck institute for Marine Microbiology, Germany - Olavius vacuus BELIZE.2... | ecosystem: Host-associated > Annelida >...
GAAACGGTGTAGATCGCGCGCATCGATTGCCGCTGATTCCGGTGCAAGGCCGCGACCCATCAGCACATCAACTGACTGCCACAGATCACGAGGCGAGGACCGTGCTTATTAAGTGCCTATTAAGCTGTTCCAAGATGCCAGCCTTCATAGTATGTGACATGTGGCATCCTATCTGCTTGCAAATGCAAAATATGATAGTTAAGGAGCCGCGTAATGTTCTTCTATTGCAGTATTTGTCTATGTCTTTTCATATTTTATATGATAGTGTGATTAAAGGTTTGAGACGATGATAATGATGTTTAAGCTAACGTGACGGTAATGAACACGAGCCTGCATGCTGCATTTGATAAAGCACTGTAAAGATTTGGTTCAAGAGAGATTGATGACTTTGATGTCACTTTATTTCAATTTTATTGGCATATATATGTGCCAATAATTATTTCACTGTAAAACGTTTTAATTCAAAGTTATTACAAAAAAAGGTGCAGTTTTTTGCCTCATAGTGTAATGCTTTCTGTGCAAACTTAGTTATCATCTTGGCACATCGTAGGTGTAGCATTGTCTGAAGTACAGAACGTTTTGTGTCAACACGATAAGTCAGTGACAAACGTCAAGTACATATCTGATCTGCTGCATCGATGTGCTGTGTATGTGTGTGTGTGTAGCAAATGAAAGCAATAGCCGACACTGGTTGCAAGGTGGTTGTTACTGGTGGCAAAGTTGGTGAGATGTATCTTCATTATGCTAACAAGTATCGTCTCATGGTTGTCCGACTGTTGACCAAGTTTGACCTGCGGCGTTTGTGCAAGTCAATTGGTGCAACACCATTGCCTCGGCTGGTAAGTCTGGTGATTACTGTTCTTCTTATCTGTTATGAAAAGCTGTTTGTTTGGTGCCGTTTTTAATAGCATTTTGGTTGGTCCTTCACACACTGAAGATGCTAGCTGGTAAATTAGGCTAATTGCCTAGTTAATAACATACGTAGCTCAATATGCATTTTGCATACATAATATAATGCAAGCACTCCTCGGTACATCTGGGAAGCCGTCGATGTGTGCAAGCCGCGTCTACCTTTGAAGCACGCAAGTGTATATCATAATGGCAGTTCCTGAAATAATAGATGGACAGATTATTCGCAGTGTCAGCCAGAGTGATGAGCATGGTAGTGGTTACACTTCGCTTTAAAAAAGTGAAGCTTGGTACACATTATATAAGCATGGGGAGGCGGAGGCTGAAGGTGATCCCCAACAACCGACAACAGGCAGTCAGTCATCTGTTGCTGTTAGTCATATACCGTCTGGTAGGCTGCCATTATTTTCGACGAGGCCAATGGTTACCTTCCGAGCTGTCCTTCAGCCAGTACCGTATTATACTGCTTGATGACAGAGGCACAAGGTAGCAAATGACTTACCTAAGCTTGCTGTGCTGCAGGGCCAGACCAGGACTGGAACTCGTGAGCTGTGAATCACAAGGCCGACGGATGCCCTGCTTGTTGCCAGTTTTGCTCACCTGTGTTGACTGTAATGTGTAGACACCACCGACGGCTGATGAAGCTGGTCACTGCGATCACGTACGTGTAGATGAAATTGGTGAAACACCGGTAGTGGTCTTCAAGCAAGGTGAGCATTGATGTTCTGATGATATCATTGTAATATCGAATGATGTTTATGTGTCTGTCTGTTTTCCGTTATTTGTCCAGCATTTCATGCTTTTTGAAGTTAACTGTCATCACTTTCTTGTCAACTTAACTTCATTTGCTGTGCCGCTCTGCTGCATACAGTTGGTCTGGTATGTTTCCCTGGTCTAGTTAACTACATTTCAGTTACCACTGTTTGCATCTTTGTCTTTCCATATAAGTTCTCAAAATTTTGCATAGAAATTTTTTAAATTTTGAAAAGGGTAAGCCTTGGGATAACGAATGGTGAATTAGTTTTGGGGTAATAGAGATCTTCACTTTATTTAACATGTTTGCAGTGGAAGTTCCCCGAGTGTTTTCAAGTTGACATTAAATCATTAGAGGTTTCTTTGCTGTGTCTGTTCTTGCAGCGTACATGTTTTCAGTACTAGCCAGTGGATTAGTTCCCAAATGTCTTGTTGAATACAATATGAATTAATGTGGAACTGTACTAGTAAAGTACTGCTGCTGTTGTCAACAAAATGTATCGTGTGTTGTTGGCAGAGTGGTCACTTGTCATGTAAATGATATGATAACCACATCAGTTGTCGGTATAACAAAATAGACATTGCTGCATGTGTTGCTGTAGCTGCTACTGGTTGTATTTCTGTGGCAGAGAGCAATAAAAGTCCAATAGCAACGATTGTGATCCGCGGAGCAACAGAGAACTTGATGGATGACATAGAGCGAGCCATCGATGATGGAGTGAATGCTTACAAAGCTCTGACGAAGGTACTTACTGTACTTATATCGATAACGTCAGTAGCTTCCTTTCGTCACTGTGATGTGTGTCTGGAGTATAAGGTGGAACTGTTGTGCATTGTATTGCTTACCTCAGTTGTGGACAGTTATATGCACTGTTAAGTTAAGGCCTGTTTGTTTGGTTTTGTTCTGGTTTTTTTGTCCAAAATACAACTCGGTTTGTTGCAGCATTAGTTTCTTTGTGCTTGGTGTGTATTATTTTCTTGTGGTTAATATATTTCTAGTTGTCAGTACTGGTGGCTGGAGAGAGTTGTATCCAAAATGACTCATTATTTGTCGAGTGGGATGTTTATGGATGTGGGATGGGACTCTGCTTACTAATTTACTGAAATGGTCATAGCTTTAAAATGATTGACAGTTGTTTTGAAGAAAATTTTGTTCTGAAAATCTTAACTCGCATGGTTGCATTTATTAGACTTTTCTTTTAAAGAATAAAATGATTCTGTAAGTTTGTTGCTGGAGAATGCTTTGATGAGGTGGTAACTCTGTACTTACTGTTCAGCTATTCCTTTGTATGTGACACAGGATGCCAGGCTTGTGGCTGGCGCTGGAGCTACGGAGATTGAGCTTGGCAAGGAGATTGCCTCGTATGGTGAGAAGTGTCCCGGTCTTGCACAGTATGCCATTCAGAAGTTTGCTGAATCTCTTGAACAACTTCCACGTGCGATAGCCGTCAATGCTGGTGTTAAGGTACGGTACAGCTGCAGCGAAATATGGCTGATGTAACTTTAGCGCGTATACATTTTGACTGTGAAGTTAAACAGTAAATGTGTCATATGTAAGTTACAGTTTGTGTATTTAGTCATCTGTTATCATAGCAATTTAAACATCATGTGTACATCTGTGTGCTAGCTCTTTGTCCATGAGCCTAGCCAGGAAGTCTAATTGTAGGTCTCTAGTATAATATTGTAAAACAAACACTGGTATATGCAGTGGTTTGCCAAGGAATAGTTGTGTATAGTTTCAGCTGTAGAAGCTCACGTTAACACTGATGGTGAGCATTAGGTATGTCAACAACCTAAACACATCCTAAAAATAATTGTTATGCCTCTGCTGGAGGACCTCCTCCCCTCCAATAGACATCTGAGCTATGATGTTTGTTTGGAGGTAATAAGGGAGATTATCAGAACTATTCTGTGTTGTATTATGTACTGAAGCTGTGCACAGTCATAAGCACACTTTGATGAGCAGTTCTTACAGTTCTCTGGATTGGTTTTTGTCACACTGGGCCCATTTCACTGTGCAGAGATTTATTTATGTTTGATCTGTGTGTATCTTGTGTGGTTTTGTTTCATACTGCATAGTTGTTGTATTAATATGAGCATGGTGGGGTGGACCTGGTGGGATTGAAGCCTTATCCTTTGGACCTATCTTCCTTTAGTGCTTTAACACTGTTGGTTGGGTTATTTGACCCGTAAAACCCGTCCCTAGTATGATCTGTAATGTGTTTGGTGGGGCGTTAAATCTTACTCTATCTATCGATCTCTGCCGGAGGCATTCTGTTTTTGTGCAGTGCAAGAGAGAGAGAGCGTGCTTGCGTAATACTAATCATATACTAAAAATTTGTTAGCATGATCTCTTTTAATCTGCATTTGGGATTTTCACCTAATTTAGGACATTGGTGAAGTTGGGGTCGGAGATGAACTGATTAGATCTGATGTCAAAGGTCATGGTCACAACAAGACAAAATGCACTTTTTTAGTGGAGACATACTGATCGGCGGTTCACCGTCGAAGACCGTCTGATTCTTTTGGATCTGGGCCTAGGGGCCCTTGTGATTGTGTGAGTGGTTTTTCATTCTTCGTATGTTAATTGCTGTGTTTTCTTTTACAGGGATCAGAAGTGTTGTCAATGTTGTATGCTTCGCATCAAGAAGACAAGAAGACAATAGGAGTGGATATTGAGGTTAGTTTAGCTGACTTGTGAATAATGTAAGAGCATTGCATTTTAACTGTCATCTGTCATATGCACATGTGAAACCATTATCAGTGATGTACTGTAACTTCTATAGTAGCATATCTTTGAGTAAACGTGTGTTCACTTTCTCAAGGTTTAGCTGAATTGTGCTTACATTACTGAATGTGAACTGTCGCTCCTTGGATCTCAATCATTGTTGTTGCACTTATATTATTCTTTGTCTACAGAAATACATACAAGCAGCAGCTACAAACCAAAGTGCTTTCAATATGAGTTTTTGATTTCAGGCATAGTTTATTGCAGCTGTGTGTTGTAATCTGTGCGGAACTTTGTACAGTGAATGTAACACTTGTAGGCGGGTGTTCCTGCTGTGAAAGATGCTGTTGAGTCCAACATTATTGACCTGTACATCACCAAGCACTGGGCAATCAAATTTGCGACAGCTGCGGCGTGCACTGTCCTCCGTGTTGACCAGGTACCAATGTTTTTATGTGATAATATACATACAGTATAGCACTGCTTGGTCGCCATTCAGCTGAAAAACTACGACAAGTTGGGAAACCCAAACTGGTCACAGACAGTTGGAAGAAGCTACAGGAAGTTCTGACAGTCTGGAATGTGTTAGACATGAGATCAGTGACTACGAGTGGTGGTCAACTTGTCATTGCTGCAGTATGTATTACAGGGTTCCCACTGACCTGGAAAACTCCTGGAATCTCTTTTTAACACATTCATTCGGGATGAACCCCTAAACTTAGGACCACGATATTTGGCGTAAAGAAACTAGAAACATCGCTCTATTATGGGGTGCAAAATGCATTTTGAAACTTGAACTATTTAGGTGTGGTCCACGAGTGTGTCGGCGTTCCAAAGATGTTGCAGCACACATTTATCTCCGTATGTGGCCGGTCAACCCAGCCACCCAGGTCAACTCAGCCTGGCCATCCCTTCATGGGTAGGCGCTATGACTACCAGCCAAAGGGCGGTGACGCCTTGCGGCTGGGGAGTAAAGGCAGGTATGGTTTGTGTGTGGGTGGCAGGTAAAACTGTGTGATCCCCTCGTTATATATGGCCCATATCTGAGCGCCTTAGCAATAGTGCTTCCCATAATAAGGTGCTATACTAACTACCAGATTACTCTTACTCTTGCATTGTTTTTTGTGTTGCATTGAGGGAGAGATCAGATCATCAGCCTCCACAGTGATAATGTCCATTTAGCCGAGCTTGTTATTCGTGGATCCGTCAGATGGAATCCAACAGTGAACTTTCTGCAAGTTCCACTTGAGATGTAGCTGAGGATGGAGGGCACCACAACCCAGATTGGTCATGCAGAATAGAGACAGAGTGTGTATGTTAAAAATTCCCTGAACTTGGTGGAACATCTGTGATTGTGTTTCCTTGTTGTAGATTGAATGAATGAAAGGTGAGCTGTTGTTTTTTGTACTCGTTGTAGATAATAATGGCAAAACCTGCTGGTGGTCCAAAGCCCAAAGAGAACAAAGAGTGGGACGATGATTGATTTAATCACCTACAACTGACTTTATTTTTAGGATTTGTTATCGTTTCACGTTTGCTTTTGTCTTGTCCAATGTGTTGCTGTCCTGTCGTTGTGGAGACATTTGAAACGTTCCACCGTCTCCATTGCTACTGTGCGATGTGCTGTGTAATGCAGAGCTCATGCGTTGTGTGTCGTCATTTTTTTTACAGTTACTTATGCAGCAAGTGATAGTTTATTTTACACTGAATTGTTTGCATGGGGCAAAAACATAGTCAAAACATCTCGTGTTTGTACTGCATTTAAGGGACGTAGACGGCCACAGTGACTTGCTTTTTGAACATCATTTCTCCCATCCCATTGTTTTCCTTTCCTTCCTTTGTCCTCTCCCGCTGTAAAGCGGCCGCGAGGTTCCCAGCGGGTTCCGAAGAAAAAGCCCGGCCACAACGCTTTTTTGTGATATTTTGAGCCCACAAACGTGTCTTGTGACAACTAGGGTCGTTTTTTTGGTGTTGACCAAAATGTTGTACATTTGTTGTGTGAAAATAACACGTGCACACGTTGTAGGCTACTTATACTAGTAGAACCGATATATACAAAAATATTGTAAAATACCCAAAGTCTGGACAGTTCCTGCAGTCGATGCTGTAACATTAGAAACAGGAAGACAATGAGAAGAATTTCCAGAATTTAATGGTGATATTAGTTATATACCTGCTGGCATATTCACGACTCTTGAGACGTCGGTTAGTATAGAGGCTATATTTTCAACAATAGCCTATACATGGTCCGTGTCACTCCGTGATGTGCCTGTTCTCTAAGTCATCTCCAAATGATGCTGTCCATCTAATTATGCCATATTATTTGAACTCGTTTCATCTTTTTAAAAACTATTTTCTGTGCAATTTTTGCGGCCCTCTACAGCGACTTTCCCTGGAAATATAGAGAACGCAGAAGTCAAGATTGACTTTAACGCACAGTTCAGCCTTCACGTCTTAGTCGGTTTCTCTCATCAGTCCACAAGTTTTTCATCACTGAAAACACAATCATGTTCAACGTGTAGGCTTACATTGCTTATGATATGGCTTGACGTCGTTAATTACGTTGCATGGATGTGGAACAAAATCTGGTATGCCAACGCCACGTGCACGCACACAAGAACTGCAGTGAGGGGTTTTAAAGCTTAGCGAATGCTTCTGCATGCTGCAGCGCTCGTGTGCCTTCGTAGTAGGCCTAGCTATATTTGACTTACTGTCACTTTTAAATTTTGGAAAATGCAATAATACTAAACAAATACTGCTAATAACACTACAAATGGTAACAATGACTACTTTTTTCTGGACACTGCACTGTCCAGAAAGGTCAGTCTGCTTTTTCCAGACAGACCAAAGATTTCCAGATGATCCGGAAAAATTCTGGACAGTTGGCCACCCTAGATATAATTACACATCTGACTTCAGTTGGTTAAACGCAGCTCAGTGGTTGCTGCCAAATTTAACCAGCATAATTGATCTCATCATCATCATCATCATCAATGAATTTCATCGCGACGCAAGTCTTACAAAAACTTCAGGGCCGCTGTGTGTCACGTGTTTCACTAGTGTCAATGGTACTGTTGCCGGTAGTGTGCGTTGCCGTATGATCTACGGAACAGTTCTGTCTTCAGTGCACGCTTGAGTGCCTCCAGTGACGTGATCGCTGGTGGCAGCATGTTCCAGACATGCATCTAGCAAATAAGTAATTGTGTAATGCTTCCATTTGGTCTGTCAGCCCTTAAGACACTGGTAGTCTGCGTCGTCGTGTCGGTGATTTAAACATTAGATTGCAGAATGTTGACAAGTCACAGGTAACTAGTGACTGCAAAAGTTCTTGGACATTCTGCAACATTACAACATCAAACACACAGCGATATCAGTATACTGTGCCTCGTGCTGAGTTGCTGACCAGCAGCTAGATATCACTACAGTGCATCAGCCGACACCATTTTTGAACATTCCGTCTACCATTCGTTGATGATGCCAAATGTCTCCTGTAGAAATGGTTCTGTTAGCCTTCGTGGCTGGTGCTGTGTCCTTGATGACCGTTGGTCATGTTCATACGAGGTTTGTTGACCAAAGTTTTGCTGCAGCTGCAGTTAAACATGGAGCAGTCGGCCATTCTCCATCTTGGTCCAACATTGGACACTACATCTCCTTTGGAAGTGCTGTTATTTGCTTACTGAGGCAAAGCACTTGTATGACTGCACAATGTGCATAATTCTGTCGTCACTTATATGCTCCAGCAGCATAATTCAGAGCTTGGACGTCCGATGTGCATCGCAGTTGTGCAGTCCACGTGGCTCCCACGATAATCCGGTGTCGTCAACGTATAGCTGTCTAGACGTCAGTAGCGTCACACCGTGCTGACAGTGACGGGTCGTCTGACAGTTCAATGTCAGCGAGTGGCAACTGAGACAGCGGAGATGTCTGTCGACAGCTGCAGTCGCCAGAGATGCGATGATGTCGCGCTGTGAAGAGCTGTTGAGGGCGATGCGGCTGATGAGGATGAGAATGATGATGATGGTGGTGCTGGCGGCGGTGATTCACGTCGACGTAGCAGCAGACACGACGCATGAGCACGGCGATAGCGACCGTCAGCAACACCAGACAAGTGCCGCTCAGTGCCGCCATCACCACGATCCAGAACAGACGAGTGTTGGTCAAGTCGCCGATGCCGACTGTGTTCGGTCGTCGCTTGGCTGACGTGGCACCTCGCTCTGGTGAGAACAGCGTCTCGTTCATCAGCTCACATTGACCACGGCTCTCTACTGGCTCCAACACTGCACAGTGACAACCAGAACACATCTACTGACCAGTAGTAACCACCTACGCATCGGTTTAATCATAATGCAGATAATACCGGGTACACAAACTGTCCCGACGTCAATTTGAGCTCTTATTGTAGTAACATGGGACACTCGCATTTACGTTCGCTAGATGTCGTTGTAAATACGTCTGTCTGTAATTGTAACCTATTCAGCCGGAAACGCTACAAGATAAGGAGGTAAGTTAGTATTAATCAGGAAGTCGTATATGAGCTTTCAATTGGTACAAAAATCGGTGATATTGAGTGACCTTGAAAGGCGTAATGGCCGTTACATTGCGTTCCAACACATTACCGCTTCCGCGCGCAAGACAAAGTTCACGTTTGCTATTTCATCTGCTGATGAGCTTCTTGTTATTATATTTAGGGACATGCGAATCTTTTTTTGCGTTCGAATCGAATCGGCCGTCCGATTCGATTTCGAATCGAATTTTTGAATCGAATCGGCCGTATATACCACGCAAGCCGTAACACCGTCTAACGAACTGCAGGGTGCACCGTGCAGGCGTAACGTGTATTTGTCACGAACGAGAGTGATGCACGGAACTGAGTACTTGTTATTCATTTCAATTCAGTCCTAAAACGTGTCAAACTATGCCGTTGTACGATTATTTAACTCCCAAACTCGACTTAAAACGCAAATTTAACCACCGCCAATCGTTTCTTTACAAAGGACGATTGACGGTGCAGACGATTCGAAACTTTGGAATCGGATCATCACTGCGAATCGAATCCCGAATCGGAAGTTCGATTCGAAATCTAATCGAATCTCGAAGCTTCGCAGGTCCCTAATTATATTACATTAAAGGTGCACAGTCACCCTTATTCGACTCAGTGGCGTTACTAGGGGAGGGGTGGGGGGACCGCCCCGGGTGACACCATCCAAGGAGGTGATACCCGACCCGAATGAGATTTAATTTTTTGTGGCCTTTTTGACAAAGAAGACGGGACAAACGAAACGACGTGCGGAGAGGGTGGGACGTGGGAGTGGTGTCGAGACCTTTTCAGGGTTTCAGAGGACCATGACTAAAAAGGATGTCAGTTTTTAGAGGAAAAAATAGGGTGACACCATGAGTTTGCCGAACCTTAGTGACGCCACTGATTCGACTTACACAGTCTACTAAGACACATGACTACTAGACTACTAGTACGAAAAACTGCATCAAAATGCGAGTACATAGGCCTATAGTTTTTAAGTTACAAGCAGTGGCTCGAAGATTTGCGTTGCTTCGGTAAAAGTGTGAACAGAAAATAACAAGAAACTCATCAGGAGATAAGATAGCGAAGGTGAACTTTCTTTATGACGACATCGTACACGCACTGTAAAATACAATAAACTCGTGGATAAATTCCGCCGGGGATCGACGCGGTTAGGTCTATGTGTTTTAACGCAGGAGTTTAACAAATTCAGTGAAATAACGCAAAGTAACGGCCATTAAGCCGTTCAAGATCATTTAAGGTCACCGATTTTTGTACCAGTCGAAAGCCCATAAAATTATACGACTTACAATGATCAATACTATACCTTATAGCATAGGCCTACCTCCTATCTTGCACCATTCCCAAGTTATGGCTGATTATTGGTCAAATTTTCGCTGGCGAGAGAACGCTCTCGCTAGGGCTGATTCCCTGATCACCATAAATGATATATCGCTAAAAAATCAAATTCTTAGGCCTACATTACGCTACAGAATGTATTGAAGTATCTCAACCACTTTTACGTAATCCGCCCCGAAAGCTACCGAATTCGGTGAAATTAATTTACGCTGCCGTTAGGGCTATTACGCCGTTCAAGGTCATCCAAGGTCACCGAGTTTGGTAACAATCGAAAGCTCATATGCGACTTCCTATTAGTGATTAATACAAACGTAGCTCCTATCTTGCACCGTTTCCGAGATATAGCGTTCGATAGGTCTAAAATGGTGAATAAAGATGTATATAAAATCGCTATATTCGCCTCTCTTGTGATTAAGTCCGCCGACGGAGGGGTTCCCCTGGGACGATCTCCGTAAAAATTTTACCTGGATGTCAGCAGATGGCCATGGTATCAAACGCATAGAAACATTGCCGAAAATTTCAATCGCCTGAGTAGAGTGCATGAACGAACTTTACAGACGACTGACGACAGACGGACGTGAGTTCTCGTTAGT
>Ga0209562_1000901_pt1 | contig 10850 bp, 10 predicted proteins | sample WorMetvacBELIZE2_FD_187399 | JGI IMG/M metagenome (GOLD analysis project Ga0209562, IMG submission 187399) | Marine gutless worms symbiont microbial communities from Max Planck institute for Marine Microbiology, Germany - Olavius vacuus BELIZE.2... | ecosystem: Host-associated > Annelida >...
GGGTAGACTGTTCCAGGCTTTGGAGCAGCGACAGAAAATGCTCTGTCACCAAGCCGACGGTTGGTGCGGGGGACGACGTAGTTCCCGTTTGCTGTAGCGCGCAACATAGTCAATGACGGGTTGTTAGCCGCCAGCTTCAACATGTTGATGATGTACTCTGGCGCTTGACCACGTGACGACTGGTGGACTAACAAGCACAGCTTGTAGTCGATTCGTTGTGCGACCGGCAGCCAATACAGCTCCTTCAAAGCCGCCAACACATGATCGCGTGGCCAGAGATTCAGCACTAAACGAGCTGCAGCATGCATTGGTCTCGATCAGTGTAGTTGCTCTACGTTGGCCCAGTTAGTTTTGGGGTTGGTGACTGTGTGTGAATTTGAGTTATGTTTACACCATCTTGGTATTAAATTTGCCGTGCAGGTTAACTCAGCCTGGTCATTCCTGCGAGGTAATTACTTACTTACTTACTTTGCGGTTGTAGGTCCGTTTAGATTCCGGTGACGAGAAAAGTGGAGCAATTGGCGTTGTACCGTTGGTGGTGGGAAAGGAGCTGCAGCACGATGATAGTGGTCTGTCATACTGTAATGGACCTTATATGGTGATGGAAAGGTGATGTTTTTTAAATTTTTAGTTGGACGTATGAATATGCATATTTTTCGTTGTGCTTATATATATATAAGTTCTATTTTTATTGTTGGTTGGATGTTGAATATGAGATGCTTATAACCAGATTCAGTTATGTTATGTTTTGTTGCTGTCTTTTGTGAACCAAAATCTTGAAAGTTATACTAAGCAGCACTGCCATATCCCTGTAGCTTCTAGGCTTATGCGATCATTTTTACCGGCTTTCAGTCTGTCTTCTGTGTACTGTCATCACCGGGATAGAATTGGCATTGCTTCTATCTATTGTACTGTTTTTATAGCTTTCATCTTCCTCAACAGTTACTGCCAATATGATCTAATGTGGACTAGTTTTCCGCACAGAAAAGAATGCTTGGGACGTCTGTAAGTGTGATCCAAATGACAGTTGGCAGTCCTTTTCTAATGTCAGTGTAAACTGCCTGTTGTTTCATGATGATGTAAAGTAACATTCGGGTCATTGCTGACACATTGAGCTGGAGCTTTGTGATTGACGTATGCAGCATGCTGTGGAACAAGACGCCAGTGACGGTCAAACGCCTGCATCAGCTGCAGGTCGAGGCATCATGTGCTGACCTGCTGATCAAGGAGAACGATTACATGTTGTAAGCCGACTGCATATCATTACTGCTGTGTAGTTTTGCCTCTCATGTACGCCGTAAAAATTTTCTGCTACATTTGTTTTAGAGCGTTCACCGATTTGAAATGGTTCATTGCCTGTGCTGTACTTTTCCGTGCTGTGTGTATTGTGAATTTTTCGTGTACTTCCTACAGTATAAGTGGCCGTGGGGTCCTTGTGTCATTGATTTTAAATAAAATAAATAAAAATAAATAAAATGTGTGCAGCCAAAGATTTGCACAAGAAAGTATAGCAGTAGCCAAGAACAGCCCGTAATATACTCTACAGTCTACACTGTAGTCTACACAGACTTCACATCATAACTCATGACTGAAACTGTTGTGTTGTGCGGGAATTATGCCACAACTCCCATTCCCTTCATACTTGTCTTGCAATTCACATTCCCGTTCCCAAATTACACCATGTCTGTTCTCATTGCGGTGGGAAATGGGAACCCCGAATTCCCATTTGTGATGCAGACTTCTAATTTCAATGTAACACTCGTGTGTGCTGCGTGAAGTGATCTCATAATGTGTATGTTTTGTGTTTAAGACGTCTGCGTCATCCCAACATCATGCTGCTGCTTGGCGTCTGTCAGACTGACATGCTTGATGGGTTAGTGCTGATCTACGAAAGAATCGGCTACGGATCGCTCCATAACTTTCTCTACCACACAGTCAGTTCACATCTCGAATTTATTGCTGTTATTCTGCATGATCCAGTCACGTGACTGTTAGGTTTAGCAGAGCATGATTGGTACTTATAATTAACAGAATTTCACGGCAAATTGCAGTCATTACAGGATGTTGAAGATAATCCAACTGGCTAGAAACCAGAGCGACTTAAGCAGTTGCAGAATTAAATGAAGTGCCAAATTCATCAGTTTGTGAATGTGAGATACTTGTATAGTGCAAAATGTTTTATTGGCATATACTTATTACTTATAGGCCAGACAGCATATTTATGTGGCATACATGTTAGTGTTGAAATAACTCAGTTGTATTGTAGTAGTTATGTAAGTATGCTTTATGCAATTAAATGGTTTAGCCAGATTCTCCATTAAGATGTGTTCAGTTTGCAGTTTGTGATCCAGCTTTGTACTCAGGCTAACACCAGGCTGTATATTGCTTTAACTGGATAGGACATTCTTGTGATTGTGATTCTTGATATTTCTGTGAAGCTAATTGCTATTCACATAGTGGAAGTATTGTTTTCAGCTATGTTTTTACATTTCTGAGCATATGAGTTCAGTTAATCTGTATTTGTGAAATTTGGCATGTATTATTATCCCATCCTTCCTAGTTCATATTAGATAAACATTGCTGGATCTAATTCACATGAGTGCAAAACATAGTTATGTTCAGAGCGTGCATCATGCAGTCTGCCATTAATCACGGGCTTCTTGTCTGGTATATTGTAAGTTACTTTGAAGTTCTGCGATAGTTAATGGAGATCTGACTGATGCAGCATGAGAAGCTGACATTGGCACTGACCGTGACAATCTTCTGTCACATCTGCAATGCCCTGACGTACATGCATGATCAGAACCTTGTCCACGGGCTCGTCACATCGCACGCCATCCAGCTGATTACTGCAAACTTTGCCAAACTCGGAAACTTTGAATACACCATTGATAGGTTAGTTGCTTCATTAGCGTTGTCCTTTGTCGATACTATCCGTGTAACTTTTCTGCATCTTGGATTATTAATTTGTCAGAGTTATTATTGTTATTGTCACTATGTCGTCATCGTTGTCTTCATCCTCGGTATATTCACGTAGAATGTGGCAGCTTGTCTGTTTATTGTAGTGTAACCGTGATTTCTTTGTATGTACAGTGTGAGTCAAAAAAAGTAGCCCCCTAAAACTTTTTGCAGTATTTTCACTCCGACTAAGTGTATTTCCCTGAAATTTTGACAGCATGTTGTCAGTTCATATCTACACATATTTACCTATTTTGGTCGATTTATATTAATATTTAACAAAGTGGCGTTAATTTTTCTAGGAATACCCATCGTTTTAACATATTCAGTTTCAAGTTTCATCAAGTCAAGTTGCCCTAACTTCATCACCGATAATGAGTAGTCCCCAGTTCATTCGACCTCAATCCACTGGATTATCAGGCTTGGGGGAAATGCTGGAGTCTTGTTACAAGCTGCAACCGAAGCTAAAAACAGTTCCCAAGTTTACAGATGCACTTTAGCTGATTTGGTCTGCCTTGCCAGAGAAAGCCATTGACAGTGCTGTGAAAGACAACCGCTATTGACTGCAGGCATGTGTGTAAGCCAGCGGTGGAAATTTTGAACATGTAATGTGTCACTTCGTATAACAGATACTAATTGTTATATATATATCATTTCCAGACTGACCCATTATAATGTTGACTTGTTGAGTGATATGTTAGACCGTGCTCACTTGCTCATTGTTGAGGCACAGATACATGTAAGTGATGATGTTATTCTACTGCTGTTATATCAGCACGGTGTCTGGTCGTGTGGACGAGTGGATGCCGTATCCCAAGGAGTCGTATGGTGTTATTGCGCCGGAAGCTATGATCGGCCTGCGTGTTGTGCCACAGTCCGACATCTATGGCATGGCAGTCACCTTGTGGGAGGTCCTGCATGGTTAGTCCCGCTCTGTGTTTATGTTGTTGATGATGGCACCAATAGCATTTGGTTTGTTGGGGTTGGGCAAAGCTGGGTTACAGCAAGCGTGGGGATTTGTGTTCCACCAAATGTTGTAACTTGTAGAGTATTTACTGCCAGCTGAGTGTCACAGCCGTTGGGCTTCTTGTTTATTTTCTCAGCACTGCTGAGGGTTCAAGTGGATCGCATTTAACTAAATAGTGCTGTGCGTGTTGATGGCTACCGACCTAGCTATTGATGCAGGCCTACATAACATCTGTCACTCTACAGTTGCAAATATTCTACTCAGTCTCCAGTTAAAACCAAAGCTGCACTGAAAGACCATAATGATGAAGTCAGTGTTGCTGTTTTTTTTAAAATTGAGTGGAAATGAAATGGTTACTTGAGTTGCTATTCTTGTGAATGTGATATTTCGACAAACTGTATTGGACTACAACTAACATTTCTCACCACTGTTGTGGTGTTGCCGTGATTGGTGCCATATACAAGTGTCCGACTTACTTACTTACATCTTATTGCCACATACGAAGCAGAAAACTAGCCATCGACTAGTTCGGACCTCTGGGTGGAGAGCTTTGCCAGAAAGAATCTTCAAGAGATGCAAGATGTTGATCATCTGTGCATTATTTTAGACTACTGGGTCCGGTAAGTCAAAACACAATAAGTTCGTTTGCTTACTTACTTATTTATGCCACATCATAGGTGACGTTCACATTTGGTTGTATTTAGCAGACTTGCTCGTTTGTTCGTGCTCAGGTCACGAGCCGTTTCGCGATCTGACGCCGACGCGTATCTTTGAGGAGCGGATCCAGCGTGGTCATCCGCCAACTGTAAATCGAGCCATTGTCCGCAGCTCGGCACTTACCAGTCTGCTGTACTCTGGCATGGCACTCGACGTCGAGCTTCGGCCCCAGGATGCCGAGACTTTCAGGAAGTTATTGCTCGATGCTTGCAAGTCTCAGGTATTTATTTATGTAGCCTTATTTGATGTCGTTTGCGTAACTTTATTGCTTTCCGTGCATTTGCATTATTTTTTTTGGTAAATTTTAGTAAGACTGTCTGATTTAATAATGGTGCTTCGTCATTGTAGGGCAACTTCTGTGGACACGTACAGTATTTTTGTTAATTATGTAAATTATATGTGTTTGCATCAGACATGTGTGGTATACACGTGTTAGTTTTGTATTTGGTATACCGGTAGTTGTCTGTGATAACTTGGTTGCTCTTCACTCAGTGCCTTTTGTTGCTGTATTAAATGTGATAGCGGGGGACAGTGCAACAGTACTCACATTGTCTCATAGTGTTCTTTTGCTACGTGAAGATTAAAACTTCATTGCTTTCACATTGTTGGTGAGGCATGGGAGTGATGCATGATGCAACGCTGGTCCAGGCATTCATCTCATGCCACCTGGACTACTGCAACTCACTGCTGTATGGCATCAACGACAGGTTCCTGCACCGCGTGCAGTCGGTCCACAACACAGCTGCGTGCCTGGTCACCGGCGCTCGGCGGTGTGACCACATCACACCTGTGCTGCAGCAGCTGCACTGGCTGCCAGTTTGCCAGCAAATCATTTTCAAGATCGCGGGACTGGTCCGCCAGTTGCTGGCGGGTGTAGCACCCATGTACCTTGCCGACAATTGCAGCCAACTATCGGATATCGGCCGTCGACCACTGCATTCCAGCTCCAGCGACATCCAAATGCTGTCTGTGCCAAGTACACACAATCGATTCGGTGACAAGCTTTACAGCCGCCGATCCCTGATTGTGGAATGAACTGCCGGCTGATCTGCGACAGCCAAACCTGACATTTTCTGTTTTTAAGCAGAAACTGAAAACTGACTTGTTTGAACTTGCTGGTAGCTGAGACCACGGTGCATTGTGACTCATTTGTTCTTTTGCTCTGTCTAAATACTCTTTATGTATGTGTGTATATATGATGCTTGTAAAATGCCACTCCGGCAATCTAGGAAAGATTCTGGCTAAGCTTAGAAAATTGCAGTTAGATGTTTAAATGTATGAATGGTTAATGGCAACATGATATGATGCAGTATGATGTGCGGGAATTTAATATACATTCAGAAGCGGACATAAGCCAACTTAATGTAACTAACGACGTCAAAATGAAAAGCCAAGTGATAAAAACCAAACAAAAAACTTTTGAGCAAAATAAAAACAAGATCGATCATAAGTCGAGGGCTAACCAAAATTTTGCTGCAAGACCTTGACCTTTGACCACACGACCTTGAAAATGAAAATTTCGGCCGGTGATAAAACTGCTAATAAATACATTATAGTCAGATAATCCATGAATTGTGAATGTGGATGATATGTGTAGAAGCACTCGCCGACTACAGCCGAGCTGTGCTCATGGTGTCAGACTGACTGTACGTGCTCCTGCTGTGCTACACACCGTGATAACACCAGGCATGACGGTAGACCAGCATCTATCGGTGGTCGTACTGGCCAAGCCAGTCCCGCTGGCCAAGCCAGTCCCCCAGCCCACATGCAGTCGCCAACAGTAGATCGCCGTCAGACGTTGTCATCTCCGGCAACGACCGCTCTGCCGGCGTGCGGCATCTGCCGACCACTGCATTACAGCTACCTCGCCACCACTCCTCTCTCCGACGTGGACGCCGAGTCCTCGGTTGGTGCTACTGGAGAGGAGCCGCAGTCACTGGTTGTGGAAGTGGACTCGGAGAACTTCGTGGATGTCGGTGTTGGCACGGACAGGCCAGCGGACACAGCCAGCTCTCATTCTAGTGACTGGCTGAGCAGTCGGCACCACGGCACTTACGTACCTGAACCAGAGCACCATGATGCCGCACAGAACACCCATGAACTCGAGCTGCAGTGGACAGAGATCAGGAAGTTACCATTATACATCTCTACTCACAGCCAGCCAGCTGAGTAATTACAGCTTACTGTTAACCATGAAAGTTTAGTAATATATGTCTTTGTACAGAATGAGAGATCGTGGGTTCAGCTCCTGGTTGGGCACTTCTACACAACACCTTTAGGCAAATTGTTCACATTTCCATGCTTATGTCATAAAACAGTATAATTCGGTACTGGTTTAAGGGCAGTGATACTCTGCACTCCAGCTAGGAAAGGTAACTTCGCACCTGAAAGTAATGGCAGCCTATTAACGTCTTCTATGGGCTGACTGCTTAGTTCTGGAATCAGCTCCGGATGTCTGTGCTCATATATTATGTATCATTAGTATGGGCTGAACCGTACAGAAAGGTAAGTTAAAGGTATAAAGGTGTCATACTCATGTGGAGTGTAGGCAGGATGCTCATCTCAGTACCTGTGATTTAGCTTCTTGTTCATCTTTCTGTTTGTAAAGTAAAAGCAGATGAAATTATATTTTGCTTTATATATAATCCCTTTGTTTCTAAAGCGCTTGGATATGGCCCGTGTTTATCACGTTGACAGAGTGTGACATTGTGTGCATATGTGGCATTACACATTGACACTAGTGTAACACGTGACACACAGCGGCCCTGAAGTTTTGTTAAGACTTGTGTCGCGATGAAATTCATTGATGATGATGGTGGTGGCTTGCAGCACTGGTGATGATGAAATCCTGCAGCTCAGACCAAAAGCCAAGACTGATCCTGATAAAGCACCAACAGCATTTAATGCCAGTGCTCAAACTGCAGAGTCTTCAGGGTACGTTTTGTGCGTGTGCTTTGTACATGCTGTGCCGTTTTTGCATTACATTTACATTGCAGTACAGTATAATACCACAAAATTTGTATGGTGACAAATTCTGCAAGCAGATTCAAAGGTGCTAGGGCATTAGGCCAGGACAAAAGGCAGAAATAAAAAGTTGTTTTTACTGTTGGTTAAAACTAGTTTAAAACTCCTCATTAGCATATAGCCATACACTGTCTTCAAAACTTTGCAGCTTGTCATTGAATTATGTTTAAATATTCTCTATCTAGTCATCTTTGTTGACAACGATGTGTCTGATTCATTTTTGTGAGTGCTTTTCTAGCTGTCACTGGCAGATCTACTTTGCATTGGTTGACTGAACAAGTCCAGTTATAACTAGCTGTGCTTTATGGTCATATTGGTAAAACAAATAATCGTCAGTATCACTGCTTAGCCATTGCATTGCTCTTGATTGGCCTTGTTGGATAGCATTGTGCCAGTAGCGTTCTAGAGTTACTCCTAATCTCTAAGATACAGCTTTTTTCTGGTGCCACTGCTGGCTTGTCTATGTCTATTTCTGGAGGGGAATAGAATTCAAAAATAGCACCAATTATCACAAAGTTGTGCAGATAGCATAGAAATGCAAATTGCGCAGATCACACAGAAATGGTCAAATAGTACAAAAGTAGCCCAAACAGCATTGAAAGAAACCCAAATAGTCTTAAAATTTAAACAGTGCAAAGTAGGCAAAGTAACACAAATAGCACCTGAAAGTTTGCCTTGTTTATTGTCTACATTGTACTCGACTAACTCAAGAAAGGATTACGCATTTTATCTGTCGTAAGACCACATGGGCACTTCACCGCCATTTGTGCAAATTAGCAGCACTCTAACTTTGTCCTGTCCACAACTGGTTGGTTTCGGACCACAGCTGGGAAGGAAAGTCAAAGCCTGGTGGTCGGATAGTTGGGTCTAGTTGACCGTGAGAGCCGACAGCCACTCTGCCAGTCATCTCTCCATTTATTTGCCATATTGATGGGTCATGTTGATGGAACTGTGCATCAAAAACTTAAAACATTTTTATTTACCAAGTCCTTCCCATCAGTTTAATTTTTCTTCTTGTAATTTGTGTACCATGTCCTAGAAGCTACTGTAGCTTATGCCACGTTAATCTGTACGTTCGACTACTACTACTACTACTACTACAATGCAGGTTGGAGGATTTGCCGAGTCCTATTGAAGTACCTGCAGACAGCAGTCGAGTGAGCAACGTAGGACTGTCTGGCACAGTTGCTGATGCAGACGTGAGACAGCCGGCTACAAATGTTGGCTCTCGGCTATCGCAGTCTTCTTTACTGCGCAAGGTGGCATTGAACGAGGTCAGACGAGCGTTCTTTACGACAGATTCGTCGTCCTCGCTTGTTGATGGTGCAGGCAAGTCGAAGGCTTCTGATAAAGACGTGGAGGAGGCAGTGCAAACCTCTCCAAGCCTAGAATTCTTGCATCCCATTGCTGGCAGGTTGCTGTTGATTCTGTGGCAGATTGTCATCTTTGTTCATGGGAAAGCTAATGTGTACTTGTGTATTTGCTGATAACAGATTATATACAGAGAGCTTTATTTTGTGTTGTGAATGCAGCACAGACAACTTAAGCACACGGTAAACTGCGTGAGCAAAAAATGCACAAAGAACACATAAAAGTAAAGTGAACATATGAATTTATATAGCGCTTTATATATACCGGTAAGCTAGCTTTGTTTGTTTGAAGTTTTGTGAACCCGATATCGTAAACAAAACTGTTTGTGGGAATTAACCACATTTACAAGTAAGGTGCAGTTAGGGTCTGGTTAGATTTTGAGGTTAAAAATAGAGATGCACCGATAAGGCACTGATACAAAAAAAACTTATTTTGCTGTCTTAGTCAAGTTATTTATGTAGAGATTGCATAAAAACGTAAATAAGTACCGTACTGAATTTTTTGTGTAACTGGATAGCTGGTCTACTGTGTTTGTGAAATGCATTTATTGCAATAGAAATGTGTGAAAGATACTCATTATTCTACAGTTTGCGACTGCGTTCTTTGGGTAATAACTTGAATCAATGTAGCAAATTTGCCAGCAGTGATTTGAGCATCCAGTATGATCCGTTCTGAGCAGTGCTGTATTTTGTAGTGTGTTGACTGGCCCACACTTAATGTACTCCGAGCACTAACTAGTTTTTGATTGATCAATTGAATCATTCATTTATTTGTTCGTTCATTTATTGACATGGGCGATGAATGGGAAGCGAGATGCATGTAGTTGTAATTAATGCAGCATAATTAGTGGCCAGGGCATGTCCAAAATAGATGCAGTGGAATAGCATGACAACTGACAATCATTGATGTGTATCCCAATGCAAGAGAAAACTGGAATCCAAGGAAGTTTTGATCTTTTGGAGCGACTCGCTAACAGAGTACTTCACAGAGATAACGTAGGTTGACTTTGACCAGTCATTGCAGAACAGCTGTGTTACCTGTGTTACCTAAGCATTGAAACTGTGTAATGACTATGTCTAACAGGGCAGTCTGAGAGGTAAATTTGTAGTTTATACGTAGAGACACCTGTAATGTGTGCTCCAGGAATGATGCGGCCACTTCTAAGGCTCAATACAGCGAGCTTTCAGCATTAAGTCGTAACACTCTCAACTCCGCTCCACCACGCCCTGTGACTGCAGATCACGATGATCAACCTCTGTCTCTGATTGACCGACTCAAGTCCTCTCCTGCTGGTCCCGTTGATATTCCAAGCTCCGCACTGCAGCAGCCAGGTCATCATTTCAGGTGTCCAGTCATAGAACTTATTTTGTGGAAGGAAGTTAACATTTATGAACCTCTCCAGAATCTTGGCATAATCTTCGACCCCGTCATCGCAGTTTTATCTTGCCCGCAAAAACTGACGATCGTAACTTTATCACAGTTATTTTGCTGTCTTATTTGAGTTACTTATTTAGGCTCCGATTGTTATCTTACTTGCTTGAAGGACTGCAGAGTGCAGACAAAACAAAAACGCACCCAAAAGCAAAGTAACAAAACGCATCCACTTTTACCGGAAATGGAAGTCACTCTCATGGTGTCCGTAGAAACACTGCACCAGCCGCTCCGTCCACATCAGTCGCACCGGCCCTCGGTACAAAGCTTCGTCCAGAATCACCAAGGCTTTGCGGTTGCACGCTGCAGTTCAGCCGCACAGTAAAAGTGTGATCGAGTGATCAAAGCCAGACTGGGTTGTCATAGGCCGCCTTTAGTGACG
>Ga0209562_1000902_pt1 | contig 10849 bp, 9 predicted proteins | sample WorMetvacBELIZE2_FD_187399 | JGI IMG/M metagenome (GOLD analysis project Ga0209562, IMG submission 187399) | Marine gutless worms symbiont microbial communities from Max Planck institute for Marine Microbiology, Germany - Olavius vacuus BELIZE.2... | ecosystem: Host-associated > Annelida >...
AAGAGCGCACTGAGTGGCACCGCCTTACAATGTACCGTCGCTTAGCAGAAATTGCCGGAGAGTACCTGAAAAAGGGCTCGCAAATTTATGTTGAAGGTAAATTGCAGACGCGTAAGTGGCAAGATCAACAAGGCCAAGATAGATACACCACTGAAATTATCGTAGACCAAATGCAAATGCTTGGTGGTCGCGGTGGTGAAGGTGGCGGCGGTAACGGTGGTTACCAACGTCCTCAAAACAACCAAGGTGGTTACAATCAAGCTCCAGCGCAGGGCGGCTATAACCAAGCGCCACAGCAAGGTGGTGGTCAGCAGGGCGGCTACAACTCAAACCAAGGTGGTGGCTACAATCAAGCGCCTCAGGGTGGCAATCAAGGTCAGCCAAAGAACCCACCAATGGCTGAGCCAGATTTTGACTTCGACGATGACATTCCGTTCTAACCTAAGACAAAATAAAAAATGTTTAAAAGTATCTATGAAAGCCGCTGAAAAGCGGCTTTTTTATTTTTCCAAGTTGAAAAAAATGTTGAAAAGTTGAATTTGAGAGGTATATTACTTTATGACAAAATAAAATGTTGAAAAGTTGGTGTCGTGAAAATAGTAGTAAAAAAATTTAAAAGCGGAGAGCGTTATGCCTTTTTACTAGGAGAAGATGGTATTCCCGACTTCTGGGTCACCCATTTTGTAACGCAAAAATTACGCATGACTAAAGCTACAACTACAATTGAGCAATACCTAAAAGAGATTAAGCATTTAAAAAGTTGGGAGGAAATTAACGACAGGGATCTACTTGAAGAAATATACCACGGTAAAGTGCCCAGTCGAGCGGATATAAACAAACTTAAAGAGCACTGCTTATATCAGGCCAAAGCTATTAAGAAAGTTTCAGCAGGTAAAGTTGTGGATATGGGGCAGTTTTATTTATCAAAAACATCAGACAAGCCTACCATTAGCAAATTTCAATACACGAGACGTGTTTCTTATATAGCTGAATTCCTGCATTTTCTTGGACAAGAAAGAGTCAAATTTAAGCCATCAGCCGCAGAGCTTTTTGACGCATTAGATGAAATGAAGACTCGATTAAAGAGTGGTATGCCAAAAGGAAAACCAAAAAGAGCTATCTTAGATAAATCAGGCATTGCTGATGATGTATTCGAAGATTTTGTTGAGGTGGCTAAACCTCATTCAAGTTATAACCCATTCAAAATTCCAGTTGTTCGGTTCAGGAACTATCTAATTGTTCAAGTTTTGTATGAAACAGGGTTTCGACGCTCAGAGTTATTGGCACTTAGGATTAGCGATATAGGAACGGAAACGGATAATCCGACATTGTCAGTTGTTCGCAGACATGATAGTAAAGATGACCCCCGTTTCATTGAACCAACAGCGAAGACCCTTGGCAGAGCTGTCTCCATAACGAAAGAGCTAAGAGACTTACTAGATACTTATATTAAAATTCATCGCAGCAATACAAAAGTAGCGAAAAAACATCCATTCATATTCGTCTCTCACAAAGATAAAGAGGGACATTATGAGACTGGATATCCTCTTACTAAGCAAACAATAAACGATATTTTTAATAGAATAAAAGCGGTTAACCCAGAGCGTTTTTGGGCTATCACGCCTCACGCTTTTCGACATTTTTTTAACGACCAGTTGTCAGACACGATTGATGAGGAAAGAAAAGCAGTCAAAGAAGAGGTTAAGCGTCTTGAGAGAGCTGGTTTGCATCAAGAGGCAAAACAATACGCAAACGAGAATACCATTACAGAACAAAGAGAACTTGAGATTCGAGCTGAATTAAACGGACATTCATCCCTTAAATCAGGTGAGAGCTATCTCAAACGAACAACAAGGAAACATGCGCAAAAAATTCGACAAAGAATGCAAGCAAGGATAAAGCACAAAGTAGAAGAGAGAAGTTTTCATGGCTAAACGAGAAAAGGTACGTAGTCTTACAAGTGTAAGGACAAAATCGGATAAGCGATACACTAAAGCTAATTATGAATTTGATGTTTACAGCAATTTTTGGACACTAGATACAAATAGGTCGTTGAATTTTGAACTGCTCGCCCCGCTAAATTTAGATCCAAAGTTCGAAATTAATTTCAAATTAGCCTTAGCTGACTACGCTTCAGAGTTATCTTCATCTTATACTCTCAATCTATTTATATTTAGCCGTATGCTTTTTGCACATGGGGTGCGTGATACGATTCGAAAACACCATGTATTAAATTTTAAAGCAACCCTAAATGAAAAAACAGAGTACAAGCTTGGCTATATCCGTGCATTCTTGCTGGATTGGCACGACAAAGAGCTCAATGGAGTTGACAAAAAAGCAGTTGAGTTACTTACTTCGATTAAACTTTCTGGAAATGAAAAAGGAAAGGCAGTTGCGTTGGGCTGTCCTTTTAGCGGAGCATATACATTTGAAGAACAGTCCGCCTTTATAAACTGGTACGTCGATGCCTTTACTGAAAAGCTTATCTCTTTAACTGACTACGCTTTGATTATTGCTTTACAACAAACTGGTGTTCGTCCTGTTCAACTTACCCATCTTTACCATGAAGACTTAATAAAAAGAGTTGAAGAAGGTAAAGTGCATTTCGATTTACAAATCCCAAACGCCAAAAAAAGTGATGAGGGTTTTAGGGAATCTTTTCAATCCAAGAAGGATGCTGGCGAAGATTTAATGCTGGTGTTAAAAGCACAGGCTAATCGATCTATCAAAGCTGTTGAAACACAGTTCAATATTAAATTGACTTCTGGCCAAAAAAAGCAAATTCCTATTTTCTTAAATGAACGCGAATTGGCCAATCTTGTAAGTTTCAGTGAATTTGAAAAGCTACAACAGAGAACGCCTGATTTATTGTGTTTGAGGACAAGAGGAGCTAATCCATCAGTTGGCCAAATGATAAGGCGCTTATCTCGTCTTTGTCCCTTAAAAACGACTCGGATTAAGATTGATAATGATTTTGGTGATTTACACATCAGTCCAAGGCGATTCCGCTATACTCATGCAACCAATATGGCAATGTTGGGTGCAAGCGAACACGCAATAGCTGAAGAACTGGGTCATTCGGATACTCAACAAGTTGGAGTTTACACTGAATTTAATGAAGAAATGGCCGACAAAATTGATGAGGCCTTGGCATCTGATTTAACGCCATTAGCACAGGCATTTTCAGGTACTTTAATAGACAGCGAAAAAGAAGCAGCCCGAGCCAATGACCCTCGAAGTCGAATCAACAACAATAATGGCAATCCCGTTGGAAACTGCGGCAAGTTTGGCTTTTGTGCAAATGGCGCAGTTCACTGTTACACATGCAATAAATTTCAACCTTGGTTGAATGCTCCTCATACCGAAATTCTAACCTCCGTAATTACAGAGCGTGATAGAAAGCGCAAGATGGGCGCTAGCGAGTTTGTATTGCAAGGGCATAATCGCAGTATCAACGCGATAAAAGTTGTTATTGAGAAGTGCAATGCTAGAAAACAAGAGCTGAGAAAAGAAGGAGTGTAAAATGGATAAAGTATCGGTATTTACACCAAAACATAAGCTTGACTGTGAGCAAAATTATGCAGAGTTTATAGCATTCGTGAAAAATGATTTAACGCTTTTTAGCGATTATGAATTCGAAGCCCCTCAAGGAACGCAAAGAGGATGGGAGTGCGATAAATGGTCTTGGTACAACAAAAAAAGAAAGAAGTTAACAATTGTTTTTGGTGAAAGTTTAGATAACTACAACTATATACCATTCAAAGAGCCATTTGCCGACTTTGCAAAAGCTTTTGTGCGTTATGAGCTGTCACTTGATTTTAAATACTCCACAACTTGGGCTTCATCTCTAGTGTGGATTCATAAGGCGCTAGAAGAACGTGCGAACCAGAATAATAGAGCTTATGTTGATATTATGCATCTCGATAACGCTATTATTAATCGCATCGAAGAAGAAATCACAAATGCTAAATTGGCAGCCGGAGCAAAACGGAATATTGGCTTGTCTCTTAAAAGGGTTCTAACTTTTATAAAAGATAAGCGACTTAAATTAGGTTTACAGGAGTGGTCTAATCCTTTCAGCCGTCCACAAGAAACAAAAATAAAACTTGATGAGGACAGCCGTAAACAAGAGTTGGATAAATGCCCCTCTGACTATCAAATGCTTCAAGTAGCGGATGCATTTCATAAAGCTGAAACGCCACGACAAAAATACTTCTCCAGCCTTTGCGTAATGTTGATGTGTCACCCGAGTAGAAGTACAGAGCTTAATAGTTTAACAATCAACTCATTACAAAAATGTGCTAATGGACGTTTGTATTTAATGTGGCATCCAGCGAAGGGCGGTGATCCCGTTCGAAAGTGGGTGCCTAAATTATTGAAAGATGTCGTACAACAAGCATTCGATAGACTCATTGATATTTCTGCGCCAGCTAGAGCTGCTGCGAAATTTGCTTATGAAAATCCAGACTTGTTTTTAATACATGATAAGTGCATTACGCCTTCTAATTTTCCGCAAGACAAGCCGCTAAGGTATAATCAATTTGCAAAGGCTATGGGGCTAAAGACAGGTCTTGATGCGCATGGAAATCAAGTAGGTTGGACACATAATACAACCAAATGGCTGCTAGATTTGATAAGCCGACTTAACAATGTGAGTAACTGGAAGAAAGAGTTGTTAAATGGACGCGCTGTTTCAGAAGACAACCAAGTCCTTACAAAACGCACTCATATCCCAACAGGTTTGCAGATAAACTTCCCAAGTTACCGAGATTTGCGCACTGAAATAGATAAGCAGTACAAAACAGAGCAGTTTCCTAACTATGGTGACGTAAAGCTTTATGACTGTATCACATTAGTTCGAGAAAATGAGTTTCATAAAAAATTTGATGTTAAGCCGTTTTCGTGGGTAGTCGTGGAACATGGCGCTTTAAGTGATGCTATTGGCTCAGACCGGCCATCAGGCAAGACCCTGATGGAATCAATCTTTGATGAATTGGGAATAACAGATGAAGATGGAACTCGATTAAAGCTAAACACGCATCAGTTCCGACATTGGTTAAATACGAAGTTAAAACTGGCCGGCGAAGAAGATTGGTTGATAGCCAAGTGGTCTGGTCGTGCAGATATTGAACAGAATAAAGCTTATGACGGCAGAACCGAAGCCCAGAAGTCGCGCCTAACTAAGCGCATAGGCCACATTGCCAATGTTGAAGGTGTTATGACAGTCGCTGAGGCAAATAAATATTTATCGCCTTACACAGCCGAGTCCCCCCCTCCTGCGTTACTGTTGCACGATTTAGCTTTACCTGTTTCCTTTAAGTCACTTGGCATTCATCGTTCTGGGGTGGCACAGTTTACGGGGATAGGCTTTTGTGTTCACAACTATGCAGAAAGTCCATGTGTCAAAAATGGCGACTGTACGGTCTGTAGCGACCATAAATGTTTAAAAGGCTTACCTAACTCACTAGAAGAGTTAAAAAGTCTTGAGAGCCTTTACGAGGAGCAATTGAAAGACGCACGGGTAAAAGGTGATGAGGGGGTGTTTGGTGCAGACCGTTGGGTAACATCGCTGGGCTTTAGATTATCAAAATTAAAAACCATTATTATTATGATGGAGGACCCAAAGAAGCCTGATGGTACACCCGTTAGCGTACCTGACGAATTAGATCCTTCCCCTGTCAAGCGGTCACTCAATATTGACGAAAAGAATGTTATACCGACCTTTGATCTTACAGCATTAGCGTTAGCTGATATGGAGGAGTAATAATGGCTTTTGTGTCGGATAATAAAGATACGATCCTATCGGTCATTGACGGCTGGAGAGGTAAGCTTACATATGAGCTTCTGTCAGTAGAACTTCAAACAAAATTAGGCTTAAAACGTCCTCCCTCAAGACATACTTTCACAAAGCATGAAGAGATAAAAAACGCTTTTGACCTTAAAAAGGAAGAGCTAAGAACGAAGAAATCTGATGCTATTGAAAGCGCTAGATCACTATTTGATAGTTCGGATAGACTAAGCAAGCTATTAGCTAACTTAGACAACGATGATGCAACCATCGCTGAACTTGTAAAACGCGTTGAAAAACTTGAAAATGAAAACGAAAGACTTAACTCACTGAATAAAAGATTAAGTACCCACAATGACATGTTGCTTGAGAGGTTTGCGCGTTGGCAACATAACCTTCAAAAAATGGATGGTGTCGATCTCAATCAGCTAGCATCCACTATAGATATTGGATTGCCTCAAAAGAACAGAGACTAATTAGTCAAAGCAATTTTACTAATGCGCCGATAGAAACTTTTGCTATCGAAAGTGTTAGATTAGATATGAGCTATTACTTGTGTAGCAATTACTTGTGTAGCAGCTCACACCTGACCTGACAGTTTCGATGAATAGGTTGAGACTCTATCTGGCAGGCAGCTATGAGCGTAGAGCAGTCGCTGTAGTTCGCAGCCGATGGACGCCGGGCGTCGATTACATTGCGGCTACGTCTTCAGACTTCATTCCAAGGGCGCCGCTAAGCTCAACGTTAACAGTCTTGATGCTCATGTAAATTAGAGTAAGTTGATGAAGCAAAAAATATTTATAAATGCAATTAGCGAGAAAGCGAGATTAGGTATACCCACTGGCTTTACTGGTCTAGGTATTATTCTTATAAAAAAAGATATAGGGACTTTGCCAATTTCACCTCTTTTAAGTAAAGATGACTTCGAAACAGAAGATTTGGATGATCAATCAATTATAGACTTCTTATTTTCTATATCTAACCTCAAAGACCAGAGGCATGACGGGTTTCATATTGTCAGCCATGATTTAGGGCTCATAAAAATATCACAATATTTTAGTCCTCTGATTCCTGAAGATTTCAATGAAACTATATTTGATGTAGGAGCGAGATATCGAACAGCTCAATACGGCTCACTTTATGAAGATGTTACTGAAATCATCGTTGTTAGCCAAAAAGGAGAGGTTTCAGTTGCGAGAAATGGAGTGGTGGAGTTGATCGTTAAATGAATCAAACAGAAGTAAAAGTATTTGCGACAGGTTCAATTTTAATTGGTGCTTTCGTCTGGGTAATCCCTTTTCTATTCAAAGGTTTTGAGGTGATTTCACTCGAAAGTCTTAAATATATCAACCTAGGGGTTACAGTTGCTGGACTATTTTGGTTTTCATATTTTAGATGGGCTTGGAAGTGGGACTACGTAAGAAAGCTTTTATATAGACCTAACCTAAACGGAACATGGTTGGGACAGTTTGAATCTGATTGGACCAATGAGCAGGGTCAGGTTAATCCTCCAAAAAAGTTTGTTCTCGTTATTCGTCAGCACTGGTTTACTATATCTGTAAGAGCGTTTACTCACATACAGAAAACAGAATCGTATGTGGAAACTCTGATGCTAGATGGCAATAGGGGCACAAAAATCCTTGCTTACCTTTTCTCTGAAAAGCGCTCAAGAACGGGAGAACATGGCCCAAGGCAGGGAGCGGCAGAGTTAGATTTGGTAGAAACAGGCATAGATAATTTACTAGAAGGCCATTTTTGGACACAAGCTGGAACACGCGGATATATAAGGGTGAAACACGTATCTAGCAGTGAACACATGGACTCATTTAAGCAAGCAGAAGGTACGTGGCCTGATAGTGGGTGTTGGGAGTCAATTCAAGGTAGCAACTAATATGAATTTGCTGCACTCAGAAATATTACTCACCACGCTTCCAATTTGCCAATGAGCTTGGCGTTATACGCCCATCGAGTATTGAGTGATTTTTAGGTCAGTAGCCGTAAAAATTGTTGTAGGTCAACTTCCGCAACACGCACAACTCTGAAGTTCTGCTCATATTATTGTGCCATTTAACTTGACTGCTATACTTGAGGTTCCTACTAGGCAGGAGACTCAAGTACGGCTGTCAGCTTGACAGGCGCAGTTAGACAACTTCCAGACGGTCATGAACTTATAATCGAGTGCTCATTATGGAGAATTAGCTCCCTGTCAATAACGCCTCGAACACAGGCGCGGCTTGCAGCGTCCGAGTGCTTTTATTGGTTAGTAAATTTCCTTCCAATTACCTATTTCTTCCTCTTCGTATGATATTTCGAAGAAATCTGATGGTCTATACCCGTCACAATAGTCATGAGGCAGGTTCGTCAACAGCTCATATTTTGTAATATAACATCTGTCCTTCCATTTCTTACCGAATCTAGACAGTAAGTTGAAAAACAGTATGTATAACTCTGGGTTCGAAAGCTGAGCCCTGTATATTTTGATCAAATCATTTTTCTCTCTTTGAGATAAGTATTTATCTCCATCCACCATCTTTATCGCATTATACATATTGCGAAAATAGCTACTTAATTCAGTTTGGTTCGTACGACCTAGTTTTAACTTGACGTTATTATGGACCTTTTCCAACATAGCATCCGCAATCACAATACCACCGGCATGACAAGATAATTTTCCTTGTATGAATCCAATCCATGTTTCACTTTGTCCATAGAAAAAGCACATGTATGCGATATCGACTTTAGCGGCAGGTGATAGATTTAGAGACAACTCTAGAGCTACCTCATTAACAGCTTCCAAAAGCCTCTTGAACTGAATCTTATAAACGACGAATGCTCTTCTTCCTTCCTCAATTACATCCTTCTTATCTACTTCAAGACTCGCTACCTTTATACCCCTGACGTTTTCATTATGGTAGTCAAGCATTTTGAAGAAATGATCTTTCGTTTTGTTCTTCGATGCTTCTATATATTGAGATGATATTGTGTATATCAGAAGCAATACACTCAAAATCGAGAAAAGTGCCCCGACAAATCCTCCAAAAAAATCACCAAATTTTGAAGCTAGTTCAACATCAATAATAAAGCCGGTATTGAAATAGGCCTCATTAAATACAACCATGGGAGTAATTGCCAGAAGTGCAATTCCAAACAGTACACAAGCGATTTTTAAGATAAAATTCAAGCCAACCATGTTTCTCTGCCGTTAATGTGCCCAACATTGAAATGATGCGGACCCTAAGTACCGTATATAATCAAATTACTATTGGCATAGTACAGCTTTACGCCGCCAAGTCATACACTTAGGGGTTCGTAAAACTGGTGAGTGAAAAATAAAGCGAATATATGGAATGACTGTGGGTTCGAGCGGCAGCTATACGTGCGGAGCAGCCCAACAGTGAGCATTGACGAGCACCATTAGACAAGAAGCGGACATTCGCCATAGAGCTTTTCGAATTTCCGATTAGAGCCAAAACTTGACATTAGAATGTTAAATTATTACCAATCTGCTCAATAAGTTAAGGTATCAGATTGATTCCAATTAGCTTGAGAACAAGTGCAAATAGCCCAAAACACATCACGGTGACCCCAGCACTCATCGCTAATGCCGACCAAAATCCAAAGCGATGAAGCAGTGATGGAAAGATCAAAAACATTGGCAATGTAGGCACAACGTACCAGAAGGCGTACCAAGCGTGGTTGGCAATCTTTTCCATCGGTTGCTTTTCAATATATAGCCAGATCATGGCTAAAATGCTTACTATCGGGAGTGCCACAATAATTGCGCCTAGCTTATCACTGCGCTTTGCGACTTCTGAAGCAGCGACTACGACTGCCGCAGTCACCAAATACTTTGTAATTAACCAGCCCATATTACCCCCAACTCAAAAAACCGATTGCCTATCGGTTTTTATTTTGCCATTATATTATCCATTGTGAAAAGAGAAAGTTGTTATGCAATTAGGTGAATTAGAAAAACAGGTTTTGCAGTATCTGTGGAATGCTTCTGAAGCTGACGCGAAACAAGTACATGCCGTGCTTGGCCAGTCTCGTGGGAATTCACTCAATACCATTCAGAGCACCTTGGATCGTTTGTTTAAAAAAAGTTTGTTGAGCCGAACCAAACAGGGGCACGCCTATTGTTACCGGGCAAAAGTAGACAGGGAAGCATTGATAGCGACGCTTATCACCAACGTGACCAGCGATTTTGTTGAAGACGGTGAGCATAGTCTGATTGCTGCATTCAGCTCGGCCTCTGCCAATCTGGATGATGCCCAACTTGATAAGCTGGAACAGTTGATAGAACAACAACGCAAGTTGCGTAAAGGGAACTAACGAACATGTTGGTGGGAAATCTGGCAATAACACTGAATTTACTGAGCATTGCTGTGCTGGCATTTGCTATCAGTGTGGTTTTCGTTGCCGTTATTTCACCATTTACTCTTCACCGAATAGCACAATTCACATTTGGGATCCGCAAAGTCATCTTGTGGTCATTAGTGACTGCGCCATGGTGGATCGCAATTAGTTGCATAGGATTTTTCTGGCCGAGGCAGCAAGACATCTTCCCCGCAGCTTGGCTAAACGACTTTGCGCACTGGCACCACGTCGATATTTTTAGTTTCACCAGTTGGCATGCTGTTACCTTGTTATCAGGCTCTGCATATTTGCTCTGGTCAGTGACAAGAACCGTTTATATTCGTAGAAAGCAATCATCAGCGATGGCAGATTTGATTGGCTTTTCTGATATCAAATTACAGCATATCAACGGTAAGCAGGGGTATTATTCGTTACCGCTGCCAATACCGGCAGCCTTTACCACTGGGCTGCTGTCGCCGAAAATCTATGTTACTACCGCGCTTAAAGAACGGGTTAATGAGCAGGAATTGGATATCATCATCCGCCATGAAATGGCTCATGCTGAAGCGCGTGATCCTATGTACAAAGTTGTCTTTGCGACATTTGCGGCTTTTTTCCCTGCTACTGCGACGCGTGAACTTATCAAGCAATTTACTTTATTGACCGAGCAGATGGCAGATAGTGCGGTGACCAAGGAATATGACA
>Ga0209562_1000903_pt1 | contig 10845 bp, 11 predicted proteins | sample WorMetvacBELIZE2_FD_187399 | JGI IMG/M metagenome (GOLD analysis project Ga0209562, IMG submission 187399) | Marine gutless worms symbiont microbial communities from Max Planck institute for Marine Microbiology, Germany - Olavius vacuus BELIZE.2... | ecosystem: Host-associated > Annelida >...
TGCTCACAACGGCACCACACTAACCTGGGTAAGATTCAGCCCGTGATCTATACACAGTGGAAACAGAAATGGAACAACTTTGGTTGCGAGCAGCTCCTTCGTTATGCCGAGCTTTTTGTGTGTCAGAGCAACTTTATAAATGCCTAAAACAAATGCAGAGTAAGAGACAAAATACTGTATGAAACCCAGAAGAGACCTAACTTAGCCTTTTCATTCTTACACAGCAGAAACACCTTAAAACTATGACTGCATTTATATGTGCTGTATCATAGAAATGATCTGATAACAATGACAATGATACAGCAACACTTAACCCTTGTCCCGGCAACATTTCTTTTCAACGGAGGGGCCAGAGTAAATTACCCTCAGTATACTTAAAACACCCGCAACTTTTGAATGGTTATATATGTATATTTGGCACCCACTACGGAAATGATTTCTCCCCCAGAAGGCACCATTGGCCATTGGTATATCATGTGACTTGCAAGTTAATAACAATATGATCGGAAATGTCCAAATAACTGTGAAAAGACATCCTGAAGAGCATGCCCATGCTTTTATATATTAGTGCCGCAACACGTAGCTAACTACAATCTTATGGCGAGGTATGACTATGATTATTATCATGATTACGATAGCTGTTAGTATACTGCAGAACGCAGATACATCACTGTCATCTAGAAAATGCAACAACTCTCAGAATCAAATTTCCACTAAAACTTCCTGCGCATAATGAAGCTAGCAGCTGTCTTCTGACACAAACTGAGTTATAGTGATCTACACACAGTGGAAACAGAAATGGAACAACTTTGGTTGCGAAAGGCTCCTTCGTTATGCCGAGCTTTTTGTGTCAGAGCAACTTTATAAATGCCTAAAACAAATGCAGAGTAAGATCTGTTATTGTAAGCCGAGGCCGTCTTATGCGATTTTAGTTTACATGTATTATACACACTCCGGCTACCAGACCTCTATTTTTGATAAAAATCGCACGTTATATTCAAATTTTTACTGCAACATTCCCAATGTTACTGCTGCTGACGAGTCCAAGACTCATAATGCAGTCATATCATACCAAGGATGCTCATTAGGACAGCCGGTTCACGAGATGGAATCTGCTGTAGCATCGGCAGGACTTCATCCATGACGTACCACCGGTCGAGGTGCTCCAATATCTTGCCCAGACACACCAGACAGTTGACACGTACCTGTCACCAACACACCATCCGCCACTTTCGTCAGATATGTGACATCAGAGGCAATACTGCCAAGGGGGCCTAGGGCCCAATCCCAAGGAAAACATGTTGTAAAGTTTTTTTTATAAGCCCAATGCCCAGCACTGCTTCATAAAGCTCAAATTCCACTGGGACCAGTTTCCCCGTAACTTCCTCGTGGACTTGATGGCGACGTCGCCAACTTCCTCGTAACAAGTTAGCGACTAGTTACGAGGAAGTTAGCGACATGCCGTGACCATCTTGACATGTCGAGATGGTCTGAAAGTCGCTAACTTCCTCGTAACAAGCTGGCGACACGCCCGACTTCCTCGTAACTAGTCGGCGACTTCCCCGTAACATTTGCTACGGGGAAGTTACGGGGAAACTGGTCCCAGTGGAATTTGAGCTTAACTGCACTATAATTCCTTCTGACTAAAAACACAATGTAGTACACCTGGTACACCCCACAATACCTCTCTCAATGACAAAACCCAAATGGTTATTGTATGTCACATACAATGGTAAAGTTTCTGTAGCATTACTCCATTACTCTTGTACTAACTATCGTGGCAACATTCTAATGAGGGGCATCAAATGCAGCTGTGGTATAAAAAATTGCCACATACTTTTTAATAAATTTGAAATCTGTTCAGAATGTGTGGCTATAAAAAAACTCTACAGAATTCAGACTCAGATAGCATGTCAATCAATCAATCAACTCTTTATTGAAAAACAGACAGACCGCTGTAGAATATGGTCTATCAAATCATGTCACTGCCGACAACCTGGAATGACTGTTAAAGGTGATTTTGGCTACTGTTGTTACAGTACCAACATTTCTGCAGTTGACGCATAACTCACACTAAGTAAAGTTGCGGACAGACACAGCTTGGTAATGCGCGGTATAATGGTGTTCTTCAGTGAAGTATATTCAACAAGTCCTGCAAATGTCGGAATGACGCCGAGACACAGCTCCTGCAGAAACACAACAGGCAATGCCTCAAAACCACCACATGTTATATCCACATGTCAACTCAGTTAGAGCACAGGAAAGGTTATGACTGGAACGTCTCAGCTTCGAGATAAATAATAATAATAATAATAATAAGTATTATTAAACTGTGTCATACAGGAACATGAATCTGCACAATGCCATCAATTTTTCAATTTTAGCTGCTGTGCTACTAGTTATAAATCACCTCTAGTGATGACTATTAGCTACTTGCATAAATTACACATATTTAAATAATTCTATGTTGCACATGCATGATCACGTTTCCGCCGGCTTTTTTCGCTGTGACGTCCTATTCTTGCAAAGTAAACACAATGGTTTTCGTCATATTGTTTGCAAGAGCATAAAGTGAATTTTTTGAATAGGAAGCAAATTTTGGTTATACAAGTAAGAGCATCAAAATTTGCTACCTGTTCAAAAAATTCACTTTACGCACTTGCCACAATATGACGAAAACCACCGCGTTTTCCTTGTAAAGAATAGGACGTCACAGCGAAAAAAGCCGACCGAAATGTGACCCCGCATGTGCAACATAATATTATTTAGATACGTGTAATTTATGCAAGTAGCTAATTACAAATATTACATCCAGGATCAGTTTTGTCAATTAGGGCAGACACACCCATACACAGACAGACTAAACACAATAACTGCTTTACAGAGCACAGCTGGGTCACAGATAATAATAAACATTTCTACCAGCTTAAAGCAAATTCAGGAGAAACAGCTATAAATAACAAATGCTTTTATCAGATTCACAGTTCCACAGTAAAATGACTGCAGGAGAACTATTACCAAATGGCAGGTAGCATACAGCACAAAATAATGAAATTCTAGCAAAAAAAAGAGATTAATCTTGGAACAGTCAGCACAGAAGTGGACAATACCCACTGACAAGCAATAGACATTGTAACAGCAGATGAATTCCGACCTGAATCTGCTGCTGATTGGCCTCCAGCGCACGGGCAATCATCGGCAGCACGTGGTTGCGGATATCTGCAGGCGGAGTCTTACCAAGTAGCAAACTCATGTTTTGAAGAAATATCAACATCACCTTCACACATCACGTTAAATACATCACTCACCGGCACTGGCAGCCAGTTTGCCTCACATAAACGCTAATATACATAGAGAGAGACCAGACCACAATTTAATGTCCCACTCGGCACACACTGGGTCATTTTAGAGACGAATCTTTCCAGGCAATTGAACTGGTACCAATAACCAAATGTGCAACAACCAACAGAATTGAATTGAACTGAGCAAGGTTTACTGTCCCACCAAAACATATTATAGGTCATATCGGGGACAGGTCTTTACGGGTTAAATAACCCAACCAACAGTGTCAAAGCACTGAAGGAAGATAGGTCCTAAGGAATAGGCTTCAATCCCATCAGGTCCACCCCACCATGTTCACAATAATACAACAGATATGAACTATGAAACAAAAACAAAAAAAATACACCCAGATAACCAACAGAAACTACGCAAAACAACTAATGTTAAATCATGTTAAAAACTGATTTAGACAAACAAACTGACTTAGTTGAGAAAAATGCAAAAGATAAACCTAAGCATAAACATAGATATACTCATATGAATCGTGCTTGTGAATGGGCACAACTGACACACAAAACATCACAGGACAGTTCTGGCTTAACTATTGTCTCTCTTATCCTCAACACTGTTAGAACTTGATGGTACAACACAAAACATAACATCGTGATGGTGACGACTACAGATGGTATGCATGAACGCAAGAACCAAGTTCCACTCTACATGAATACATGGAATATCAGTTTAGTGTGGCATGCTGGTAAAATGGTCAGGACATCTGATATGTGACCTCTTGATTGCCAGTTGACCCTTACGGTTTACACCACATTCAAGGCAACCAACTTGGACAGCGTGAACTGCAGGTGATAATTAACACTTTTATTTTATACTCCCCTTTCTCTTCTTTTCTCACACCGCACCCTTGTCCTAAAGGCTCAAACTGTAAGTACGTAAGAAAAATAGAACTCATTACACGCCATATGTAGCAAAATGCTATTTGTAGCTGTAAAGATACAATTACTAGGGCAGACAGTCGGCCTGTCGACCTACGATTCCTCTCTCAGTCACTGCGTACATTCGGACATAAACTAAAACACTATTTGTTTGTGAGGAGCCATGAGTGCATCTGAGGTTCTTTAAGTTCACGCTGTACAAATTTTCTCATTATTATTATTATTATTATTACTAGATGACAAAGGCTTGATTAAATGGTTGTCTTGCGTATGAAACCGCACCTGGACTGGGTCAGTGATTCGAAACAGTGGAATGAATGCGGGAAAGATGTGTTTTGAGAAATCGGCCTCAGAAGCTTTCTCGGCGATTAGCATCATGTTGGGGAGAACGAACGGTACCATGTTGTTGTTGCTGCACTCCTTGCAGAGGCTCGGAAAAACACGCTGCATGTTCACACGCTGCCACACAACAACCATCAGATCCAATCAATCCGATCAGTATTATGTCATCCATATTGGGATTTTCTGTAGCAGCTTTCCCTCACTGCCAGACATGCCTAATAATAGCTATTTAACCACAGTAATCAACTCTAAAGCAGCCATGCATGGCAATGCAACATTACAACTAAACACAAATCCCAGATCCAGAACTCAATTGCCACCAATCTAATCTAAAGGCCTACATCATCCAAAAATTTCACGAAAATTCATTGACAACATTACAAGTAATTCTGCCGACAGACGGACAAACCAAACATCTGAGCAGAAGTAGCAACAAGTAACAATATCAGTTGTTCTCAGCCTTTAACAGAGAAACCAAAAAAAAGAATAAAGTGACCGAAAGGAAAAATGTGTCAATTTTCTCAGACCACTTACAGCAAGCCAGCAAACGTATCATATCAGCTCCACATGATCCATGCAGCTCAGTAAATTAATTACCACATTTAAGACAAAATAACTGACAGAGTGAGTAAGTAGAGGTTGACATCCCACATGACACATGACAGATCATTTTGGAGACGAGCCTTTCCAGGTATCGACTGTACCAGTACTTACCAGTAAACTCATAACACTGAGATAAAATATATGAAAGTAAGTAAATGTCAATTTGTAGAGTGTGATTACGTAAACACTTCCAATGCATTAACGCTTCAGATGAAATCATTCCTAAGAAAAAGCACACGTAAAAATGCAAACATACCATTCTGAACCAATACTTGTACAAAATGCTCACATGAATAAGCACAACTGTAGCACACAACACGACACAGAATAGTTGTGATAATCTTCCTATTCCTCCTCTTATCCACAGATATCATCACTGCTCATATACCTGTTCACTCTTTTGGATTAACTTATCTATGACATTCATTTTGTTATCCAATTCCATTAATTATCTATTTTATTTATTTATTTATTTTTATTTTATTTTTATCCATTCTATGTTGTATGTAAGGTGCTTCTAAGTACTGGCCGAGTAGCAATTATGATGATGATAATGTAACTTTACTGCATACAATTTTATGTCAACCCAATTCAAACACAGTATATTTCAACTACTGTATACCGGACTGCATAGAAGTTCCCCTGTGGCATCTTTGCTCTAACATCACTCTAATCCACATATTTTTAACCAAAACAAGAACACAAACAACAACAACCACAATACTAACCAATGGAAGCTTCTCAATAACTTTCGACAAGCCTTTGAAAAACTGTGATTTCTGTAGGTTATCTTTCTGTACGAGCATATCCAGGTACTGCAGCGTGATCACGCCGACGTCCTCAAAATACGGAATCTGCATGCAAACAACTGCTGCATTTTCATTCATTTCATTCATCAGTTCAAGTCATCTGATGAACTGTATGCAGAAAAAAAAAACAAAAACCAGAAAACAAACAATATGGGCTCAGTAAATAATAATGAAACAGATACCCATCACAGCAGGTACAAAAATCTTGAATACTGCATAATAACTGGCACAGCTGCACTACAGTTTAATGAAAACTTGTACAAGTACGTTTGCATAATCTTGCCTTTCATGCAGTGCAACATTACAAGAAAGTTGTGGAATTCATTAAGAAAAAGGTTGTAATTTGATTTCATCAATACCTTTGAGAGCTGGTCAGTGTCAGGTCGTAAAGTGGGCTCCACGTTCAGTATCATCTTGAGATGCTCACGAACTTCAGCGGGAATGTTCGACAGCAGAGAAACTTTCAGAGTTCTCAACTACAAACAAAAATTACACCGGAAAACATTTTATTCCTAATCAAGTTAACTTTGCTTTATTTACACCATTTTTTGGCTTTATGCTTAGCTTCACTTAAGGCATTCTGCTACAGTTCTATCATGCAATATTGTAAATACACTCTTTTGCCTGTGCCTAGTGACGTCATCATTGATGTCATTGGCATTGCATTTGGTCAGTGTTTTTCTAAAGTTTTGTTTGTTTATAAAGCATTTTGTGACTACGAGAGTGGGACGCTTAACTTCTGACGTCGTCTTGTTTTAAATTGTTGCTTTTAAGACACTTGACATTTCACAAGGTAGTGTAGCCATAGCGACACACTTGAGGTGTGGTGGGTTATCTAGTGATAGTATTTTTACAACTTTTCTACTGATTCTAACAGTGAAATAATCTTGAAAATCTGGTAATATTTGGTAAACTATAAAGCGTACAAAAATGGTGCCAATTTTTAGGCCACCCTGTATGGTCACTCTCCCTCGTCCACCGACCCGGTCGTAGGCCTATTTGAAAATCACTAATCGCTCTTTTCGATATGCTGCACCTTGTCTATGAAACGAACTCCCCAGTCCTCACTGATCTTCGAGAGCCTCGTCAGATTCAGACTCTTTCACTTTCACCTATCACACATGGCAGTTCATCATCTTCACCATCTTCATTATCATCACAATCATCTTTGATTCTGAACTCAAGACTTTTGGCGCTTTGGTAAATCTTTTCCGCCATATACCTTTTCCTCACCTATATACCGGACTGATTCCACGGACTCTCGGCTCTTAGTCGGTTTTCTAAAACACTTAAAATCAATACATTTTCATTTAATTTCACAGATCAAACGCCATGTTTATTGATGTTAGCATTTCAAACGTCCGATGCACAGTTTCACGTCTCGCGCAGTTCAAATTAGCGTCCATCTCGATCGCGGCAGGCACTGTAATAAAGTCATTTACCGCTTCAGCGTGCTCAGGTGTCGAGCGGTCGAGTGTCAGCCGGCTCTCATGACACCGATTCCCGCGGTCAAAGCCAACACCAACCATTTGAGCCTCAAGGCCAAGACCAAGGACCTGATCACCGAGGTCAAAGCCAATGCCAAAGACTTGAGCCTCAATCTAGGCCAAGGACATGCCACATTGTCCTCGAGGCCATTGACATGCCTTCAAAACTACAACACTGCAAATTATACTGCTTCGTAACAGAGGCACACAGGTGCAAGTAGCTTGTCCAAGGCCACTGCGCAACAGTGTCCAGGCAGGACTCGAACCCGTGACCTGTGAATCGGACTTGCTCCATAGTTTTTTCTCTGGATTTTTAGGTCGCGATAACATTTTCACGAGTTAAAGAAAATGTGCAGCTTTCAGCATTTTCGCGCTGTCACCTTATAACAACTGAGCCTCGACGACTGACCGTCGACATGTAGGTCTATGCCTTTCATTATATAGCATTCACACATTTGTACACAGCTGATGGCGCCCTCTAGCGAGTACGAATACGAATCATAATAGTACAATCCCAAGCGATGATTAAAAATGACCTTGGCCTTTGACCTCTGGCCTTGAAAACTTTTCGCAGTGAATATTTGTAGCAAGTTTCATTGAAATCCGTCAACTAAGTAAAGAACGAGTGTTGAGTTGACGGACGGACAACCGACTGTGGCGAGTATGTCGTGCGGGCGCTCATAGATTTACCTCATCATCATCATCATCATCATCATCATCATCACGTGTGTTTATTAATCAGTCGACAGACCGCAACATCATGCAGAACTGAGATAATGGAATGTGTACTAGGTAATAAACCGTTGGTAAACGTCATGGTCCTAGTAGGTCATGGTACGCAATGTGAGAACAAGAAGTCAAATTTAAAAGATTTTTTTATGTTGCGGAGGAGGGTTCGACGTGCCAGTGGTTAATTTAGGACGGTAGTCTGTATATTGAGGACGATGAAATAAGAAAATGTCATATCAGCTTCTGAGAAAAAATAGAGTGCACGCCCGCAGCGAAAATCATGGCCAGGGCCGGATTAACCATTCGTGGGGCCCATACCAACGTCAGGCGGGGGCCCTTTTCTCATACGCGCAGCCAGGATTTTCTCAGGGCATGCACTTTTTCTCTGGGCGCGCACTTTTTTCTCTGGGCGTGCTGCACTTTTCCTCCTCAAAAAGTTGACGACCTTTTTAGTCGTCGTCGTCGTAACGTTTAAGCCTACACTGGAACGTTCAAACGTCAAAACAGCGTGGTAAAAATTGGGCAGTTGATCGCCCCCCCCCTGGCGGCGAGCGGCCCTTTCCCATGGTACAACCGGCACAATGGTTAATCCGGCCCTGATCATCGCTACGCCTACGGGCATGGTGCAACATAGTAGGTACGCCGTAAGCTGAATAAAATTGTTATCAGATGAATATTAAACGCGTGAGCAGAGAGCAGTGCAAAAAACTACATTCTTTATTACATCAAGCGGAAGTCTGAACCATACGATAGAGTTTTGTAACTTACAATAAATTTTACAACGCACCGGAAGCGCACATGTCTGTCGGATAACAAATTAAAGTCGCCACAATAATTAAAAGAGCATTTTCTTCAATATCTGTTTCGTGCAATAACGGTAGAATCTCAATAAAAGCGCACTGCCAGTTCTCGAGCATTAATATTAACAATAAATTATTGGAGGACATTTAAGTTTTCTGTAAGACAGGTGTGTGTGTGTGTGTGCCAAAATATTGTATATTTTTTAGTAAATGTAATTAAATTTTGTAAAAACACAACAATTCAATTAAGGGAAGAAATATGATGAAATATTATTGCTCATGATGCAAGACCAGCGGAGCACGCAGTATATTTGTAATAAGCCACGAAACATTGTCTCAACAACACTAGCTGAGACAATCAATTTCTTCGTTTTTTTCTGTGCGTGTACTGCGTGGTAGGTGAAATGCGGGGTATTGGCATTTGTGGTAAATTAAACCAAGACAGAAAAAGTTTAATTAAGAAATTAATCGAGATTTAAAAAAATTAACGTTACTAAAATTTTAACGCAGTGACAAAAACCAGCAGCGTTACCATTCGACATCTCAATCACCATTCTTACAGCAATCGGAGAGTGGGATAATCTGAAGTAGAGTTTTTTTCGTCTTGCGCATAATCTCACGCCTACTCTTATGATCCGTTGTTTAAAGTTAAACGTCGTCATCGTCTTGTCGTATCGGTGTGTAGTATCATCATTTCATTTGATATTTTGTCATCAAATCAATTACACATTCCGTTGATTCAATCATTCATTGAACGAGAGTCAATAACAAATTCAAGTTCGTTTAATGTCAGTTTCCAAGCACCATCTGATGGCAGAATTTCGCAACGGTACTGCAGCGTCAAGTGAACGCAAATTATTTTGTGCGTTACGCAAGATTAAAATAATTTAATCGGGCGATCAATGCGATTAAGAAAAATATTTAATCGCTCGACGGCCTTAGTATAAAACAACTTATATTGTCGCGGTGCGATTTGTGGCCATCAACTTTTGTCTAGCGTCGCCAATGGCACTGGCGTCGATCCCTTATGAATATAATTGGTGGCGGTGTCAAAACCAGGGATATCAAAAAATTGACCTCGGCCGGCCCCGGCTTCGGCCTTATAGTTTTGGCCTCGGTCTCGAGATTAAGTGTCATAATAACAGCAGCGGAGCTCGGTGATATTAAACTACTCTGAAGTCAAGGAACGCCGACAAAGCATTCTTTTACTGCACCCTGGCTTCTTAACAGTTAATTCGTGCAATTTTATGTTTCACTTAATTGTTATCAAATTTTCTTTTTCATATTAAACACTAAAATAGTGCGATCTTAATGTTGCATAATTTAAGTTTGTACTTTAGCGTATGGCCGCGGCCTCATGTTTTTTTGGCCTTGGCCTCACAAAAGTTCCTTGGCCTCGCGGCCTCGTTCTCGGCCTCATACTGTCTGCCCTCGGCCTTGGCCTTGTTTTAAGGCCTCATTAACAAGCCTGGTCAAAACCTCCAACATTCAAGTTTGTCTTCATAAACTGCATCTTCATATTTTGAGTTGTGGTGATGACCTAGTGGCAGAGAGTAGGTCTGTTGAGTTCATTTTGAAAAAAAATTGGAATATTAATTATGGCATTATACCAAACAATTTTAGGAAGTAATATGATTCGTGAATGGACTGACAGTCTAAGGAGTCTCAGGTAATGTAAAATGAATAAGCAAGTGGTCCAAAGTGTCGGGGCACAACACAAATATTTTACCGGGGTCCTATAAATCAACTTCCATGAGTGTCGCGCGATTTCTCTGCGACAGCTTATCTTCTTATTTAATTAAATTTGTAGGATCCAGGGGGGTAACTTACTTATTTCATAATT
>Ga0209562_1000904_pt1 | contig 10840 bp, 4 predicted proteins | sample WorMetvacBELIZE2_FD_187399 | JGI IMG/M metagenome (GOLD analysis project Ga0209562, IMG submission 187399) | Marine gutless worms symbiont microbial communities from Max Planck institute for Marine Microbiology, Germany - Olavius vacuus BELIZE.2... | ecosystem: Host-associated > Annelida >...
ACCCTAACCCTAACCCTACCCTAACCATAACCCTAACCCTAACCCGGGACCTTTGCGATAGCGGACTTTTGCGATAGCGGACCTTCAGGAATAGCTAGACAAGTTCTGGAGCAACCAAGATCTTATTGATGACTGTGAGTCACTGAGGCTGAATTAACCAGAATAGGTGACATAAGTTTTACCAACAATTTTGATTTATAATGTACATGTAGTACAAACTATATATCATGTAATTTTGAGGGCATAGAGGCTACAGCCTGTGCACTTATCAAAATTGTGTGTCTTGCTTTATTTTGCTATGCTTCATTGTAGGTATGTGGCTGTAGATGACTGGAAGCATGCTTGCGAAGTTTGGCAAGTTGGGACTTGTGGTCGTTCAGTGTGGATGCGTCGCTCATTGTGTTTTCGAGTTTATAACGGAGTTTGTTATTGTACGTTTCACTTATATTTCTTTCCATTTTAATTCTCTCCAACCACATGGTATACTTGTGGACACCGGCCCTGGCTGATAAAATCCCTTTCAAGCCACTTTTGTGTTTGTCCAGCAATTGTGATCAGTGACCTAGTCCTCCAAAGAGCAAATAAGAAAGATCGGTGACAGTATGTTCCGTTTTGCCACGGCCATAAAGTGATTTTATTACATGTTACATAAGCAAGAGTACTGATTTACTGGCTGTGGAAAGTGCCATCAAATCTTATGGTATATTTACTTTAGTTTTGTTTTAGTTTTCTTCGTTTACTAATTTTTATATTGATGTTATGTGATAGGCAGGGGTGGCTATTTTTCAGCTTTTGAATTTTTATCACCTGTTTAATACTTAATATTGTGTGGTATGATGTATCATATCACAGTTGATGCCTCCGAAATTGATCACGGCCTCATAATTTTCATTACATAATTAGCGACAGTTGTCAGTTTAGCAGATATGTCAGTGATTTGATTCGATATAGTGACATTTAGAAGGTGTTGGGTTATACTGATCAACTTACACTGTTGACTTGTAATCAAGCTGTAATGCTATGGCTTTTGAAATAATAAAACTTACTTTACTTACTTAGTTGATGGGTGCCAGGTAAGAATTTGGACATGCAAACAAATATTTTAGGAGATTGTGTTTGGAGAACACTGTGTATTTCGGCTCAAAAAGGTTGTGGAATGACTGTGATAATCCAGTAACTAAACATCCATTACCTGTATGTTAAATTATAACCTTTTTGAAAGATTAGGAATGCTCGCAAATACAACCATTATTTTAAATGGCCATTTACATGCTTTACTTCATCTTCCAGTGCCTCCGAGGAATTTTTTGGAGATTGCTGTAGTAATATTTTTCCTAGCTTGAATTCCCATTACATTAATCAGCCAACAGTGTCAAAACCACGAAAAGAAAGGAAAGGAGTGTGGGTCGGCGGTCATTACGTTCTTCAAGGTTATTCAAGGTCACTGATTTTTGTACCAATTAACTTCCTCTTAGTGAATAATACTAACTTACGGCCTATAGAAAATGCATTTAAATGTCTTGAAAAAAATGTGGATCACGAGCAGGGCCGGATTAACCATTCGGGGCCCCATCCCAACGTAAGGCGGGGGCCCTTTTCTCATATGCATAGCCAGGATTTTCTCTGGGTGTGTACTTTTTTCTCTGGAGTTGCACTTTTCTTTTCTTCCTCCAAAAAGTTGATGATCTTTTTTTAGTCGTTGTCGTTACATTTAAGGCTACACTGAACGTTCAAACGTCAGAACAGCGTGGTAAAAATTTGGCAGTTGATCGGGGGCCCCCTGACGGCGGGCAGCCCCCTCCCATGGTACAACCGGCACAATGGTTAATCCGGCCCAGATCATGAATATAACAGACCAACAGATGGACAGAAAAAATGCCATTAGCAATAGCGCGGTCAACGACCCACGGTGAAAAGGAAGGCATTGTGATAGAACTGTGTTATATACACAGAAATGTATTGATGCCAACTGTTGTATTTGGCAGTGTTCTGGCCCGTCGATGCAGCCAACAATAAACTCTGATGACATTCTGCTCACAGAACACATCAGCGTTACACGGCAGACAGTCCGCGTGTAAGTGGCACCTTCATGTAGCTGTATCATTTGTTCATTTTTTGGAGAACTGATTCAAGCCGAATTGCATATTTAGCTGTTGCTAGACTTCTGCAGTGCAATGATGATATTTGGTACAACCACCAGACAGTTGATGAAGAATTCACTACAGCCGTAAACCTATTTATTTTGCGGTTCCCACATTTTTTTAAAAACCTGGAAATTGTTTCCATATTCCGAGGTCTGGAAAGTACTTGAGAATAAACAGGATTCTTGAAAGAACTTGAATCAGTAAACCTTGGATGTGTCGTTTTCATGATGTGTGCTTCATACATGAAAGTTCTGAGGAATGCTTATTTTTTCTGCATATGATAATGTTGCAGTTATTAGAAGTTGAAAGTTGGTTTATCTGAACTAAACTGTACTAAGGAAGCAGTAATATCCTGGAATCACTGCATGATAGAGACCACTAATAAGAAGTTGTATACATTGTGTCAGTTGACACTAATATTAGTGGCCTGCAGTGACCTTTAAAGGCATTCTATTCTTAGTTCAGTATTCATAAAATTGTGGGATATATGGCATTAATAAAACTATTTGCTGAATGCCGAAGGCCTTGAAAAGAAACAAGATATTTATTGCATTAGTTAATGAAAGTCATGGAATGTGTTTTTATGATGTTGCTTGATATGTTACAGTTTTACAGCTGTACTTATTTGTAAGCATTGCAACCCGGTGGGGATCCATTGCCGTTGGTAAAGTAACTGTGGCCACTCATACGTAAGTGCCAACTTTTCATTTTGGGTACTGGGCAAACTTCCAGGGAGGAGTTAGTTTAGGAAGAGGTTTAGCCCCTCTTCAGCAGACTAAGGGTATGGGCCAGCATTGTAAGCTTACCCCCTGGGATCGGGGGCGGAATCTGGCCACAATTAAATTTTCTGAGTTTTTGCCAGTTTTAGATGGCCTCTAGGAAAAGGAAAGCGTACGAGCATGCCTTTTCTTTCTGTAGTCCGGCAGAGTGGAACTGTCTCCCAAGTGAACATCAAATGATCACCATCAGTTTTAAAAAGAAACTTAAAGCACATTTTTATAATTGGCATTCTGTGTTGACTAACTCTCATTGTTTTAGCTTTTTTAGTATTTGAACTTACTGAGCACGTGAAAGAACAATAACAACAACAACTAGTATTTCCATTACCTACCATTTCCATTGTTCTTATTGTAATGCATTACTGGACTTTTTTTCTGTGAGTGAGGCATCATCAGATTTTAATTGAGTATGTTCGTATGTACACACTTTTAGAATATATTATAGTATTAATAAAGTTTATGTTCATTTATGCACCGAATACTCGCATTTTAGACATATATTTGCAGTTTAAAAAATATGCAATGCCAAAAAGCATTTGAGCAAAACTGTACTTTTGACCAAGTACCTTGAAAGTGCTGTGGTCATTGTTCCTGCTGAACCTGTGGAGTCAACACCTATGAACCCATACACTGTTGGTATGTACAGAGGTGATGTGGTTGTAAGTCGTTCAGTGTTAGATCCAAACCAGCTTGTCTGCAAAAGACTTCGAGCTCTCGAGGGTGACATTGTTATAGGCTATGAGTCGTCACTGACACCGTGGTACAATAAGAAGGTATGTCGTATTATTTGTGGTTCAGTTGATGATGGCATGTTTAGTGTTATAATTTCATCCGCATTGCATTGGGTTTATATGCAATGGGAAATGTTTCTTTTTATTTTATAACTATAATGGTTGATTGAGAGATCACTGATTCAGCTCATAGGGCGGGTTGCATCAACGACAGCTAAATTCACCAGTTGACTAACCTCTAGTTATATTTAATGTTAGGTTAAACCATTAGTGCATTGCACCAAACATTCTGAATGACAGATAGCAGCCGGTTAAGAACCTGCGTGCTGACTCAGTTACAACTAGTGATGGCGCTTGCTATTGGCTGCCAAGAATCATGTGACATAGTTGCCATGACATCACTGCGACTTATAAATAGTACTGCCACGTCACTGCTACGTCATCAGTAATGGTTCAAGTTAAAAAGTTCTTCAATGAAATGATAAATATGACAAATTACTTCCAATAGGTTAGTTTGTAGCAATATATCTCTCATGTTGGTGGCACATCAGTCGCTCTAAAATTAGTAAACAGTTACAATTCTTTTGTCTACCGTTTTGTTTATTTTTTAACCTTTAGTTAACTGAGTTAACTGGAGATTGAAGCCCATTTAAAGTTGACTGTTGATTAATCACTAACTTAATTTTTTTTCAAATTTAAACAGAGTTTCTGTGAATAGCTGTGAAATAAGTTAATAGACTTATGCCCAATTGCGTGAAGTTAAGTAAGATTTAAAACCAACTCATCTAGTTGTATTAATTTGCATATGAAAATAATAATTCCAACGAATTTTGACTGTATTTGTTAAAATGAACATGTGGCAATTAAAGCGCATAAAATACTTGTGATGTGACGGAAGCTGGTCAAAATTCGCATTCACCTTTATTTTATCAGTCAGAACGTATTGCACTGATTTAGATTTAGGTCAATATAATCAGTGTTCATATTAGTACAGTGTAAAATCACTGAGCAAAAATTACATTCCACATTCATTAACTTTAGTTTGTGTGATAATTTGAATTTGAGATTTTAAAAACAGATTTGTTTGCACACTCTAGCAATCTGTGCATATGAAATCAGTTGTAGAACAAGGATTTTTCCACAAATTCGCATTCGACAACAAAGCACTTAAAACATTCGGCGTTTCGTTGAATTTTGAATCTGTTGAAAACATTCGAAGTTCGAACGTTGTCGAATGTGGATTTGAACTTGTCAGATCTCTATAAACTAAATGTGTAGCAATTAAAGTGCATAAAATACCTGCGATTGTGTAGCTGTAGGTAGATTTTGTGAGTGCTGTGTTGAACTTAATTTGAGTATTACTGAGAGAGCTACGTAAAAAAGTAAATTTATGGCACTTAGTTATGTGGTGATCTAAAGACACATTCATGTGACATTTGCATCATGTAACTATGGCATCACAGGTGAGGTCATGTCATTACTGTGTGCTATTATGAAGCCTGGACTTGACGCCCCATGTGTGGCCGGGGCAACCCTCTTCCCCCCTTGTCCGTTTACTTCCTCATCTTTTCCCCCTTCTTTACTTTTCTTATTCTTTCATTGGCTTTACCTATTTTCTTCTTTTGTCCATCCCTTCCCTTTCTACCAGAATAGTCCCACTCCGTTTCCAGGCCGGAGGTCGTAAGAGGCGACCGAACCTGGGTTTAGTTTGTGTTTTGTTGTGTAATTTGTGTTATCTGTATTCCTTAGTTAAGATGGATTGTGGTGTTTTGTTCTATTTCGTTTAGTTTAGTTTAGTTTTGTGTGTTCCTTCAGTGCTTTGACACTGTTGGTTGGGTCATTTGACCTGTAAAAACCCGTCCCCGAAATGACCTATAATGTGTTTGGTGGGACGTTAAGCCTTACTCAATCAATCAATCAATCAGTCTGGACTTGACAACTGTCAACAGCAGACTTTCATGTACTCTTCCAGGAAGTGTGTTCCAGACAGCAGATGCCAAATGATGAAATTTATTAAAACTGTGCCAAGTCATAGACAAATGCATCCTCAAACTCTTCCAAACCCAGATGATCTCCCACCATCTTTGTTGTTGTGTGTTATCAGATCCCGCGAGGTCATGTCTGGTTAGAAGGTGACAACGTCGACAATTCAGCGGACTCGCGAACATACGGACCAGTACCGTACGGACTTCTACGCAGCCGGGTCATCTATAAAGTGAACAGTTTTTCTCTGTTTTTAGCAGGATAGGTGTCATTGCGGTGCAGTGCAAAGCTCGAGCCCATGTATCCTTCATATTCTATTTTCTGAAGAATATGTACAAAGTCTAATGTATTCTCTTTTAGCGTATGTAACATACGTTGACGCCAGTAAAATGCAGACGTTGCATCAAAGAAATATCGATAAGCTTAATGCAGTACAGCGACTCATTACTTGTAAATTCATACCATAAATCTGTGTTTATCTGTGTGTATTTTATGTGTTTTTGTTTCATACTGCATAGCTGTTGTATTACTGTGAGCACGGTGGGGTGGACCTAATGGGATTGAAGCTTTATGACCTATCTTCTTTCAGTGCTTTGACACTGTTGGTTGGATCATTTGACACATAACAACCCATCCCCAATATGACCTATAATGTGTTTGGTGGGATGTTAAACCTTACTCAGCTTCAACTTCAAGACTATGATACAGAGATGAGTGCTGCATTCTTCATGCTCATTTCATTCGACAGTGTTAACCATCAGATTCATTGGTTGGATTCCTGTCCATTCACTGACCAGTCATGTTGACAAGGGGTTAATGCAGCGGTCATGATAAATCTGCATTATTTTAGGACAGGTTGTAAGATACGTCACTTAAATTGCAACTTAATCAGATGCCACTTATCTTTAAGTAGCTGTCAACATGCCACTTAAATTAATTGCATTGTATGAAACTGGAAGTGAAATATAAGTAGTGTGTATTCCATGCAACCTTATTTATTGGCTGTGGATGACGTAATGTTGATGTAAGTACATAATTTGCATCAAAGCAAAACAGCCGTATTTTAAGTGCAGAATATTTAGTGTGATTGATAGTATTGAAACTCTATTGAACTATTTTGCATGAAAAACTATGGTACCATCTGCTGTTATTAGCACTTAAATTTAAGTGGCACAGATGGGCCACTTAACCATAAGAATTGCTCGATGCTTCAGGCAACAGTTTTCTTTAGTTAAGTAGCACTTAAAAGGCAGTTACTGTTACTTAACTTTTAAGAAGCGTTCTTGCAACCTGTCCTTAGTTTATGTTATGTTATTTTTGTGGTGTCAGGTGTGGCCACTGAGTGACTTGAAACGCATATCAAACGACACGTACACAAGCTGATATTTTCTACTAGTCGTTATGTTATTGTTTTGCTACAGCATTGGGCTTCAAGAACATTTTCACGAATAAATACATAATAGCTTGTTTTAGACAATTTAATGTTAAGTTTCATATTGGTCATATTGACAATGGATTATATATTTTTTATCTATAACCCACATGATCATTCAACTGACCTGTGAGTAGGGCTGTGCAAATCTAGCTTTTTATTGCTCAACTATTCGGTCGAGCTTCTTATCGAATACTCAACTGATACGAGATGTAGCTGTTAAGTTAACTGTAGGGTGGTTCAAAGTGATGGACACTTGATTCATCACTCAAGTTTGTATCAGTCAAAGTTTCACAAATCTTTATTAAGCAACATTGTCAATTTGTAACTTACAAAATTCACTTTATTGATGAAATCTCGAAGATATATAGACATAGAAATTAACATATTTTTAAAATGTTCAAGTATGCACGCTCAAAAATAAAGCATGAGCTTCAAGATCGATCTACTCGAACAGCTTGAGTAATTGGCACAGCCCTACTTGTGAGCCATGATCTGTGACCAACGCCTTGCATCATTTGCCAGCATAGAATATAAAACACCAACCGAAATATTTCAGTCACGATAATATCGTGCTTGTATGTGGCGGTAGGTAATAATTAATAACTAACTAATTTGTGTTAATGTCATCAAGTTGTCGCAATATTTGGGTCTGTTAATTAAGTGGTTGATATTATTCCTGGAACATTCAATCCTGCGGCAACATATCATGGCTATTGACTGACCCATGTGACCATTCCAGATTTGTTAACCCATGACCACGTGTGTGGAGTTAGAGTCAAGAGTCGGAGTCCCCCGGGTCTAGGTTTTTTACCCAGAGTAGGAGTCTCCCAATAACAGTAATACTGGGGACAGTGTCGTCATTGCGAGAATTCTCACAGTTCATCTGATGAAGTGTGCCAAGTGGCTGATGGCGACCCTGGAACAAGTCAGCCGATTTGGACTGTGAGGCTGCCTAGAGGCAGATCTGTGCACAGATCTACCCTTTTCATTGCCATTTAGTGTTATTTCTCGGCTGAAAAGCCGATACTCATTCTGCGATCCCATGAAGGGTAGAAGGCTTTGCAGTAAGCATTTGCAGCCCATGCCCAAGGCCAGTATATCACTGTGGTGTTTATTAGAACATGGGCATCAGTACCCCAGTTGTCTGTTAGAGGCCAGCGTTTATCTGAGACCCGGCATTTATCAGAACACTCACTTCAAGCCCCCGGCATCTATACATGTAATTATACTGGGTACACCGTATACAAATGTTTATTCGTTTGCTACCGTGGTCTAAAACTGACAGTGTAGTCAAATTAGCACATTTAGTAGTGCGTAGAATGCTTTTAAGTGCACGTCAAATAGTTCATTGCATTATTATTATTATTATACAGTTGTTGACGCACGTTGAGTCGTTCACTAAGTGAAAAATCGCAAGTGCAGGGTCCGTCACGGATCAGCAGTGGTATGCCCGATTATAGAGTTCTGTTACATAAACTACATGTATAATTACTGGTACTCATTAGTAAATCAGTGATAACAATACACACATCAATAACGATAATTTCCCTGAAAATGAATAAATCAATTCTTTTGGGTACTTTACCCATCACTAACATTTTTGGAACACCTTGTATATTTTAATTAATGTTAAACAAAAGAACTTTATTTCTCTTTAAGGCCCTATTTATGTTTGTTTCATGTGTTCTGATGTACAACTGTCTGGGAGAGTATGGACACCGGTGTTTATTTGAGACCTGACGTATATTAGAATTTTTACGGTAAATGCAAAGCGTGTTTATTGTTCAGTAATATAGTGTGGTGGCGAAAAATAGATTTGTGTCTGATGTACCACTGTTACTTTTACGATTTTACTTACATGTATGATGATGTATGTGCATAATTCCGATGTTATTGGCATAGCCAAGTAATCAGCAAAAAAGACCCAATTCTGTTTTCTTCGATGTCTCGTTGGAAATGATCAGTTGAAGTATACAGTGTTATGGCACCAGGTCATCACACTTTGCATCCTGCATCAATAACACAGCAAAGGAACAATCGCAGTGCTTCCGAGCAAAGCCGAGGACACTATACTGTGAACAGTTTGAAGATGAGTAATAAAGATGCACTGTTTTGACTGCAAGAAATGTTTGTCAATTGAGCCATTACCTTGTCCACATAAGTCTATTTCAGTGTCCGAAATTACTATTTAATGCCTTGAAGAGCGAAAACGTCACACTTATGAGCGAATTGAGAAACTGTCTTGCATTAGTTTCACACGTCTGTCGACCATAAAATTGAACGGTTAGCATCACATATTGAGGGTTTGTGTGGCACCACAGCTCAAAGTGAGGCAGAACATAACACGACTTTGAATAGCATAAAACAGAATACAAATGAAGAAAAGAAGTGAAAATGTACTGGTTTTTGAGAAGTTTGCTAATGTTGATTATTCATTTTCTTGTATTGTTTCGATGTTCTACATAGGCTTAGCCAGGGGGTTCAGTGGGTGAAGCTGCACCCCCAGGTGGAGAAAAAAGTTTTCTTAGGCGTAATTTGTAAGTGCACCCCCTGTACTCCAAGTGCACCCCCTCAGGCAGAGCAAGAGTCTATTTTTAATACATTTTTGCTGTATGGGGAAGATTTGTTTTTTGGAGCTTCAATTAGTAGTTTTAGAACGTCTTTTGAAGGCGACCACTAAAAAAGTCGTCAACTTGTTGAGGAAAAAATTGCACCCGAGACAAAATCCTGGCTACGCCTATAATGTTCTATTTATAACCTGGGTTTTGGTCCACATAAGTCTATTTCAGTGTCCGAAATTACTATTTAACGGCAAGCAGTCCGTATCATTTGCAATGTATCATGCTTGTCAAATGATTATATACCGGTATACGACAGTACTGAGCTCAAGTGCGATGATAAATCGATTTGATCTTTGTAAGTAAGTATGTCCAATGTGTAATTAAGTAAGTACATAATTTATATAGTGCTACGAAGATATAGTCCACCCTCATGACCAAAATTGGCGTGACGATATATCGAGGACAACAATTCATACCGGTACTATTAAGGCCATTGAGTTACATAATATCATTGATTAAGGCGACCGATACGAATACGATACGATACCAATACCATTCGATATATCGATATCAAAGCAAAGCATCACTAGATTCAAAGCTTTTAATTAAATACTCAACGATTAGCATTTCTATGCAACTTAAACTTCCGTTTGCACTTTGGTGTTATGGCGGTAAATTTTTGAGATATTTTGTCGACTGTCATCTGTTGACATCTAGTCATCGGCCCGCCGCAACGCACAAGTTTTTGTGGCAATTCATTCATTTGAACTTTTGAGTGACAATGGCCACCAGTACACTGCACTGTACGATATGTACAGACCACATCAAGGACCCGAGGCTGCTGCCTTGTATTCACTCGTTCTGTCTGGAGTGTCTTCGACGTTACTGCAGACGCAAACGACCAGGAGACGATATGCCATGTCCAATATGTAGAAGTGAGTTCCAGATTCCTAAGAACGGAGTGGCCGGTCTGCCAACAAGAATGCATGATAAAGAACCCGCCGGTGCTTCTGAACAAAGCGGAGAGCGCTACTGTGAAAAACACGAGGACGAACGTATAAAGATGCACTGTTTCGACTGCAAGATAAATGTATGTGCCATGTGTTGCCTTGAGGACCATAAACTTCACAATTATGACCGAATTGAGAAAGCCTTGCAGCAGTTTCACACATCCATCAACCGTGAGATTGAACAGGTAACTTCACGC
>Ga0209562_1000905_pt1 | contig 10836 bp, 5 predicted proteins | sample WorMetvacBELIZE2_FD_187399 | JGI IMG/M metagenome (GOLD analysis project Ga0209562, IMG submission 187399) | Marine gutless worms symbiont microbial communities from Max Planck institute for Marine Microbiology, Germany - Olavius vacuus BELIZE.2... | ecosystem: Host-associated > Annelida >...
AAAATTGGTTGGTATCGGACGTCCCTTCTACCTGAAATGTTGGCTGAAACTAACCCACCCCTTCAAAAACGCCGATTTCAATCGATATTCGAGCATAGCGCCTCAGCCGTATAACACCTTGTGAAAAAAGTTCAATTAACACAAATAAGAAGTCCACTACGGGCATTCCAGTGAGCTTAAGATGAACAGCTTATGTTGCCTCTAAGCCCCAAAGGGGAGGGGCTCTAAAACGCAAAGTGACCGTTCTGCCTACAAAATTTGAACAATAATCTGCGGTAACTTCCAAACGGTACGAGATAGTATGTAAGTTAATGCTAATCACTAATAGAAGTCGCATATGAGCTCTCAACTGGTACTGAAATCGGTGACATTGAATGACCGTGAACGGCGTAATAGCCCTTATATTGCGTTATTTCACCGAATTCAATAAATTAGAAAGTCGATTACGTCACAGTGGTTAAAGATAGGCCTATAAGGATGGGAGCAGAATATCCTCTTCCAGTTATATTTTGGCCAAAACTGACTCACGCGGCAGTCGCACGGTCTCTTAGCGATAGCTAGGCTTCTTGTTTGTAGCTGTCAGCAAGATTCCGGTTTACACTGCAAGATCACGTGGCCAGTGTGTCACGTGGTGTGTCACGTGGTGTGTCGTCGGGTCGCTTACTTACGCACGGATGGTCACGCTGAATTGACCTCGGTGGCTCGATACAGACCGAGATGATTTAAACGCCCGCAGACGATCACCATCCCAGTACTAACCGAGCTCGACGTAGAGCAACTATCTGTTGATCGAGATCAGCGCGACGCCGCTGCCTTTTACTGCTCATAATAACGTAATAAATTATCGCCGTTGTATTATTATGCCCCTCCCCCGCCACCGAACGTGCCATTAAGCGATGCTACCATCCGTTCGTCCGTCTGTCCGTCTGCCCGTCTGTCCACATAACGTCTGTCCATTGGCAAAAAGGTGCGTTTTCGCTCTATGGTTACTATTAAACGCGAATAGGAAATTATAGGCTGCCTAGCAATTGCCATAATTATTAGTGTCGTCTAATAACCGGAGAGGACCGAAATGACATCAAGAAATTTTTAGCGTCAATATCTTGTAAATTAAGTCAGTTACAGCAATGAATATTTTAAGAACATAAATAGGATCTAGTATACCGGGCATCATTTTCCGTGGTAACTGATCGTGTGCAATCGCCGTAAAGGACCGAAGTCGACTTTTCATCTTTTCGGTCCATCTGTCAACGGTTAATTGTCATCGGCGGCGGCTGGTGTGTTCATTCATTATGTAGTATATTCTGTCTGTTACTGTCAACATTAGCTTGTTGTCGCGTAGTTCATCTATAGACAAGACCCCGTTTAGTAGAAGGATGGGTAACATTCAGTCGAAAGCAGTTCCTGGAAAGGTGGCAGCACTGCGGAATTCTACTTACAGCTAACTCGCACACATTTTCAAGATTTAAGCATACTCATGTCAACCGGTGGCCTCAAAGGTCTCCAAGGAAATCTTGGGATGTTGCTGGAACAGTAGTCTACTTTTTATTTTTCCACCTTCAGCGCTTCGACATTAAGTTGGTTTGTCGTAAACATCAACGCGCGAGTTGTCTGTCTCTCGCTGTGTCTTGCTGTATGCTATTTTTAGCGAACGTTCACGTTCGCTATATGTCGTCGTTCGTCTGTCTGTCTGTCGTCTGTCTGTAACGTTCATGCGCCCTACTCATCCGGTTGAAATTTTCGATAATGTTTCTATACGCCGTTCGGTACCTTAACCATGGCTTAACATCCCTCCGTCGGGGGTTAAACTCAACAGGGGTAGCCAAATATAGCGATTTTGACCTATCGAAGGCTATCTCGGAAACAGTGCAAGATAGTAGGTAAGTTACTATTAATCACTATACTAGGAAGTCGCATATGCGCTTTTGATTGGTACCAAATTCGGTGACCTTGAATGGACTTCAACGGCGTAATAGCCCTAACCTCCGTATAATTTCACCCAATTCGGTAGATTTCTTATGGGTGCAGCAGTTGCTTGATTTAAACAAGAGTATCCAGGAGTGCGCATACACCTCCGAAAAGATGAATCCGGGTTCGGATCCCGAGTCCGAAATTTAATACGGAGTTCTTTGTCCAAAGATATATATGTGATAAAATTTTCACGAAAATTTTTAAGTTTTTTTCGAAGAAATATGAAAATTATTCTAATTGTGAAAAAACAGACAGACAAACAGACGCCGGAAAATATGACCTGAATGGCGGATAGGCTGCTCGGCTTGCTTGGCGGAGGTTATAAATGGGTGGACTATAGTTGTTTGCGTGATCGTGGACTTTGTTATCAAATAACGCACCTTTATGCACCTTTATGCACCTGTGTGCACCTGCACAGGTATGATAAGCGTGCGAGATCAGCCGGTCGCTCTTGGATGCGTTCAGGGTCTTGGATTCGTTGGCTTCATTGACGAGGTATGTACCGTCGCCGTTCACACACTGCTGTAATTTGCAGTACCTGTACCGGAGGCGTAGAGCACTGAGGTTGTCCGTGCGTGGTTATGTGCGTCTTTGAGTCTGTGCATGAGTCTGTCTGTCTGTCTCTCTGTGAGTACGTCTTTAAACTTTCGACGATTCCGGTAACTTGTCTATTGTATTTTATAGTAGGCTACGTGTGTGATGTCGTCGTAAAGAAAGTTCACGTTCGCTATCTCATCTCCTGATGAGTTTCTTGTTTCTGATGTAGTCGAAAGATTTAATTCTGGCCTGTACAAAATTTAAAAATTATAGTAATTCGTATATTGCAATGTAAACTTTGTAATTGTAATTTTTGTTGTAATTTTACCATGTATAGAAAATACTGTTTGATTCTTAAAATATCTACAAACTGGCTGTGTTTTCACTGAAGTGAAATAAACTTGTTTTATAATATAAATCTTTTATTCACCAAACAACTGGTAGCATACACACACATACACAGAAAACACAGAAAACAAACTTAAATAAGGTTAATGAACGTGTAACTTGTTCAAGAATTTCTCAGAACGGCGGGAGAGTTTGTTAATATTGAATATTGTTTGATTCTTAAAATATCTACAAACTGGCTGTGTTTTCACTGAAGTGAAGTAAACTTGGTTTATTTGGTTATACTTTAGGTTCGAATATTTTCAACGAATCTCGACAAGCGCGACATCGATGCGCTACTGGCAATGCGCGACGCTAATTTCTGGTAACGACCCAGCACTAATGACGGTTACCTGTTTCACTCAGAGGCCCATCTCTGCATGAACCCTTCGGATCTACACGGTGCTTAGAAGATGGAGTGTTCCACTGCCATGCGGTTTATATAGGCCTACACGGTGTATTAACGCACACGAAATGATCATTTCCGCTATAGGAAACATGTTTTAGCCGACGTTTGTTTCTTTTTCTGTTTGTCTGTCACCAACTTTATGCAAAAACTATCTATCAGGTTTCCGTGAAAATTTTACCATCGATGTAACTTTTGACAAAGAATAATTGTTTAAATTTTGGAATTCATCCGCCTGTGGATCAAGATTTAGAAAATTAAAAAAACTCTTCAACTCCAACATTGCAATAAATATAGGGCTTTTCTCCACAATTTGGCTCATACCTCTGGAAAACTGGTCGACCTTTAATTAGTCATGAAAACTTTACAATAGGTCTGTCTTTGGACAGAGAATACACCAACAGATTTTAGAAGCCTGCTGGATTCGTAGCGGGGTCACCTTGGCGGCGGTATCGCTGTTGTAATAATGACAGTAAACCCTACAACGGGCAATATGGCAGCCGGTATATGCACAGTCATTATGCGATCCCGCTACTGAAGCTGCGCTATGCACTGCACTGTACTATGTCCGTCCGTCCGTCCGTCCGTCCACTCATCTCGTGCCTGTCCGTGTTTCTGTGGTCTGCCCTGTCCTTACCGAGTCTAATAGCTGCATGAATAGCAAGTGTAAAGGCGCTAAGACACTTTCTCAGCAGAGCGCTATACAAGTTCTTACTTTGTAGAGTCGTCTTTGACAAACTATTATTCACTGAAGAACTAAATGATGATAATGATGATGATGATGATGATGATGATGATGATGACGTCTGCGTGCAGCGGGCATGATCTGCCCCATCTTGGTTAACACACACAGAAAGACAACTTTCGACCTCTCGTATTAGCTCAGTTAGTTGAGCTAAATGCATAAGAAAAGAAACTGTTGATCAGTATACAGATATTAAAAATTCAGTTACAGCTAGCCAAGAAACTTAGTAAAATATTATTTCTTCCATATATCTCCCGTGTTTTTCCGCGTTCGACGACTTCTTTGTGAGCACTACGTTGATAGCGCGGATCTACAGAATGTCAGCATGACAGCTTGTCAAGAGTGCGTTCACTAGCCGTTTCGTGTTAAACCGGGCAGGGCTGTGTGTCTGCGTGTCTGATGAACGGATCGGTCTGAGCGTGTTGGTGCAAAACAGTCTCGAGCGTGTTACTATGTCGTGTTCTGTTCTGTAAGCTGATCAATACGATCCGTGTAATGACAATGTCTAAGTCACTTGTTGGACGCACCTGTGGGCTGTTGTCAGTGCGTACGATACAACAATGATGATAATTTGATTAAATTCATTGACTGATTTAGGCTTGCTGATTTACAAGTTCTGTATGATTCCACAAGTATTCTTAGTAGATTTCTCAAGTTTTTATTAGGATGATACTGTTTTTCTGCATAACATCATACAGTAGTGTGTTGATATTAGAGAGAAGAACGTCGTTATTCGGCTTCAGTAATTACCTCCGTCATGCAGGTTGTGTACGATAATGACGGCGTCTGTCTGTCTGTCTGTCTGTCTTTCTGTCTCTGTCTGTTTGTTTGTCTGTTAGTAAATTTACATAAAATCTACTGGACTGATCTTCGTGAAAATTTCACTGCAGCTGTATATGTGGACAGTGAAAATTTGTTTAAATTTTGGCGGTCATCTACCTCGGGATTTGGATCCAGGAGTCTTTTCTTCGACATTGCGAGATGGGCGTTGTTCACAATTCGGTTCGTATCTCTCTAAGACTAATAAGATTTTCATGAAAATTTTACCACAAATGTAACTGTGGACAAGAAAGTCTCCGTTGAATCTTGGAAACAGACGCATGATTAAGACCATATTTTTACTTGGCGGGGTTTGTTCTCTCCGAGTGCTTTTTAATGACAGGTTTCTATTAAAACTACAAAACTATTCTAGGATGTCTTGATGCAGAGATGTGATCACAAGATCTATTGTTCCTTTTAATATTTTTTCGTAGGGGTTTTTACAGGGGGATTTCGTTGGAAAGTGGCTTCCGACCCGGGAAATTATAGCCAGGAAGCTCGTCAGCTCCTCGTTTAGCGATCTTTTTTTGGCTCCGAATCTAAACGAAATTTCAAATGCGCTTGTTCTTGTTTACCGATGCTATAGGGTGACACGATAGATCGTGAACGATTTTAAATGGCAAATTAACTATGTTAGAGCTATTAAATATTTATTAAGTTGCTATCAGCGTTTAGGGAAATGTAATACAATCATGTGTGCAAAATAGCACAACCGTCCGTTACTTACTTGATTTATACGAGCCAACATAGTCACGTCACCCACAGTGGTCAGTGGACAGCGACCTCGCTTGACGTTAACTTTTTTCTGTACGTCGTTGTGTTATTTTTCGGTGGTGTTATATAAATGAGTACTGTAAATGCTGTTTAATAGCTACAGCTGTGAAATTTTACACGAACAATTTCATTGAATATATCTACAAGGAGATATAAAATTATTGCTGGTTACTGTTAATAACAGGCTTAAATTTGAAATCGAAATCGTTCATGACCGATCGTGTCACCCTATACTTGCAGTGATAGGAAATTTCGGGCCGGTTTCACGCACATCATTCTAAGTTTGATAAAACTTGAATCCAGTGATCTTTTCTGGGCATTTTGGTGAAAATTTTATGATTCTATTGCTAACGGTTGCAAAATGACGGTGCATTAAACTCTGTGCATTTTTTTCTGGACCACTCTTTTGTTTTAAAAAGATATTTGAAGTTAAGTGTTAATTAATTTTTGAGTCACGTTCATGCAAATAGGCCTATCCGTTCATAAATATTATAATATTAACATATAGGAATGTGGTTATTGGCAAATTCACGTTAAATTATTCAAATGGCGTCTCTCGTAGATCAATAATTCAAATTTTATGTATAGTTTTCTTTCAATTTAGAATTTAGAAAATCCGGGTGATAGCAGCATAGCAACACTGCTGATGAAGATAACTGACAACTGGTTGCTGCGACAATACAGTTGACTTTTCTGTTCTGCTTATTTCTTTTTCTTATTGTGCTTTTGTTGCAACTTGTAGTAGCAAAGAAATGAATTAATTAAACCAGGTTTACTCGTCCAGCAAACAGAAATAACATCTGTCCTGTCATTTACAGTATACAGCTTTGAGGAATGGTCATGGAGACATTGACAAAAACTTGAAGTTTAAGCCATAGTCACAGTTTTGAATTCGATTACGACACAAGTTCGCTACAGGTTTACGAGGGTATAGGAGATCGCACGAGACTCTTATAATACTCACATAGTCGTATCGTTGGTGTGAATGCGGCTTAACACTTAATATACGCTGACCGTTGGTGTATTTCTGATTTATGGCGACGCCTGTCGGTACTTGGTGACAGTAGCCCGCCACTGAGCACGTCCGCTCCGCTACTGAAGACTAATCGATGAACATCTTCCGCAGTCACTGAACACATCCGCTGCGCCACTGAAGACTAATCGATGAACATCATCGGCAGTCGCCCGTCGTGACATTTTGACGAGTCTGACGACGTCTGCAAATGTCACACTTACTTACTGAGTCACTTGAATGTAGGCTAGCCGGAGTCTACAACACAATGTACGTTTATTATGCTAAGTAGACGTAATTAGCTAGTTGCCTAATTTACGCATGGACACTTCCTGCATACTCCCACAATATGTAATTGTCGATCGTTTCGGTACGGTCTTTTAATGGACCAGATTTATTTGACAACAATGTACCGTTCGACAACACCACTCCGATTTATCTGATCAATCTGCTCTGGAAATTAGGGTTAGAATTAAAGTTAGACTTATAAAGTGGCACTATTTTAGCATTTTTGATGGAGAATAACGAAAACGAGCACCTTATCTTCCGCGAATTTCACGGAAGGTAACATCTTGCTAAAAGAACGCACCCATACGATAAACAACAAAATAAAATTACATATTCTAGGAGTGTCTATGAATAAATTAGGCAACTAGCTAATAACCACAGTAAATGACAAGACTACAAACCTTTGTCAAAAAAAACTTAAGGCAAATTCTGTCAAGATCCGGAGGTCGGATAACTGCCAAGATTTATTGGGTACTTCCTGGTCCAAAGTTATATCTATGACGAAACTTTCACCAAGATCCCATCAGTTTTTTTCTCGGAGACGCGAGCCAAGTCGTGGAAAAACGCCGCATCTTGCAACGCTGAAGAATTCCCGAATAAAAACAACAAAATGCGGATACAGATTCGGAAAACTTCTGAAATTTAATCAGTTTTTCGTATTTTTCCACAGATACATCTCGGCTGACATCTTGATGACGATCGTGTGAGTAGTTTTACTTGAAGTTTCTTACAGACAGACAGACAGACAGACGGACGGACAGACAGACGGACAACGGACAGACGAACAGACAGACGGACAGACAGACAGACAAACGCCTGGTATTACATTACCTTCTTGATGATAACTACACGTGACAACATGAGGTCTGTAGTCGTTTATGCACCTGATCTGTGCATATATTGGTCCTCGGAGTGCCGTAGTTTCGCCGTAGTCAAGGTAACGGTATAGTTTGCCCGGCCACAACCATGTTACCCTGCAAACGAGTTTCCGACTCGCCCAGTAAACAATAAATATCGCTAAACGGAACGACTGTACCGGCTGCGACCCTCGTTGTAATCAAATTGCCTTGATTTGTCGCCGGTAACACAACGTAGCGGTCACGTGCGAGCCGACGGCTGGTGATAGGGACAGTGCTAGGGCTGCTTGTGTGGTAGCAAGGTGCCCTCAGCAGCAGTAGCAGCAGTCAATATAGCAGACGCCAGACGACGCGAGGCGACCTCTTGATGCGAGCAGAACATGCTGTCTCGACGGTGGTTTTATCTTCTCACGAGTCTGTTGCTTTGCCGCCGACTCACTACAGGTTTTTCGCTCATTTTCGCCGATTCTTGCATGCGCTTTTTGTATGTACAGGGTGGGCCGAAAAACTGTAAGCAATAAATAACACCTAGTCGGCGTGTCGTGAATTAATATAAACAAATTTCCGATTTCACCGTAGAACGTCTGATAACTGTGCCGAAAAATAGCGCCGATATTAATTGTAGGCCTAATTTTTGACCCACCCTGTACACTTGTGATTACTCTTGTGTCTTGTGACTTATTACAGGTGTCTACTTATGTTCGTTGATACTTACATTCGGTAAGAAATCAGACACGCGGAGATTGTACGCTAAAGCCAAATTCAGAGCGCCCGACTCAACTCAACTGCCAGTTGAGTTGAGTTGAGTCGGGCGCTCTGAATTGGCCTTAACAGAAGCCAGTTTTAGTCTAACACACGACGTCGAAATGAAAATTTAAAATGGCAGAAACTAAATTTTTAAAACCGATAAGCAACTATGTCAGAAAGAAATGGTTACGGAATGACACGTAGCTTACTGATGCAGCGTTGATGTGAACGCGTCGACTCCGATACATCGCAAATGATGTGTCAAAATGCATGAGTTGCAAAATTAATTTTACGCAATATCATCGAAGCTTTTGCTGATTTCTGCCTCTAACCATGCGTGTTAAGTGTTACAGAAACTGTCAGACACAGTAGCTCAGAGGAAGGCTCGGTCAAATAACAGCCGATATCCGATTCTATGGACTCACTTGACTCATGCTCTGTCGCTCCCAGTGTACACAGACCACTCGGCTCTATCTTGTACTGCCACCGCCATCTTTCACCAGCTGTACCTGAAGCCCACTGTCCACATTTCTTGCTTCATATCCCTGTCCATGTGTTTCTGGATCGTGCTCTTTCTTGGCGGTCTTGCAGTGTCCACTCTGCGTCTGAATGACGATGGTACCATCACTTGTTCTACGTGTATCAGTTTCATTATCTTCATCTTAGCTGCTGCAGCTGCAGCACTGGTTCTTTGTCAGTTTCCTCCCACAGTGATGCTTTCTTCAATATACTCGCAGTCCAGTGTTTATTTACGTTCCTTCGCCGGTATGTTGTTAATGCAACGTACTTGCAAACGTTCGATTTGTGGCCATAATATTATTGCATACTGAGCTAATTCTGGCTTTAAAATGATTTCTCAGGCGTTGTTAAAATGCTGTTAATGTCGTTCTCTAAAAAAACATAATACTCCGGTCTTTAAAAGATACAAGTTTATTCGCTAGAAGTCTTCCTACTGCTCTTTGCAGTCATGTAGCTATAATCACTGCAATTCTGGTTTACGGCGAGCATATTGATTTTGATTTATCTGCATTATGTAGCCACTATTTGCAGTTTCTAGCCACAGGCACTGCACTGGCAGCGGGACGAAGTGGCCAAGGGGTGAAAGGTAAGGCAGTATCTCCCCCGCCCTCGCTAGCTGATTATTGGATCTCAGAAGCATCACAATCTACTCGTGGTTGAAAAACAGTTTCAGCAAATGACTACAGGTTTGGCGATCGCTATACTCGGCGTTAAATTGTACCACAGTTTATAAGAAGACAAGACAGTACTGAAATGTAATCCAGCGTATAAAAATAAGGGAGAATATTGAAGACATATTGGAGTCAGGCTCCCTATGCCCCTGACTACGATCTCTTTTCAATTACCCAGTGACCAGCAGTATAGAAACATCATCATCATCATCATCATCATCATCATCAACGCGCCCTGGAGACTGAGACTTCTTGTTTATCTCCAAGGTGCTATTCCATTCTGACATAATGACACAAAGGTGGCTGTTTTGCAAGAGGGTCTAAATGCTACTGAAAAATAAATTTGATTTGATTTGATTTTGCTTTTGATTCTGCTCTGTACAGATTAGCTCGACTCTCGTAGACGAATTATCATCAATTTTATGTCATTAAGTGATATTCTCTCTCTCTGTAATCGTGCTATTTTATTACAATGTTTGACCAATGTATTCTAACGATCAGTCGATTAGTTAACTTACATTCACTTATTCCGCGCGCTGCGCTAGCTATGCTGAGTCTAGCGGGTATTATATTCAGTGGCGTTAGTGTGTCTGTCTGTCCGTCTGTCCACACATAAACCAAAACTCATGATCAGAAATTTGTGCAATTTGGTGTTGTGAATCTGCGTTAACAAGAACCGCGTAAACGATTAAATTTTGGTTACATTTGACTTTGACCCTGGGAACTTTCTTGGTATTTTTGAAATGACAAAGTTGCCTATAACTTGATAACTATCGGCCAGATGTTGATGCAATCTTACACGCAAATGTATCTAAGTAGTTTCTAAGAGTCTTTATGGTGGAAAGTCAATATATCTCAGACAGGATGTTGTAGCGCGCAGGGGTTTTTTGTGTTGCCGCATGACACGGCTCATTCATATTTTACTTTGTTAGGCCTACGCACTAACTGGATTATTTCACGTGCCTGCAGGTGCGCCTAATGGAAGCAGCGGCAGGTCGGCGAGGCGCTCAATCGCTAGCAGTCCGGTTGGTGATGATATGGCGGTGCGTCAAGTGAGCTGATGGCTTCGTGAGCCGCTGTATAGCCTAGCCGGACGACTGGAC
>Ga0209562_1000907_pt1 | contig 10830 bp, 9 predicted proteins | sample WorMetvacBELIZE2_FD_187399 | JGI IMG/M metagenome (GOLD analysis project Ga0209562, IMG submission 187399) | Marine gutless worms symbiont microbial communities from Max Planck institute for Marine Microbiology, Germany - Olavius vacuus BELIZE.2... | ecosystem: Host-associated > Annelida >...
TGGCTGGACCATACTATCACTACTGTTCACCCTTACTGCAGTGTCTAGGTCTACTCAGGCTCCTACCCTCAGAGGGATGAAAAGATGAGCATCAACTTTCGGGCTGTGTAATAACAAACGACATTGGTGGAAGAAAATGATATAAGCCTACAAGTGGACTCGCAGTTGGCTTGGTCTGAGTGTTGGCAGCACTGGGCACTGTTCGACATTCACGAGATCAATCAGGTGAACCGTCGCAATGACGCTGTCACGATTACAGCGCTGTAAACACTGTCCTGAGTAACAGTATTAGTGTCATCCTCTTCCTCATTATCAACTTCATCAACACAGTGCCTAGTGTTTGTTGAAACAGCTTCCAACATCCTGCCCTGTCCTCATAACACAGCTCAGTATAAGTTGTGTAGTATACAGACTACCTTGGTATGCACTCCACATGACTGCTGAACAGCCCAGATGACATCTTGCTTTATGTACTGTGTCAAATACTTTTTAAAAATAAGTAAAAAAACCTTCTCACCATTTGCTAACTGTTTTTTGGCTGCAAGTTTCAAAATTAAAGAAACTAAAGAAACTCACAGATGTGACAAGTCACATATTTTCCCAGACCACCCACGTTGCACTACCCCCACCAAAGCTGTCAAGTGGGGTGGGGTCCCAGACATAGTCAACCAAGCCAAATGTCATCAAAATCGATTAAGGGGTTCTAGCTCCCTGAGGGGTTGAAATCTGCCATTTTTCTATGCTTAGTTACCGCCCAACCTGTGACGTAACGAATTATACTCTGATCTCTTACAAAACCTGTAATGAATACACACAGGTGAATATGCAACTAAAACTTCTCATCAGCTACACACACATACACACACGATACAATGGTCTTTATCTTACTGACACCATCACAGATACAGATGAGTGACTTACGACGACGTAGAACTGCCCGCGTGTACCACCACAGACGAACTTCTGACCGCTGGCATACCATGCGGCACTGGTCAGACTATCGTCAGCCGACTGACAGAACTTCACTCGCAAATCCCACGTCTGACAACATCAGAAAAGTACAGACAGTCTGGAGCTTGTACAGATGAGCACATACTCATAAACAGAAAGGGAGACTGACACATAGACAGTAATACACACAGTGGGACAGGCAGGCAGATAGACAGACAGACAGACACAGAGAAAGAAAAACAGACAGACAGACAGACATACAGAGAGAGAGACATAGTAAGACAGACAAACAGAGAGACAGACAGACAGACAGACAGAAAGACAAGAGTTCAACAAAGACAGAAAGACAGACACACAAACACACAGTAAAAAATAGACAGAGACATAAAGAGACAGATGAAAATTGACAAACAGACAGACAAACAAACAAACAAAATGCAGGCAAGAAGATTGATGGACAATGAGAGACAGACAGACAGACAGACAGACAGACAGACAGACAGACAGACAGACCTCAACGTTCCAGACCCACAGCTCGGAGCACTCATCAGGACCACATGCAATGATATACTGGCTGTCTGGACTCCATGCTAAGTACGACACTCCGTAAGCATGTCCGTCAAACACATGACGATGCTGCACTGTCTGGGATTCCTGTCAGCCAGCACACACACACACACATCCACTACCATTCACCCATCTCTCAGTCGCTCACTCTCAATTTCAACAGTTCAATCATCAATCAATCAATCAATCAACGCGAGATTTGTAGGGCACCGCTATACGACTCGCCCAGGAGCGCCAGCAATAGTCAGTTGTAAGCACGATCAAAAAGTACATTCTTGAGTTATTTCCGGAATGTACTCGTATCTGTAATGTCATGAAGGTCTGAAGGAAGAGTGTTCCAGGTGGCTGGGCCGGAGTAGAAGAAGCCACATTCACGGAATTTTGTTCTTGTTTTTGGCAGAACGTAAGCCACTGAGCCAGTGGACCAGTCATGTCTGTAGTCATCAGACTGACAACTGTAGGAGCTGCATTTACTATGACGCATTAGAAACTGCTACTGCTTACGCATGTTGGTTGTATGCAGCAATTTTTAAAAATACGTAGACCATAACAAGATGAAATATGCAGCGAAAATATACGGAAGTAGGCCATAATCGCATATTCGCATTTAAAAAAAATGAAGTCAGGGAAGGGCAACAGTTCATACTGACACTTCTTTTCCCCCAAACTTTCAGCCCGGACTATGCCTAGGTGTGTACCCCCGCATTGAAAATCCTGGCTCCACCTATGTTACTATGCAGCAATTTCTTTAAAAATATGCCAACTGTAACAAGACTAAATATGCGGCGAAAATATGCAGAATTAGGCCACAAAAAGGCACAAAGAATATTAAAAACTTTCAAAGAATATTAAAGCCATAAAAAGTGACAGTTAATGCAAAAAATATGCAATATGCACACTTTTTGAAAATATGTGAAATATGCCGCGACTGCATATTCGCATAAAACCAATATGCCTAACTGTTGCTGCTACCATTACTGGTAATGGAGTAAATGACTGTCCAAATGTGCAACCATCAAACAAAGTGAAACACAATATAACAGCATCAAAGAATTAAACAAGGCAGATGGCAACAGTAAAGTGAGTCCATCCGACTACATTACTGTTATTATTATTATCGTTCTTATTATTATTAACATGTTAGCACGCACCAGGTCTACAGCCCAGATAATGAGTGTGCCATCTTTGGAACCAGTCGCGAGTTTAGTGCCGTCGGGAGAGAACCGACAAAACCATACTTCATCCGTGTGGTCGGTCAACACTTGGCTCGACTGACATGGAAAGTTCTCTCTGAAGAAAAGATACACACAAGCACGGGCATAGCAAGTCAGAAAATTAAAAATGAAACCATGACAACATCACCAGACAAAACACTTTGAACTATGAACGCATAAATCAATTATATAAGAAAACTACTGAACTGACTTGCTGCAGTTGTGGTCAGTCAGCAGACTGACGGAGTCGACGTTCATCACAGTCTTTGTGTTGTGGTAGAAACAGCGGTCAGCTTGTAGCTGGACGGCTTGACCGAGCAGGGTCAGCAGCCGGTTAGGAGGTAGCATCACAGTCGGCGGCATTAGTGCTACACACAGATACATCCAGACATACACAGAAGAAGACATGCACATAAAGAGATGCATCAATGCACAGAGATGATGACGATACGACGACGATCTTCACCTCGATTCAACCAGCTTTCTATGCCAAGCCGAGTAATTTTTATTCAGAAATACTTATATCAGTAATTCGAATTGCTGATATCAGCAAGTCAAATTACTGATATCAGCTTTTCCGACTGTTGATATCAACACTCAACAGTTACCTATAACTGTTGATATCAACAATTCAAATTGATAATGGCATCATTGATATGATCAATGTTTGATATTTCTATTTTAAATTGTACATCAACATTTTGAATAGTTGACATCAGCAATTCCAACTGCTGATAACACTAATTCAAACTGTTGATATCAACATTTTAATGCTGATATCAACAATATGAAACGTCGGTATCAACAGTCTGCTGACTAACCACAACTGGTTAGTTTTTGTTAGGTGGCCCTGCAACCTTTCTGCGTGACAATGCCACTCCAAATATTAACGTTTAATATAATAATAATAAATAATAACAATTCTAATTACTGATATCAGTCTTTCTGAATAAAAGTTAATTCGGCTTGCCACAGACGTCCATGTGCAGGCACCTGGCCACACTCCAACGCCACTCTGTCTGTTGAGGGCCACTGCCTCTTCCCAGATAAGTCCCAGTCCATGTCTGTAGGTCTTTCTTGGTTGTGACTCTCAGTCGGTCTTTGGCTGACCCAGTCCTCTGTTAAATCCCCAAACCTCCCAGCACAATGCTCGCTGTGGTATGCGTGGTTTGGTACAGTCAGCAGTCTGGCATAGCGGTAGTGCATTGGCTTCGATCAACAAAGTTAACCTACGTCCAGCCCAGTTAGTACTGAGATGGGTGACTGGACATTTATTTTGGTATGTAACCAGCCACCCAGGCCAACTCAGATTCCATCCCTCCGAGGTCAGTAAATGGGAACCAGCTTTGGCTGAGAAGGAAAAGGCAGGTATGGTTCATTCTGTTAGCGGATGAAAGTGGGGTATGCAGGTAAAACTGCGAGATCCCTTAAGAACGTGTGCCATACTGAGCGCCTTGAGGTGTGTTCACGATGAGGCGCTGTACAAATTGACGTTTTCCTGTGTATCACATGACCAAGCCAGCACAGTCTCCTTTCTACGAGTACTTTCTCTATCCTCTCTTTCCAGTTCTTCGAGAGAAGACACACATACATAAACACACAGGGAGAGACAAAAGAGCAAGCACGGCTGAGCAAGTAGTTTACCCTGGAGCTGATGTATGAGTTTGCAGCGTGACGCGGGACCTTTGCCGTCCCAGCTTGACATCTCACGCAGGTCGCTGGCACTCCCACACACCACCAGACTACACATACGTACACACGAGACAATGCACCACACACGGCAAGCCTCAGATTATTACACCTCCGTGATAGCATACATTAATTTACACAAAAATGTTAGTAACTGGTCATCAGGGGTTAAAGTAAGCCGGAACGCCATTCAGGGGCCCTGAAATTTAAGCCTGGAGCATTCCGGCTGCAAACTTAATGGATTTCACAGCAGGAACCCACGTTCCTGAACCCAGCGAGTTAGCAACCTTCGCTATAGCAATCCGATAGTTGATAGGTCATTGACATTTCACATTTTTACAATCATAAATTCACAATGTTGATTTTTTTGGCAAAATTTTACACCATGAAATCATGCTTAATACTTTCAGTCGATCATTGATAATTTGAGAGCCTGCAATTAAAACATGGGCCCAGGAAATGAACGAGGGCGGGAACGAACTAGGGGCCCGGAGAGCTGAACAGTTCCCCACTTTGGCAATTATACTTTTAACCCCTGCTGGTCATGACATGATAATAATAATCATCATCATCATCCTTCTGTGCCTACCTGTGTCTGCATGGAATGGTGCCACTGTACTTAGCTGATGACCGTCCGGCTGTCTCGACTATTGCCAGCAAGCAATATATGCAGTCTACTCACATCGGGACACTGTGAATGGCAGGGATGAGCAGTGTACTGGGTACAAAAAGCTTCACAGTCACCAGTCCAGTCATATGGAACAGTCTACCATGCATCCACTCTGTCAACTGCTTTGCTTTCGAGTCTCGTGTTGCCTAAATTTTAACGACCTTAAACTCCTCTGTTCAACTAACCAGACTGTAGTGCATCGAAACACATTTTATTTGCACTACATAAACTTATTTATTACATTATTATTATTTTTTAATACCTCCAGTACATAAAGATTCCGGAGGTATTTCTACTTTTATACTACTACTATTATTATTATTACGGTTACTATTATCACCTCTGCCACGGAGTTTATGCTTTAGCTGGCATTTGTTGTTATCCAAAATTTCACGAAATGAAAATGTCGGCTAGCATGTTGGTCAGTTCCATTTGTTTGTCGCATTGTATGTTTATCCCCTTCAGGTCACAAGTCAACAGCAATCTTCACAAAACTTTACGTACAGGCAGGCCTTGGTCTAGAGAAGAACCAGGCATTAGAGCATTAGCGCATTAGAGGTGTTACGTAATCGCGCTCTATAAATCGACATTTACATTACATTACAAGAACCGAGTAGTTTTTATGGGAAAGTAGGCAAAATTTCAACCGATATATAGGGCAAAGTTCAAAAATTGCAGTGTTTCTAGACACAGGCTTTCATCAATACTCTGCGACATTTTGGAAATGGTGCAAAATATGAAGGAAGTTGGCAATATTCACTAATACGAAATCGCATAGTGGCTTTTTGATTGCTACCAAACTCAGTGATCTTGAACGACCTTAAATGCTTAATGGCCATTATATTGAGTCATTTCACTGATTTTGCTAAGAAAACCCGCACTTCTGTTTTAACTGTTGGACTGACTTTGGTCCTGTTTTAAACACGGTAGCAAATCCTTTTCAACTGCATTACCTTTGACCTTAACTTAAATTTCAACTAGCTGTCGATCTCTAACTTCTTGTCCGTCTGTCTGTCTGTCTGTCCGTCTGTTAGCAACTTCACGTAGGAACGACCAACTGAATCTTCGTCAAAATTTTAACATGTCTCATGTTAAAATTGTTAACATGAGACATGTATCTTTGGATGAGAAAGTTTACATTTGGATCCAAACATAAGAATTTTTTATGGATTTCTTTGGCACTGCAAGATAGAGCATTTTTCCAAAATTTGGCCTTAGCCGAGGTCTGTGCTCTCCGAGTCCTCTGTTATTACTATTACTCACAAGCTGAGTTCGTGGACTCTGTCAGTGTCAAACTTGAGTGGCGTCAGTTCATTGCGTAAGCAGTGCAGTGCGTCAAACACTCGGCCGTCTTCCAGTGACTCGAGGTATTTCTGCTCCAGCAGCAGGAACCTCATCTTCTAACAGCACACACAGCACTCGACAATATAAGCGCAGTGACTTGGCAACCACTAAGCAGCAGTGTTGACACACTTCATAGCATACAATACAATAATCATGACATGACTCATAACGGCCATCACGACTGCCATAACGTATGAATGTTATAGACATCACTTGCATACCACACTTACCATCACTGCTAACTTGACAAAGTGTGCTGCGTCATCCCCAGCAATTCACACTCAAAATTTTAAATACATATACAATAAAAACTACTAAAAACTTACTGAGAACATTTACGTTGTCCGTCTCAACAACAGGCAACATACCGTAACAAGTTTAGGTGAATCAAGCAACGGCTGTAACTCTTTGAGATCCGACTCCGCCTACAAGACAGCACTACATTTGTCAAATTAGCTGTTACACCCCAAACATGCTTAAACGATATCAATAGTGGTTACACAGGAGTTTCAACTATAACAACTGACGTCTTGATGGTCACTACTTATACCGACATCATACCAGAGGAACAGCTCGTCAAAGTGATGTCTGATGCAATGAGTGTGTAATTAAATGTACAAGTCTGTTAATAACAGCTTAATCTTATATGTCCCACATCACTATTCTAATACCAGTTTTGAAATGCTTGGGTTGTGATAGCAGAAAGTGACAGGACTACACAGTGAGCAGTAAGTCTCAATCAGTATCATGTGCAACTTTGTCCCGATACCTGGACTGATAAAAGCTCACAGTTCAGTCTCTACACTCTGCAACATGTTCTCAAAGGAATCACAGAGCTGGAAGTGGGATGGTGTCGGACTTCCTGGGTCGGCTCCAGACCATACTGCCGCTTCTTTTCTGAGAAGCACCATATTGGAAGAGTTTGGTCTTCAACCAATCTCTAAGCTGTCTGCGACTATTAGAAGCTGAGTACAGGTACACGTACAGGTACCGAGCTCCATACGACAGGGCCTGTCAGTGAGTGATGGTGCCAGTGACAAATAGCAAGCTTTCATTTACCACCTTACCATGCACATGCCGATGCAAAGCAATAAAGCTCAGCTAGATGGAACTCGCAATATGTAACAAGTAGCTAGTCACCTTGTCCCAGTCTCCGTCCAAGACATGGTGACGAAACTTGGCGGCTGCCGGATGTTCAAACATACAGCCGGACTCGAGAATTAACTGTTCAGCTGTCCGCCTGTTATTATAAAACAGCAATCGACACTTATTTCCACACATCGGATTATCTTTTTCACTGCCACTGAAAAACTATCTGTTCAATCTGTACCTTGTACTGGTAACTTTTGCTTATGGCACATTAAATTTTTTGTGCCTATCATTACTAACTATCGAATGTCATTCTGGGAAAAGATATGGCATTAACCCAGCACAGACCAGGATGTTATATGGCAGTATCATGATGCATTGCACAATGCATCTACTAACTGTAGCTACCAACTAAACTGCAGATTTTAAAGAAAGCATGGCACAACTGTTTTGTACAGTTCTACTGAAAGGACAATTAATGGGTCGTCAAACAGTTTACAGCACAAATCTAACAAGTTGCAGTTCTCTGTATGCAAACTCATACAATTAACTAGGGATGTGACAGAGCCAGCACAAATCCGCATCTGTGCAAAATCTGTTGGATGCGGATGCGGATTTGTCGCGCGATCAACATTAGTACCAGCTATTATAGCTACTGCGATTCAACTTAATTACTTAAAATTAAAGATACACACAAACTAGCATTGAATAATTGAAAAAATTTGAAATCACTGTGATTTGTGACAGCACTTTCAAATGTTTGTAACTGTACAGATCAAAAAATCTGCCTATTTTCCAGTCTATTTGACCTAATGACCTTAAACATTTGTGCAGAATGTTTCTTCAAAGCCAACACATCGTGCTACAAAAATTTCGAATCCAACATGATCTGATTTTAAGTAGAGGTGTGCGGGAATGACTTTCTTGTTCCCATTCCCTTCCCACTCCCATCGAATCATTCCCATTCTCACCCATTCCCATTCCAACACTTCATTCCCAATCCCATTTTTTCCCATCACCTCCATTCCCATTCCTATTCCCATTCCCATTTCCGACAGCAACTGCATATAGACTACCTTAAAGCCGAGAAATATGTATTGTGTCTTAAATTCAAAACAAAATGTGAAGTTACAGCAGAAGCATTGTTAATCAAACTCGCCGCTCATCAGACATCATCATTATAACTATCAGTGCCTATCACTGTTCACTGTTTAACATTTATCAGTCTGTCACTGCATGTTACTGTGCAAAAACAGCAGGCTGATCACACTGCCAGTGGGAATTTTATTGTTCGCCTACAAAATATGCTATTCCCATTCCCATTAGAACTATTCCCATTCCCAATTAGTAGCCCAAAACTACTCCCATTCCCATGGGATTCCCATTCCCATGCACACCTCTAACTTTAAGTATCCATCGGATTTCGAATTCCAGAAAAAGTGTCGGATTCAGATTCAGAATCCGTCACATCCCTACAATTAACAGCAACATTAGTAGCAAAAAGAACAAAAATAAATACAAAAAAGTATCACAGCAATATCTATCAATTAATCGGTCTTGAGAAGGTGGAGCCTGCACCCAGTATACCAACAACTGCAAGTTACTTGCACTGTACAGAGATTAGACAAATAAAGTTAAAAAAGTAAGTAGGTCAACGACTGACTTGATTTTGCTAACAGATTGAATTAAAATATGCATAGTCATAGATTTTAAACCTATCAATTATTAACTTATTTTCCATGATGTGGGCACAGTTTGACATTCAGCTGTGCCACCACACTACTGTTGTTGTGTGCCTCTTCAGTCGCAAATTTATCCACAAAATTAAGGTTAAAGTAAGAAATGAGGTTAAGGATCAAAATATACGGGACTGAAGTTATCGAGAACTAAAAGTGAACGTATTCAATAAACCCATCACACACGAGCCAGTTTCTCCAGAAACTGTTGCCCGAATTCTGCGTCAGATGCCAGCACCAGTTTTTCATGTTGGTTGCATCTGGCACTCAAAACCGGCACCGATTCATGCCAGCAAAAATTTTATGGCACATGAGTGAGGATTTTGCGCACAGAAATTTATTACTACTTCACTCTGTTCTCACATTACTCCATCATACAATTTCAATATGAACTAAAAACAAACAACAAAGGAAAAAGTGTAAACAAATTTGTACAATCAGAAGTCGGTCCATTCATGCCGATTTCTGGTACAGAACAGAGCAGTGTTCTATTCGACACCAGAAACCAGTGTCAATAAAAATTTTGCCAGATGGCAAGAGACACATGCTAAAATCTGACATTGAATTTATAGCAATGATTTCTGCAGCCACTTTGTGGCTCGTGTGTCATGGGCTATTGTAAGCAATTCCTACGTTAGTCCAATCGCTTGCAGATGTTGCCCTATGAGCCTTATGATGTCTTTGTCAGTGCGTGACATAAGTTTGACGGCAGGACTAGGCTCAGCTGGTGCAAGCTGATCACTGCCATTCAGGTGTACGTCGGCACCGTTCATTTGCACCATGTCGTCTGCTGCCGCCGACAGCTGTTCCGACGACCTACGACTGCCGGCATTGCGATCAGACGACAGTGGGGGCGGTGGATGCTGCATGGCCGGGCACAGTCGAAGTTTCTTGGCGGGCGGCGGTGTGTAGACCGTGGACGACGGGGTCCCGTCGACCTCACTGTCCGATGAAGAGGCCAGGCTGGCGATGCGCCGTTCCACAGGCCGTGCTACCGGCCCGTAGAGGCGGCGTCCAGTTACTGCAGCGTCCGAAACGATTAGAATACAACGCAGACGATAAACGCCGTCGAATTCGTCTACGACATCCAGTTTTCCCCAGTTGTCATAATTTTACATCATCGTTTAACCGCAAAACACCGAAAATCAATCATACGTCAATCTCCGATCAAAGTATCGACTCTTTCCGTGACTGATAGCTCATCGAAGAGTCGTTCGGTGTAGTAGTGATGGACTGTTGTGAAATCGAAACGGTACATTACCGGTATTTCGATTACTGTACGCCAAGTTAAGTGTATCACGGTGTATGACGAAAATGTAAACTTATACATCGTAAGTCCTGAAAAAATTAAATGAGAACATAATTAATATAAAAGGAGATAATCCAAAACGTTCGTTATATGGCGTCGTAAATCCGTCTGTCTGTCTGTCGTCCGTCTGTAAGTTCGTGTCCCCTAATCAGGCGAATGAAATTTTTGGCAATATTTCTACGCAATTTGGTACCTTGGCCATCCGTTGACATCCAGGTAAAATTTACGGAGATCGTCCCGGGGAACCCCTCGGTCAAGGAG
>Ga0209562_1000908_pt1 | contig 10829 bp, 6 predicted proteins | sample WorMetvacBELIZE2_FD_187399 | JGI IMG/M metagenome (GOLD analysis project Ga0209562, IMG submission 187399) | Marine gutless worms symbiont microbial communities from Max Planck institute for Marine Microbiology, Germany - Olavius vacuus BELIZE.2... | ecosystem: Host-associated > Annelida >...
AGCCATAGCATTACAGCTTGATTACAAGGCTAGGCTACACAAAATACAAATTACAACAAACATAATGAAAATAGCAAAAAAACACCGAACCAACAATTGCAAAGGCTGCATATGATCAATCAGTTATTATTGAAAACTTAGTCTGATTATCTCGTCTTCGTTTGATTGCCGTGCTGCCACCGATGTTTGTCGACTTCTGCTGATCTGCCTTGTAAATAAAGTTTTCTGAATTATTTTTCTGCATTCGTCGTTGTTCTGTGGAATCGTTCGCATCTGCCATTGTCGGTCGCTATTCATCACTCTTCGTCCGCCATCGACCGTCGTCATCGTCATCACGCCGCCGTTGTTTATCACTCGCCGTTATCCGTCACTGCGCTTTCGTCGCTCTCTGTATTGGACATCATCCCTCGCTGTTGAAGCACCGTGCTCTTCTGTGTCGCCTTCGATCGGTCACTTCCGAAGTCTGAAGACCCCAAGCAAGATGAACATGCGGTTGGTGTGAGTTTTCGGCTTTATTAACCCATCTTTAGGCGGAAGGTTTTCCCACCGTAGTAGGCTCCTTGTAGGCGGAAACGATAAGCTTCACGCCTTTCTCGGCCCGGGTGCAAAGAACGTACATCACTAAATTTCGTAATATGTAGAAAGAAGTTCGGCCCTCAAGGCCGGGTTTGGATTGAGCGCATTTAAAATTGTTATGAAAACTCGTAGCCGGGCGCGTGGTGCGCACACTTAGCTCCTGCAGGTGTATCTCCGGACAGCTTTGTGCCACGGTCGGCCATAGACAGATTCCCAGTTGAAGAGAACATGGGGTGAAGTTCTCTGATAAGCGACGTTCAGCCGCGAGTTGCGAGTGGAAACCAGACACTAGAGGGTCGAACCTGTAGCGGCAGTGGAAGAAACCCCGGGATTGCAACCGTCCGTAGAGTCGCTAGAGCAGGAGTGGGTCCCAGTGAGCCAGTGAGTCCTCGAAGCTTGGATGTGGCAGCCGTAGATGGTACCTCGATCACTACTATAATGGTTTCACCAGCGCGAATGCCCCAGGCAGCCGCTTCAATATGTACACTCACTAACTCACTAGCTTCCTTTTGAACCGCAGGCACCCGCAGGCGTAGAGGTCCAGGCACGAATTGTAGGGTCACGTCCTACATCTATTTCCGGTAGATTGGGAGCTCAGGGGAGCCTGAAAACTGGTCACCGTATTACACTGTATTATATCGACAGGCGACAGGATGAACAAACAGAAATACAAAACGGCCTTTAGCAGTACGATGTCTGATATCATTGAACGTGTACTAAAATCTAAGAAAATGCATCCGCCTTTCTGAGCCGTGTATTATCATAGCACACAAGCATAAGCAAACAAAACAGCAACAAGTAATTGCTCGTGCTGATGTTTTATTTTAGTTTTGTGCAAACAGAAATGTGCGCACTGACTTATTTACTCACACTTGAAGTTGACTTTTAAACATTATACCTTGGGTCGAACGAGTGAACTTCACAGCCGTATTTTCCCAACGCTTCATCAAACGACCAGTCACGATTTATTCTAAAGTAAACATTCACCATCTAATAATGAGAAGCTACAAAGATAATAGCATACGTGCCATGCAGTGTGCTGCATCGTGATGCGCAATGTTGATCATAACAAATGAAATCAATGTAATCTAGAAATGCGTTCTGTGGAACGTGGTATCTGCCCCATACGTCCATAATGAACGAACTGTTCCAATAGTTATGACCGGATGCATTCGCATGCGCGAAACGGCCGTATTTCCACTTCCGGTGAACAATCTGACGTCACCATCGTGTTCCTCGACCCCGATTTTCTTTAAGACGCGAAAATTTCGGCGATTCGTATACATTTAAGGCAGATATAGGATTACTTTATATTTGCATGGTTTTCAGGACATTTTGGCCTAAAAAGAAGGTTTTGTGGTTCAAAATAGGGGAAGGGGTAGTACCATATTGATCCCTAACGAACTCGTTCTTCCTTTTCGGGGTTTTTACGTTTGTGTCAACTTTGGTGAAAATCGATCAAGAAATGCGACCGTGAGAGTGCTCGCAGACTGACAGATACACAGACAGACGCAAACCGATTTTATAATCTGTTCCATGCTATATGCTATAGCTATGGGACAGATAAAAACTTATCAGTTTATAACACACTGTAAGGGCGACATATAAGTCACATCTTTAAAACAGCAAGAATCATTGTGTTTGACCCCATGAAGCGAAAAAGTCCAAATGTGCCCTTACAAGACGAGCTGATGTGTTGATCAGTTTTGTAGTACATGTTATGGTGCGTGTGTTAGTTTAGGTTTAGTTTGATCAGACTAACTTCGACTGTAGGTTTAGGTAACGGGGTATATCACACTCGATAACACGCTTGCACCAGTTTATTGGACCGACAACAACGGACGCTAACACAGACTATGCAGCTACTTTAATAACGAGCTTCAGCAGCACGCGCGGGGCCTACAGCCAATCATGCGGCAGGGCGACAGTGATTGGATAGTGGGTGGGACCTGGCGACGTCGTCGACTCCGTGTGTTCACACCAACACATGCATGTGACACATTGTGCTATGTGCTAAACTTGAGTTGCAAATATTGAAGGTTGGCCGGATCTTAGTTGGGTGGTTCATGTTAGCAGCTCGTCTTGTAAGGGCACATTTGGACTTTTGCGCTTCATGGGGTCAAACACAATGAGTCGAGACTTGTCATTGTGTTGCTCTTGTGCTACTTCACTACAAGAGGCTAAAATAAAATCGGTCAAACGGTGCGATCTCTACAGGTGCGCAAGTAATAAAAAGTAACGGGGTGTAAAAATAGACACGGATGATGACAATTTTACGCATATGCAGAACCGCAAAGGGTGGCTCAAAAACGCAAAGTGTCCAAAATTTGAACAATAATCTGCAATGAAGCTTCTGCTCTTCAGCAGCGCACCTCCACTTGTGTCACCCAAACATCAGAGTGGATGAAGGTGAACCGCCTGCAACTGAACACTGCAAAGTCTGAACAGTTGTGGTGTACGTCGCCTCGCCAACAGAATCGTCTACCCAACATTGCACTCCACGTCGGTTGTGATATCGTACAACCAGTGCGATGTGTTAGAAACCTCGGGATTTTCATAGACAGCGAAGTGTCTATGAAGACGCACATCTCTAAGACTGTCTCGAGCTTCTTCGCTGCTCTCCGTCGGCTACGCAGTATCCGGAGGTCCGTCAGCCAAGCTGTATTGCTTAACACTAGTCACGTCACTCATTATGACGCGACTTGACTATGGCAATGCAGTCCTGGCCGGTTTACCTAGTCACTTGCTGAACCGCCTCCAGTCCGTGCTTAACGCTGCGGTGCGTCTTGTGTGTCGCGCTCGCAAGTACGACCACGTCACTCATCTGCTCCGGGACTTGCATTGGTTAAGCTGTCAGGAAAGAATACAGTTCCGACTGGCCGTACTGGCTTTCTGCTGTCGCAACCACAAGGCGCCTTCATATCCCGCTGACGAGCTTCATTAGAGGTTTGCGTTTATGCGCTATATAAATCCACGATTGACATTAACATTGACATTGACATTCATTGGACTGACGAGGCGGAATCACGACATCGACTACGGTCCGGTTCCTGTCCACGCCTGATCGTTCCGCGAACCCGGCTCAGCACCATAAGCGACCGATCATTTCGTGTGACTGTCGCACGTGCATGGAACAGTCTTCCTACCAGCATCACAGCATTAACCTCTTTGCCATCTTTCAACTTAAAAAAAAACATTTTTATTTACCAAATCTTTCCCATCAGTTTAATTTTTCTCTTTGTGATTTGTGTACCGTGGCCTAGAAGCTACTGTAGCTTATGCCACGTTAATCTGTACGTTCTACTACTACTACTACTACTACTGCAAGCATTTTGAAACTACTGTGTTATCCACGCCAGTGTGACATTAATGTCAACAGAAAGTGCGGAAGATAAGAAGATAATAGCACAGAAAGTGTGCCACAATTGTTACTACTAGTGTGGAAATAATATCCACACATAATGTGCAGTAATTGTCAAAAGACAGTGTGCAAAAATTCCTCATATAGTATGCAATTAATTGTCCACATAAGTGTGTAGATTACGCTCATAAGTAAGGTGCAGTAATTGCCAACAGAGAATGTGTAGTTAGGCCATATATTAATGTGCATATAGTGAGCACATACAGTGTGGTTTAATTTTCATCACACATGTGTAGATATTTCATCCACATTAGTGTTCGAAAGTCACAGCTTTTCAGTGTTGTGAATAAAAATGTGCCATAATATTCTGCATTGTTTTTGTGTGTAGTTATTGATTTACCCGAATGAGTAAACAAGGCAGTTTTCAGGTAGCGGTCTGAACGATGACGTCATACATATGTCATAACCACCATCTTTGTTCCGTCCGAACCTCTGAAAATTTTCTCCGCAGACGCTGTGGTTTATAGTCGTCATTCTCCTGAAACACAGACAATGGCTTCAAACTTCAGAGCTGCAACACCGAACAATAAACTGATCAAGTAAAGGTTTAAAACATAAAACAAATAATACTGTTTGATCAATTATTGGTGAATAAATGTAAAAAAAACATTCCGTTTCACAACAACGTGTAATGCTTATCGCTCGTGACATATAAAAGGTAAAAATTAATTTCATAATCTCAGGGGTGTGGATATAGTAAGAATGCATAATGGTGCAGCGAGTCTGTGTGCATATATAAATTTGGCACATTTAATATTTAGTGCAAATCTGCTAAAAACTGAATAAATGTATACCATCGTAAAGGTCTATCACCATGGTAAAACTGACGATAAAAGCAGCCCAAATATGTCGAACGGCCCTAAGGTTTCCTGATGAAATTTTCACCGAACTGCGGCTTTCAGCAGCCTACATTTTTGCACACACTTTCGCTCAGTCCACCCCTAATTTTTACCGGGGGAGTGGGTGGCACAATGCGAAATTTGGCCTAAATTTTAGCATCGCATGCTTTTCAGCCACCCGCGTTACGAAATGTAACGTGATACTGAACTCCAAGACAAATTCGATGAGCATCGTTATGAGTCTTAATGTTCGTCTGCGTTAATAATAAAACTGGAGTTTCACACGTGCTTACAGGAGTACGGTCAGTCACTGTTACCGCTGTCGTGCACTTTGCAGTTTCAGTTAGTCTCTGCCTTTCCCTATGCCATCTCGGCACACCATTGCTTCCAATACATGTTTTTATCGCCGCTTCCCTCTATCCTCTGCAGCGGCGGATTTAGACATGTTCAGCTTGTTCGGCTGAACAGGGGCCCCAACAAAAAGGTGCCTCCACAAAAGGAGCAGCAAATAACTTTTATGTGGAAAAATGGGCGTTCCCGAGTGAACGGCGAGCGATGAGCAAAAAAAGTTGCCAATTTTTTTAGAAGAATTGACAACTGAGACACAACACACAGACGGTGATGACTAAAAAAGGTCGCCAGTTTTCCCCAGGAAAAATAGGGTCTGCCGCCCCAGTTGTAGGGCCCCACATTTTGTTTCTGAGAGTAAATCCGGCCATGGTCGTAGACACGGGTCTCCGACAAAGTCTGGCAGAGTCCGTGTTGGGCCTATTTTTGCTAATTAAACTTTATTCGCTTGATATTACCGCTGAGGCGCTATGAGCTATCGATTGAAAATCGGCGATGTTGCTCGAACGGGGTCCGTTTGGCTTAAAATTTCACGTACAATGTGTCGTCCTTTTCCAAACATTCTTCGTATCTGATCTGAATAGGCCTAAACGTTATTTCATGTTGTATAAAATGTCGGCACAAATTTTGCCCCTTTGTCAGAATTCACGCGTTTGACAGACAAGCAGACACACGGATGATCGGACGTACAGAAAGGCCTCCACAATACTGTGCATTGCATTACATGCAGTCATACGGTAAGACGCTTTATAAGTAGGTTAATTACTCGTAATCTCGACATAACTGTAGGCAAACATACCGATAATATTCCCATTTCAAGATGTTGAGGTGAGGAAGAGACAGATTAGTACTATCGATGCCACAAAGTATAGCGTCATCCGAACAGTTTTTATGTAGTATCGACGAAGTGGTCTTCTTTAGATCACCATCATCGTCGATTTATTTCGCACAATAGCAGCATGAGAAAAAGTTAAAAATTAAATAGCATAAACAACATACATTAACACATGATAAAATGATAAATCAATTGCACATAAAGTACAGATACACCAATTAGGCACTGGCCGATTATCGGTCGGCCGATATACTAGTCAAAAGGTACGTTTGACGGCGACAGACAACTTTCTCTTTTCTCGAGGGTGGACTGCCCTTTCCTCCAAAAGGAATCTTATTTAGGTACCCTCTTGTTTGGGGCACAGTAAAGAAAACGAGCCTGAAACATCACACAAGCAGGCTTTCAAAATTTCAGCTATGTTATGCGAAAATGCAGCCAGGCGCTATTCTTCATGTCCATTTTTCAAGAAGGGACGCTGTTGTTTCGTATTCGACTGGCACTTACCGCAGTACCCGGAGGTCCGCAAAATTCTAATTACATGCCACGGTTGGGCCCAAAATTAGTCGTTGCGCTCCTCCCTCTTATGTGAATCATTCAACGGTTCCCAGACGCCAAACCCGACATAATACCCGAAATATATATACATATATATATATATAAATATGTGTCGCCGTCATCGTGACTGTTACTATGAGAAATATTACCGTTTAAGTTGGTACTAGACACGTTTTATTAGCTTGCGACCGCGCCATATTTACATTTCTCTCCTGTAGTATTTGAGCCCAGCCCTCCCTCTTTGTATTTCTTTCCGGTCGAGTCTAAGCACACGGGTGATTACTGTTAATACATAAGGTTACATATTTCTCATTAGCACTTTGAGTTGCATGGTTATACAGACCTAGGCTTGTTATTTGCAATCGTATGCTCGTCTTAACAACTTATTTTTATCCCCGGAGAGTTATACTAACTGATATAATATCTAAACGTGTTATGTTGCTTATTGATATTTTTTCAACCTTAGTGTCTTAGTGATCGCTTCAGGAGTCTGTATATACTGTACAGACGATTACTTACTTCACTTTGATTTACATTTTACCTACTGGTTTGTGTTTGTTGGGCGCTGCTCGTCGGCGGAGCAGTTGAATATGGCGTTCGTCCGGAGCCAAAGACGAACAAATTGTACGTCGTATTGTCGTTGTAGTGAGATGACCCCCCAAATACAATCAGAGTTGATAATCTACGACTTTGAGTATTGGAGATGGTATCATAGGGAACGTCTCACATTATCGTACGGTGTTCTCTTTAAGCTTCCTCTTGGTTGCCCCTGAAGTTTGGGGATGGGGCTGAACACTTTATATGAATTGGCTTTCAAGACCAGTGCGATTTTATGTGAAAATTATGTACGCAGAACTTTTTCTATGGGACAAAAATCCAGCCCCCTCTTATGGCAGTACAGACAGCTCCTTTTGGCTGAACGTTCCCTGATTGAAGACTATGGATTCCCACCTACATTTGCTAGAATTTTGTTACCACGCCTCAATACCCAACATCGGTGGCCAATGGAGTACCCGATTGAAATTGACCTCGATATTTGCAATCATCATCAGACGCGCGATTGGGAACGATACTACCGCTTGCGTTGTTAAATTACATGCCCCACCCATATGAAAATTCGTTCCTACAACCCTTATCCTATGCCCAATAAAAATTTACTGCCACAATTAAACCCATCGGTCAAATTTTAGGGGGATAACATCCTCATACACTGGCATAATCACAAAATACTCCTGAATTTCCAGTCGTTGTATTTGGAAGATCTCACTAACGTTTGCTTTCCGCTTAGAGCATGCATTTTGAAGCACGTATCAGACATAGCTGATTTGGCTCGAGATTGTTTTTTACCTGCTTATTATTCGCGATAGTTGCGGCATTGATATATGTTTAAGGTACTCTTACATGCCATCATGTTGTATATTGTCTACTTTTGTGCCTAAGCGTTAATTAATTAGTAACCTCCATTTTCATCTAATAGCTCGTGTTTTCTTCTTTGCGCCACTTGTTATCGCTTCCGACGGGACGTATCCTGAGCTGAGTTTATATTGTTATTTCCGGCCGACATTTGACGTACAGAACACGCAGTGCTATTTTTAAATTCAGACACGTCACATTATCGCAAATTTCAGTGTCATTTAATTACTGGTTTACGAAGTACATCGAAATATTCACGTCACAACTTCGAGACACACGACGGTACCACAATTCGCATGCATACACATTTCATGCATATTAGTGGTGTGGCTGCGTGTTCTACAAAATCGTTTAGCTTGCAATTTGCTTTCTATGTCGGCCTATTGCTATCGAAGCAATTTTCCGGTATGCATGTCGTAGAAACTCGTAGTAGTGTTCATTCAATCTTGTGGCCATCAGACCAAATAGCACAACACATATACTGTCTGTCATTTATCGGATATTCTCAGTACAACGGTCAACGCTGGGTTGCAATAAAACCTTATACATAGCAGATACGCAGACATACACTTAGTACCATGCGAATATGACAGGTTTAACATGGATCATATGCGGGTTTTTTTATCGACAGATTATACTTACCAGACGTTGAGTAGCTGGCGTGTTGGACGATGCGGCGACAGATGGATGTCGGTGTTCGAAAATCTACAACACAGCCACCCTTTAAGTAGCTACCTGTTATCACAGCACGCCCTATACAACTCCGATCACGATGAGTGTCAAAAAAATTCCAACGTGCATTTTGGACGTATATATAATTGTTCATTAGCATTTCTTACTCCCATTACCTCACTGATACTTAAAATCTAAAGTAACCAATGAAAGTTCAATAGGCAGATCTACCTGGATATGCAGCAGTCAGCCTATAGCAATAAGAGAACGAAGCAGATAACATTCCGTCTATATACAGATAGGCTTTTGGCCCTTTAGTCATTCACCATAACGTCTTTTGCGCCCGCGACGCCCTTCGCCCTGTTCTTGCTGCTGTCTCTCTCCCTGTCCACCTGACAGCTCTAGAGGCCAGTCGAAAACTGAGTCACTGCCTGTCGAGATGTCCGAGAGCCAGATGTCAGAGTCTGACTCCCACCGCGGTATCATCGAATTACTTTCACTACCACTACCATCACTTTCACTACCGCTTTCCGTGTCACTTGAAATGCTTCTTACGTCATTGCCTCCATCTTCATTTCCATTCTCTTCCCTGTCTTTATTCTCTTCCGATTCTTCCTGCCCCAATGTGTTCGCGCGAGGACAGGAATGAGCACTACGTTCTTCTTCGACCGCCTCGTCTTCGTCATCGCTTGATATGACGATGATTTCTTCCAGGTCAGACCACGGCACTGGCCGACCATATTGTGCCACATGCTCATTAATCGCCTGCCTTGCCTTTTCCTCGTCGAAGTCCATCTCGATTCTGCTTCGTCACCCGTCGTTCTGTGCAGTTACTTGTCTTATACTTAGCGAGGCGTCCTGTTTAGCCAGCGGGCGCACGCGGTGGGTCCTTCAAATTAATCTCGTCGTACCCGTTCACCTCTATCGCTGTATCTCCGGTGTACTGACTAATGGCTCTTGCTCTGGGGCTTATTATTTGCGTCAGTTTAACTATCGGCCAAACAAATTTTACTGGGACTTACCCTTTTTGCGTGTCGTGCCGATGTCACCGCCAGTGGCGGCGCCAGGACGTTAAGGCAGCCAGGTCATTTCCAGGTCACTAAGGTCGTGAGGCAGGTTATCAGGTACAAATGCCAGCGCAGTAAAGGAGCCAAGTCATTTCGAAGTCAGAAAATCCTCAATAAGCCAGGTCACCGGATGCACTTTTTTCCTCAACAAAGTTGACGTTCGCTATGTCATCGTCCGTCCGTTTGTCGTCTGTCTGTCGTCTATCTGTCTGAAACGTTCGTGCACCATACTCAGGCGATTGAAATTTTTGCCAATGTTTCTACGCCATTTGGTACGAGGGCCATTTGTTGACATCCAGGTAAAATTTTACGGATATCATCCCAGGAGAATCCTTTTGTCGGGGTAGTTAAACACAAGAGGGGTAGTTGAATATAGCGATTTTGGAGTTGGACCTATCGAACGCTATATCTCGGAAACGGTACAAGATAGGAGCTGAGTTCGTATTAATCACTAATAGGAAGTCACATATAAGCTTTCGATTGGTATCAAACTCGGTGACCTTCGATGACCTTGAACGGCGTAATAGGTAACCTCCGCGTAATACTAATTTCACCAAATTCCGTAAATTTCGGGGCGGATTACGTAAAAGTGGTTGAAGATACACCAATACTTTCTGCAGCGGAAATGTAGGCCAAAGAATCTAGTTTTTGGCGGTGTATCATTTATGGCGATATTGGCAGGGAATTACCCCTAACGAGAGCGTTAAATTGAGGCACTCCCCTCTCGCTAGCGAAAATTTGACCAATAATCAGCAAAAACTTGGAAACGGTGTAAGATAGGATGTAAAGTTACTATTAATCACTAATAGGAAGTCGTATATGAGCTTTCGATTGATACCAAAATCGGTGACATTGAATGACCTTGAACGGCGTAATAGCCGTTACATTGCGTTATTCACTGACATGGTAAACCTGTGTTCCAACGCATAACCGCGTCGATCTGTGGCATTCACAGGTTGGGCGGTAGCCCTAACCTATTGTATAAGCCATATCGTTAAGTATAGGAAAAAGGCAGATTTTGACCCCTCAGGGAGCCAAAACCCCTTAACCAATTTTGACGAAACCTGGCATGGTTGACTACGTTCGGGACCCCACCCCATATG
>Ga0209562_1000909_pt1 | contig 10825 bp, 7 predicted proteins | sample WorMetvacBELIZE2_FD_187399 | JGI IMG/M metagenome (GOLD analysis project Ga0209562, IMG submission 187399) | Marine gutless worms symbiont microbial communities from Max Planck institute for Marine Microbiology, Germany - Olavius vacuus BELIZE.2... | ecosystem: Host-associated > Annelida >...
ATTTTGAGCAAAATGCTAGTTGCTAAGCTTAATGGTGACTTAAGTGACTGTTGGTAAGGGATATGTTGTAGTTATAGTGAACTAACTCCCTACTTTCTAGGTACAGGGTGACTGGGTACATTAACCCTATCTTTCTGAAGTGGACTGCTGAACTAATTTAGTGGTGCTTGTTTGTCAAGATTGTGAATTTTTTCTTATACTTTTGTCCATTGGATTTTTAGACAAGGTACAATGACAATGCAGAGTATATTTGTTGCGGTATTATGCTGATGTCTTTTTGCAGCATTATGTTCGTATACTGCGTGCTAAATTAAAAATCACAGTCACTGTTTTTTTTAATTTTCTGTCGAATGTTAACATACATTTTGAATTTTGATTAGGTTACATTCAGCACTGCCCAAAAAAGTAATTGTAATTGTAATTAATTAACAGGCAGCTAATTGTAATTGCAATTAATTAGATGCACAAAAAATCCTAATTGTAATTGTAATTGTAATTGTGAGACCTCAGATAGTTGTAATTGTAATTAATTAGTTACAAAAATTACAATTATTCATCACTGGCTATTGCAGAGAGACCGCGCTGCAGGGTGCATTAGTTTTCGCCAAAAGTAGAAGACTGGAACTGGGAGACAATATTTTACGGACCTTATAGGTCTATCTTCAACTACTGTGATATAATCGGCCTGAAAATCTGTCGAATTCGGTGAAAAAACGCAAAATAAAGGCTATTACGGCGTTCAAGGTCATCGAGGTCGGTACCAATCGAAAGCCAGTATGCGACTTCGTATTAGGATAATCCTATCGTGTACCGTTTCCGAGTTATCGCAGCTTATTGTTCGAACACGTTGCGTTTTCGAGCCACCCTTTGAGGGCTTAGGGACAACGTATGCTATTCATCTTGGGCTCATTGGAAAGCGCGTAGTGGACTTCCTATTAATGTTAATTGAACTTTTTTTCGCTAGGTGTTACGGCTGAGTCGCTACGAGTGAAAAGAGATAAAAAATCGGCGATTTCGCTCCAATGCGGTAACTTTGATCCAAAATTTCAGGTAAAAGGGGTCGCCCCCACCAATCATTTTTGCACGGTTAGTTAGGCCAATGAATGCCTTACAACTTTGCCGCTAACAGTTTTCACACAAAGAAACTTTGTAGCAGACTTTCTTCAAGCGAAGTGCGATTTTTTACTGAAATCGGCCGTTTTGCGTTTTTGAGACCCCGTTTGGGGGACTTAGGGGCAACGTACGATGATCATCTTAGGCTCATTGGAAAGCGCGTATTGGACTTCCTATTAGCGTTAATTGAACTTTTTTCGCTAGGTGTTACGGCTGAGGCGCTATGAACGATTATCGGTTCAAAATCGGCGATTTTTCTCCAATGGGGGCCGGTTGACCCAAAATTTCAGGTAGAAGGGGTCGCCCCCCAACCATTCTTCTTCTCAGTAAACTAGGCTAAATTATCTTTCGTATGGTATAAAAATCCGGACCGACCTTTCTTCCGTTTTGTCACAAATCACGCTATTGACAGACGGACGGATAGACGGACGGACAGAATTCTCATCGCTATACCGCGTCTGCATTACATGCAGCGCGGTAAAAAACGATTCCCTCACAGGTTACCAATAATTAATAGTTTGTATGCTAAATTGCAAATCACTAAAGCGGTACTTAAACGTGTCAAACGAAACATGCAAATGCTCGCGAAAGAAATGCAAATTTTGATTTTGAAAATTTACTGGTCATATTAAAAGAAACTCTTACTAAGACTGAAAATAGACTTATTTTCAGCAGATTTGGTGCACATCAGTGCAATACTTGACCCGTCTTTTAAACGAGCAGCTCAGCTATGGCTGACAGACTGTGCATATATACACACCCCACACACACTGTGTCCCAAAAACTTGTGGTCCCGAACTTTGGTGATACCGGTAACTATCAAATCCTGACAGATGTCAAAAAATTTCTCCAATGTACAGAGAACTTAATATACAAGTAAATGGGTATAATTCAAACTTTCATGCATAGGCAGCTTATAGCAGATTCAGTACAAGAGCACAGTAAAACACACTGAACAGGCATGTGAAGTGAAGTCTTACCACATTTGCTCATGACTTTTCACTCTGCATTTTCTCCAAGACCTCTCAGGCACACGCTTTTTGCAATATCTTTCAGTAACTTGTCTGCACGCGAATGCGGTCAGTATGACCAGTTTCCATCCTCTAGCAACCAACTGTCAGGAACAACTTCAACAGAACCATTGTAAAATTCCACAATGTAATACATCATAGGAAGGCACCTGTGTGCAGCAATGGCAAAACAACATATGAAGACTCCTCAAATGCAGTAGCTGGCAGCAACACACATTTACAATAAATACATCCTGCATCGCAATAGTACAAGGAATGTTCCAAACATGACACTTCAAAAATGCCAAGGGCTGAAGACGGCAGTGGGTAGTCAAAGAAATCTCTTACACTGTTGAACTTGTTATACACTATCATGGCCTTGTCTGAATGTAGCAAGATGTTTCTGACCACAACTATCGACTTATCCAACAGCTGGACACATCTATCACGCTGGTTTTTAGTTCAGAAGGCTCTACAGATGCTGCTAGCTGTCACCTTCTGGTTGTCAAGTTGTAGAGCTCGTCGAGATCTTTCGTTTGGTATGAAATACTAGTATTTGGTAAAAAGGTGATCTTGTCACCTTCTGGTTCCGACCAGACGAATGCTTCATTGACAAACAGCTTGAAGAACTGTTTTGTGTACTTAACACCATCTGGCAGTGGGCCGTCAAAGTGCTCCCTTTGAAAGCTGTAATGTGCATTTGCATGCCTGCTGCTGTTGCGACCACTGTTAGTCGGTTGTCGATTACTCGTGCAGTATACACACCTATACATTTTTGCTAATTCAGTTAATGAATGTAACATTGGCATCAACAGCTTTCATCAACTATAGTCATTACCATCAGTATTCGTCATTACCATCAGCACTTTTGCAACGCATCAAAGGAGTCAAAACAAAAGCAATCACCAATAATAAATGCTCACACATGACTATGACATTTCCTTTTCCATGGGGAACTCTGCTATGCCTATGACAAGTTGTATTCAAATTGAAATCTGCATGGAAATTAACGTAACCTCTAAATTTCACATTTAGTGTCATAATTTTCAGATGTTTGGACCTAAATTAAGATACTCATACACAGTATGTACATACACTGTATGTACATACACACCTAGATGTCTCTGCTAGTTCAGTTAAGAAATGTTATATTGGCATCAACAGCTTTCACCAACTATAGTCATTACCATTAGTATTCGTCATTACCATCATTAATTTGCCACTGATGGTAATGACAATGTCGGTAATGACATTTTGATTATTATTTCCGCACACTCAAAGGTCATTTTGCTCCAGTGCACTAGCGATAGCACCATTCATACTGGACAAGCGCCTTTTAGCACGAGACACATTACAGCTGCTGATAAAGGCGACATAGTTGGAGTGGGTACTGGGTGGTAAATGCATTACAAACCAAGCCTTTTAAAAAATAGCCGAAGTTATCACTGAAACACACTGCAATCGGATATCTGTGTATCTCTATATCTCAAATCTGCAAACAGTTCAAGGATGATGTTTCACACATGTGATTACAATACAAAGAATCGAATGATACCGGGCTGTGGGACACGAGATGGTAATGACATTTCGGCTCTCCGGCGTGACTTGTAATCTGTAATACGCTATATGTATGTTGCTTTTATACTTTAATGCTGCAGATTTCTTACTTTTGACGGAAGTAGTGAACTAACACATCAGAAAACTGAAAATTTCAACACCACATCGGCTTTGGACACGTTTTTTTGATATTTCGCTGGAAACACCCATATAGCGAACATAACGTAAGTCACGTTCGCTAAAAACAAGTATTGCTTCCATCGTTCCAATAATCGTACAGCAATATCTCCATTTGTTCTGAATAAATATATCTCGCCACCACGAGGTTTATTTATCCGTGTCACGGCTCCACTTTTATCGCCACTCAACAGCATCTTTACGTCTGCTATCGACGCCATCTTTATTTCAACTTACTCTGATGACGTCACTGCGGACATAGATAAGTGAGAATCAGTCTAAATATAGATTGTTTTTATCGACGATGCCACGTGACTTCTTTAGCCAATCACCATTAGATCCGCAGATCCGTGGATCCGCAGTTTCTGACAGGCCTCAGGCTGGACCTCTGCCAAGTTATGTGCTTCCCGCCAAAGAGAGCTACGAGACTTTAATACTTTAAAGTTTTTCATAATTTTAGATCTTTTAGCTTGATGACACAATTATAAAGAGTATTTTACAGAAGATAGTAAACATATACAGTAAGAAAACCGACGAAAAAGACAACTAAATCATAACATCAACACTTTCAAGCCACATGAACAACAACTGGAAGTTGTGAAGTCGCGATTCTTTAATAAATAAGTAAAATTGTAGACTTTTCCGCCACCGACGATGTGAAAAAAACGCAGTAACTAGTCAGTCGAATAGTAGTATGCAGTAATAGATCAATACATCACCACAACATTGATAATTAGTCAAGTGCCACATCTAACGTCATATCACAGGTTGCAGCAACGGCGGTTGGATGAAATAGGTAATGCAACGCATCACTGCCGATGCTGGCCCAATGTTGTTACAACGTTAGTGGTTTTTATGACCTTGGCCCAATGTTGTTTCGATGTGGGGTTGTTGGCTGGGCCCGGATGGGCCCCCAAGATTTATGTAACGCCGCACTCAGTACACCGTTCTGTATTAACAGAGAATTGATTAAACCTTGCTAAGGCCATATCCCTAGCTAGAATTAGTGTATGAGACGGGTTCAATAGACAGTCTTGTTACGGTGATTTAGTACAACTTACCGTCTAGGGGTTTTATTTGGCTCGAGGTAAGCTATACTGTGGCATATGACTTATTCAGCAGCACACAGCAAATGGAATGTTTTGTGTAAAATATAATAGAAAATAATGACAATAGAGAATATCAACTAGTAGGCAATCACAACAAGCCTAGTTACTCAATGTGCGCGCACATATAGTTTATATTCCAGCGCTTGTTTGCCTAATAATAATCTCCCCTCTTACCTCCACACAACCATCTTAGCTCAGATGTTGTCTGCCTTGACAAAACTCAAATTGTGACGACAACAATAAGACACCACACTGTGGTTCGCCATCAGTAATGTCGGTTTCAATGTGCTGGACAATTGCGAATAACAGCAGTATGTCAAACAGCACAGGATGTATCTGGCTGTGCAGCCTCGTGACTGTCGGATGCACCGAGTGGTATGTCACAGGTTGCGTGCAGTTGGCAACGGTGAACACAAAGGTATGCTCAAACGATTTGGGTCCGCCACTCCGAAGGTCCGCCATTCCGAAGGATTGAGACGAAACGGATTGCAGGTTGGTCTAGCCTAACCCTAACCCTAACCCAGGGTATACGGGAAAACGGCTTTACCAATCGATTTGCGTCCGCCAATCGGAATGGCGGACAGGGCCTTCGGAGTGGCGGACCTTCGGAATGGCGGACCTTCGGAATGGTGGACCGTTACCGCTCAAACTGGTCACGAAAATGCTCCAAGAACAACCGCTCGGTAGTGTAGTTGTTTGACTACCGCTGACGTTATTGGGCCTATACTTGTGGGGCGTGGAACTCATATAAAGCGAATCCGCACGGCCACACGGGCAGTATGCACGTACACGTAAACCAACAACACAGTACAGTAAGTTTATACAGTATTACTTTAATTAAGATTCTGCATCATAAGTGTGGACACTGACAACTGCTTACCGACAGAGTTCAGACAGTACAGTCTACAGATCTGAAATTTTCTCAGAAATATGAGCGTGTTAACGGACTGCGGTAAGAGACCACTGCGCAAGTCATTGACAATTACGCCCGCCGTGCTGAACAGGCGCTCGCACGGTACACTGGTCGCAAATACCGATCAGATGCAGTGAGCGAGTAGAGACAGTGTACGGTACATAGCAGCAGACACGCTCCACCACTTCAGTGGGTCGACCAACTTCTCACACTCCGGCTTGGACAGGTACGCCTGTAGTTCCGCCTGCATGGCCTTGATGAATTTGTTGAAATCAGCGACACTTCTGCGAGTAAGAAACTCAAGCAGCTTATCGTATGACGTAATTGGTATTTTCTTGTTATACTTATTCACTTTATTTTGTCATGACAACCAATCGCTATGTACATCCTAAACAAATAACTTCCGGTGTGTGCAAAAACGAATCACGTGAATAAGATCCATACTTGCACCAACTAAATATCGTCACTCGTTTCATACGAAAGCAGATCAACTTGAATTGATTCGTTTTTGCTGCATGCATAGTTAGACTATGAGGCCAAGAGAAAGTGAATTGAAGTTAGTTGATCTGGTTTTAAACGTTACCAGTAACCGGTAACTCTTGGCATTTAGAGTCAGACTAAGAATTACCGGTAGTTATGCTCAGTTTGTGGTGTAGCAGTCAGTATGCTGTGTAACTGATTAGCACATATGAAAGAGCATCAGAACTTTAGTGCAACAGTGGCTTAAACCAAAAATTGATAAAAACTGGACTTGAACCACTTTTGCACCAGAGTGCTCATATGCAGCAGTATGTCTGACTCTTGATTTCCTGTTCTTGCTGCAGAGATCCTGCTGTTGTGTTAGAACTGGAGTAATGCAGGTAAAGCATCCGGCTGCAGATTTTGTCTTGTGTACATTTACATTTACTAAAATACTTGGTGCTTCAATGGCAGTACACAGAACAGCAATACAGGCAGCAACTGGTGGTCAATGTTGTGTGTCATCTGGCAGCTTTTTAAAGAATATGTGTGAGGTGTGAAATGTCAAATATTCTGAAACTTTCAGAAGATGAACATGAAGAGCCGCTGCTATGATTTTCAACTCGTTTTGGTTTTTCAGTGACCTTGAAAAGTGGGCATAGAGTGCATCAGTCAAACTCTGAAGGTGACCAATTTATGTCACCAGTTTTATCACGTCACTTATAGCCAGCTCTAACTGATGCGCCATGCAGTGAAATACCAGGAAGTCAGTCTTCAGTTTTGTCTTTATGTGAGCCATAATAACTCTTCACACGTTCATTCTCCTGCAAACACAACATGTCTGTTAGCAGCTGTGAAAATGTTCTCCTCTGTACCATGTGTATTAGACTCCAATGGTGTCTCACAGTCCAGTAAACACTGCACAGCAACGTGCACTTCAAGGAACCTTTTGTCGTGAAGTGGTGTTGTGTTTGGGGCGGACATCTGACTGGGGTCATTGGACACATCACTGAGTACACTCACTGTCAATGATGGCTCAGTCGGGCGTGCTGTGGAAGCTGTCAGTGACAATGGTGAGTTGACGGACAGTGGTAATTGACACCAGTTGTCATGAAGTGGTGTTGTGTTTGGGGCGGACATCTGACTGGAGTCATTTGACACATCACTGAGTACACTCACTGTCAATGATGGCTCAGTCGGGCATGCTGTGGAAGCTGGCAGTGACAATGGTGAGTTGGTGATTAGAGACAGACAGCTGCTCTCTGTGATCGGGACCAGTACATCGCTTGTCGGTGCATCTTTGGCTTCTGTCATGTTGATGACGTGATGGGTTCTGATGTGGGGTGCAACACTACAAAGTGGTTGGTGCTAAATGTAGCTGCTGTGTTGGGAACTGAGCTTGATGACCACAGGATCTGCACGTTAGTTGCCATGTCCTTAACGCCACGACCCATCACATTGCATTTCAGTTCTTTTACGTCAACAAAGTTACTCACTTTAAGCACACTTTCTACCCAAAACTCCGCCATTTTGTTCAATCTAGCATGCCTTCCACCCTGTACCCGGAGCCGTGCCCTCGCGCCACTAGTATGAACAAGCTACGCCCACCTTTGTGAATATGTGAATATGCAAATGACAGCTCTGCTTGTAGTCATGGCTGAAAAGTGTTGTCGGGAAAGAACACACATAGTATGTTCAACATTATGACGGTTTTAACAGATCGCGCATTGCAGGCACATACATCTCTTCGCAGTCACTTCTCACATGTAGTGCACGATACCACTGGATAACATCTGACATTGTTCATCAGTGGCTAATGTACTGTCATAGCTTATTTCTGTCCAGTACACAACATTTGACATTTTTTGCAACAAATGGTACCAAACCGCATTAAATGGCTCGGATAGAAGAGTTGACATGCCATTTGTGTTGTTTTATACGAAGGTAAACGACAGAAACTACATGCCGACTCTTATAGGTGGCGGCACAGTGTCGTAAATTGCATTTCATTGTTATAGCCACTTGCATTAGTTGAAGCCAGATCCGAGTTTGAAGATTCAGTTGAAGACATATATACAGATGCAAAGTCAAAGTGTTCTGGCCTGCATAAAGTTTCTTTCATGATTGCACCATCTTGCAGTAATAACGTTTCCAGGAAAGTCAACATAATTATTAAAGATGCTCTGTTCCAGTTTATCTCCTGTGATGATGCAAATGTTGTTTACACTGTCGGATGTTGTTACACAGTGCTACAAGTATCTGACTGTTGATGTTTCTACAAACGTTTTATTTCTACTAGCAGGCGATTTTCATCATTGGAAGGTTTATACTGTTGAAGCAACCTTGTACGGCATTGGCAGTTAAGAAGAAAGGAAGAAGAATGCATTAGTCAAAGAATGCATTAGTCACACGCATCCTACGGTGTGAATGTAAACAAATGGTGGAGAGTGAATTGTGCACGTTTCAGCAGCTGGTGTGGTAGTGACTGACTGAGTCACGTGAGACCAGTCAACATCGTGTACCAAGGTCCCAGCTGTTGTATGAGAGTATGCTACAGGAGCTGTCTGAGTCACACTGATTTGGTCTCAGTCTGTAATGGTCATCCAGCAACTTGTTGTGTGTTTCACTTGAGATGCTGCAGCAATCAGAATATGTTTTCTATGTCTTAATCTGATAAATCTCTCAAAAATCTGATCCGTCTATATACGACATGCTTATCTTCTTGTGGGGCCAAATGACAGCATTGTTCTTCGGAGAGCCAGTCTTCGCCTTCGCTGCAGTCTAGCTAATCGATCTCTCTTAGGCTTCCTTAACAGAATTTTGCCAGTATCTGAATCGTCTGAGATCAGCTGAGCATCATCTGCAAGCTAATAGCAGTGTAGTTGCTACTTAGTTAATGGCACGGTTGGTGTTAGGTTAATGCTAGGTCCAGGTTTCAGGGTTAGGGTTAGCAACTGTCGTTGATAGTGAGGTGCCGAGCTGTTTTAGCAGAGCTCACAGTTGAGACCGACAGACAGACCGACACACCACGGAACACCGTACGTAGCAATAGGTCGCATGGCTCCTTAGTGATATTGTAATGTGGCCTAAAAATACTTAACAACCTTTCACGTTGTGCTTTCGGTCCAAAAAATTAATTGTAGTTTGTTTGGGTTTTTTGTTTGGTGGTCCTGAACTCAGCTTACAGTCCAATTACACAAAAGCATTCTTGAAAAACGGAAAATAATGAACAATGCCGAATTAAAAAGTATACTTTTAACTTTTATGACTAATTTAACAAGTAGCAGAAAGTGACGTTGTCAGTACTACTTGATGCATAATGCATATAAACAAGTAGTAAGTAAAATAATCACAGACTTTTGAGAAACACGACATTGACACCATCACCGCTTGTAAAGTGTAAAAAACTGCTAAAATACAACGAATTAACCAATGACGGTGATTTCGATAAGTAACCTAACTGTGAAAATTAAGCATTATCTTGAACCTTTGGAAAATGGTGATAGTCGACTGATAACTGATAGAGTTCAGCAGAATTTCAGCAGTAAGGGGGAATCATCCTTTCCCTGGCAGGGAAGTTTTTCAGACAAACCAGTGGGGGGAGGTCAGATCCAATGAGGGGGAAGTTCCCTGCCTTCCCCCTACAAATGCCACCCTGGATAGACGCCCTGTTTACCTCACTGTGGAATTGCAAATTTTTTCATTGGGTTTATTGGGGGAAATGCATGTTACATAATCGATACTACAGCAGCACAGCAAGTAATGTTACGCATTCACACAATTAGGCATTGTGTATGAGAAATATAAGTGTCCAAATTTGTGATATACCTTGAATTCTGGACGAGCAGCAGACAGTGTATCTGCACACGCTCTACACATAGAAGTTGATGTGGTTTTGTCATGGATATTGCACTGCGCTCTGAACATTGTTTGGCAGAGACCACACAGAGGTATTATATTGCTTGCTAATAAGGTTTTCTTCAGTAGTCAGTGAATCGGGACAAGAAAACATAAAACATTTTTAAAAGTGGTAGCATTATACACATATTCTTGGCTGTATGATAAGGTGAGTAAGTACCGTAATGTAGCATCACAGTATTGGGATATTATGATAGTAGCATGGTGTTACTGTGACTCGTGGTATCGTCCAACCCTAAACTAAACCCAGTCATTGACAGTGTGTACAAGAAGCTCAGCTATCGCAGAGAGACCGCGCTGCAGCCTGTTTAAACTATGGCAAAAATATAAGCGCGAAAAGCGTGCATCTGGGTTATTTTTTAAAAGTCCAGTGGCAACAGTGTCGAGCACGCACTATCTAGGTTCACTCATTATGTCTATGCCAGCTTCTGTCACGTGACATGTGCGCCATGTGCTCCATACCGTACGCATTGGCCATTTTTATCCGTCTTAATCGGCTTTCACGTAATACATCCAAACACCTCACTTAGTTCAGTTAATCAACATTTGTTACTAATTAGATATTCGAT
>Ga0209562_1000910_pt1 | contig 10822 bp, 9 predicted proteins | sample WorMetvacBELIZE2_FD_187399 | JGI IMG/M metagenome (GOLD analysis project Ga0209562, IMG submission 187399) | Marine gutless worms symbiont microbial communities from Max Planck institute for Marine Microbiology, Germany - Olavius vacuus BELIZE.2... | ecosystem: Host-associated > Annelida >...
ACCCAATACTCCAGGGGTCACAGTCGTCCTGAAATTCCTGAAATTTCAAAACTGTCCTGAAATTATAGATTGTCCTGAAATTTTAGGCATTTGGTAAGAATGTCCTGATATTTTCCTTTGTTGTGCCCTAGTCTGTTATCGCGTCCTCTTTAGTTGCAGCATAAGATTAGGCTATCTGTATTTTTAGTCCGAAGTCGCTGTTAAAAACTGTTTTCGACAGCTTTGTTTTACAAGTCCTGACTATACGAGTTTCAAGTTTGTTACTGTCGCTGAGTATCCTGTACTGTGTTCAGTTCTGCATGACTGGATTTTCTGTGTTTTGAACCTTGTGAAACCGACAAAATGTCCTGAAATTTGCTTAAAAAAAACTTAGTCCTGAAATTTATTTTTTCCTGCTGGCACCCCTGATACTCCCTGTGCACCTATAAATGACTGTTTATCGATGGAGGTCTAAAGGCCGGCACTCACAGCGCCATACGTTGACGCATGCACATGGATGTACGGCGCCAGAAGTCGCCGTACGTTGGCGCAGGACACTGCAGATGCTAATTATATCCTACTTGGGCACAGTTGCTTTGCTGTCTGTCGCCGTGGCGACTGTCGGCACATGGCAAATGGACGGCAACACAACACAACATGCCGCAAGCTCGATTTGTGTCCATGTACGACAATGCAGTGTGTGAACGCTGCCGTACAAATCAACGTGCTCAATTACAACATCGCCATACCTTGCCGTAGCCCACGTCAATGTACGGCGATGTACGCAGTGTGAACGGGGCTTAATGCTGGTATCCTACACCCCGCCATCGCTGCTGTCTTGTTTACCACTCGCGGGAGTCCTAATGCGAGCCTAGCACGTGTGGTCTGCTGCTGGTGCAGGGCCGTCAGCAGTGGGGTGGAAGGGGAGTCATCTAGTCAACATGGCTGCCATGAGAGTCAAATTGCGGTCCACCGAGCGGGGACTGTAGTGCGGTGCTGATTCATTCCTGATGACAGCATCTCATTGTGTGGGTGGCATGTGCGGTGATCGTACCAATAAATGATCGTACGCTGGATGTTCTGATCGATCACCTACGAGATTTAGACCTGGTGACGATTCTCGCGAGAATGGCTGATCGATCGGAGCCCTAGACCGCAGTGTATTCAAGTGACACTACCGTTGTCAACGGTCCCTTTGATGTAGCTTGCGGGTGTATCGGGGTGTTGCAGGCATTGATGGCGTCAAATAGCATGGACACACTGGCGGAGAATTAGCAATCTACATAAGTAGAAATCAGCGCATTATAAATTCTTTGTGGATTTGTGGACACAGGTTATACAGAGTGAGTGTCAGCTGTAGCTGCGTTTAGCGCGATAGTTGGACCAATCAGTTGTTTATTGTGATGATGGCAAATGCGTAGAGAAATGCAGATTTATCGATGGCATTTTTTTGGCCCTTACTGAGAGGGCGCCGATTTACTGCTAGAATCAGTTATGCCTCCTTCTTGCAGGCGGCAGTGACGTCAGTGGTTTCTTTGATGTAGTTTGACCTTAGCTTGTAGCTTAAATAGCATGACCCTTCGAGAAAGTTCAATGTTCCGACTGTTCCACCTACTTATAAAACTAGTCTGTTCTCATTGTGTAAGATAGGTAACAGTAATGGATATTAATTCTGGATGTAAAGAAAAAATAATTATCTTATGTTAATCTGAGCTAAAATACAATGACGGTTTTGTGTGTATTGTTACAGTTTCCAGTTGGTCGTATTCATCGTCATTTGAAGACACGTACGACAAGCCATGGTCGTGTCGGTGCGACAGCAGCTGTATACAGTGCCGCTATCCTCGAGTATTTGACTGCTGAGGTATTGTCAGCCTTATAATAGTGCAGTGCTTGTAACTACATTCTTATAGCGTTGTAAAGTACCAGTAGTGTAGTTTTTATTGCAGTTGCCAACCTTTACTTGGTTGTTACGTTAGTTGGCCATTTGTTAATTGGTAAACAAGATGTCTCAGCTGACAATGAGTCTTCCTCAATTTTGCAATGTAATTTTGTCGGATAAGAGAAAGGATTGGTGATAAAGTCTGCATCGGGAATTAGGCTACCATTTTCCCATGGGAATCCCATGGTGTGGTGTGGGAATGTGAATGTGAGTTGCTATATGGGAATGTGACGGGATTTTAGACTCTACACCGTGCTGTGTTGTCGTGTGGCCATCTCGCCAACCCTGAGACTGTCATCCAGACCAACACACTCTGAGTTTAAAGTTGGTGCAGAGGGCATGCTATTTGTACACGACGTATGATTATCGCTGTTGTTCGAATTACACACAGTCACTACCCATCAGAGAGTGTGTAAAGTTCAAAGTGGCATGTCTGGTTTACCAGTCGCTGTCCGGGCAGGCACATCTCTCTACTTGGTAGATGATTGCTGCCTCATGTATGACCGCACTCGGCACTCTTTAGTCAGCTGACATTTCGACTTGCTTGGTGCCGCGAGCACTCAGCAGTTATGGCGACAGCACTTTCGCAGCCGCTGGACTTCGCTTGTGGAACTCTCTTCCGGTCCAGCTGCGCAATCCGGACCTCAAGTAAGGACTGTTCAGACGACAGCTGATGAGTCGCCTTTTTCGGGAAACATGAACCCGCCGCTCTGTGACTTCTGATATGCAGCACCTCAGAAAACACTTTTCTAATGGATTAGTCCACTGTTCTTTTCTGTAAATAGTAAAAGTGAGAATTCGAGTAAAAATTGAGAATTTGCTTTACGTGTGATTATGATAGCATACAACAATAGAGTGCTTACCTGGTACGTGACTACCTAATGTCAATATGATCGCAAAATGTTACGTAAATGTATGTACTATACTCATTATGTGGATTGCGGACGTCCATGATAAGTTGTTGATACTGCTCACGCAGGTTCTGGAGTTGGCTGGTAATGCCAGCAAAGATCTGAAGGTGAAGCGCATCACTCCACGTCATCTGCAGCTGGCAATCCGCGGTGACGAGGAGCTCGACAGCTTGATCAAGGCGACCATTGCTGGTGGCGGTAAGTTAATAGTTACCAACCTGTTGGTAATCAGTGTCGACTGTGCTCGAAGCAGTCAGCGCGTGATGGAGGATTTGCATTGTGTTAACAATACCAGGGCTCCCAAATCTCCCGATTTTGGCAGAAGCTTTCCGAATTTCAGGCCCATAGTATGCGTGTATGATTTTTTGACAAAGCTCCCAACCTCTGTCAACTTTCGACATTTTTCCGGCAACGAACGGCACTAAGTGGTACAGATAGAAGAGTCGACACAATTTGTGTCGTTTCACGCATTTTTGAAGAGCAGTAAATGGCAAAAACTAAGTGCGGGTTTCGTCGCTAAAGCTTAAATGTAATTGGTAAACATATTGTCAAATGTTTCAGCTGTCTGCCACTGCCCCTAACTTATGTCCTCAGCCTAAATCATCACTGATCAATTATTTGATCAATGACTGCTGGATGCTTGACCATCCTTCGTTCTGATGTCGCCTCAAATGAAATCATCAACCTTTTTTACCTTTACCTTCAGGGAGGACACCATGCTGTCCAGCGCTGAGGCGAATGTTAGGAAGTCACAGGTTGTGCGCTATAATTGAAGTCTGATGTCTCACGACAAAGCTGCACGATGGCTGTGTGTGCATGATGTGCGGGTCCACTGTATTTTAAAAAGTTAAGCTGGTTCCCCACCTGTTACTATATAAAGAATATGGAATATGTGGATGATATTTAGAGAAGTATATAATATATATGTGCCAAAAATTGTCATAATGAATGAAGTTCTGACAAAGCTATCGCAAAAAATAAAACGTCCAGTTTTCTTGCCTCACATGGTAGATTTCATAATTCTTAGATTTGAATACCCAATTTTTAAAGTAACGTCAACTACTATCGGTCAGCAATTTGCTGTAAGTAACAGGAGCAATTAAAGCAGCTCGTACAACTGAAATGAAACAATTTTGTTTCAGACAAGATTGTTTTACTTCAGTGCTTCATACATGTTAAACAAAATGCTGACACAAATCGAAAGTAGGCAGTTCTATCGAGCCTGAAACAACTCTGAAACATTTCAGACTCATTTCAATGTTTTATTTCAGTTTTATTTCGCTTGTACGAGCCTTTGAAATAAAACTGAAACAAATTTGTTTAATTTGTCTAACCATGACAGTGTCACTTCGTGGGTACCTCGTATAGTGAAGTTATGCAAACAGCGCCTAAACATAACATGTTTAGTTGACTGCAAAAAATACAGTGATGATGATCTGAGTATGGGTTGATTTGTGTGTGTCACTAACTATTGTGTTTGTGTGACTTAATGTGTGACCTTGAACTGTGCTAACAGGTGTTATTCCGCACATCCACAAGTCGCTCATCGGCAAGAAGGGTGCGCCGGGAGAAGGCCACTAAGCCGCTGTTTGGCTGTGCAGTGACATTGATTCGCATCAGTGCATTGCTCCAGTAGCTAGAAGTTAATGTTTCATTTGTAGACTGTGTCGACAACTAATGTTTTGTTTATTACTCTCGTCGTCAGTTAAAACGCATTGTCGGCTCGTTCTTTCTCATTTTTGAGAAGTTTGTTCGATTTCTAATGCGTCATCTTGCATTCTTCGTATGATGATTCCACAGACTGATATATGCTGTTAATTGAGTGGCATCTTAATCTCATTTATGTTGCCTGAATGTTCCAGTAGCTGTGTTCGCATTCATCATAAGAGTGAAAATCTCTGACAATCAGGAACTTGTGTGTGTAGTCTGTCAAAAGTGTTTTATCAAGCTGGTATTTTTATCGTGGAAAATACACATGAAATTTCAGACTCTGTAGAATTTTTGTTTTAGTGTTTCCTACATGGGTAGTGTAATTACCCAGAATAATAATGTACCGTATATACTCGCGTATAAGCCAGCAATATACGGGTGAATTTTAACAATAGTTGATAAAGCTTTGGGATCGGCTTATACTAGGGTCATGCCACACGGCCATATTCAACAGCCAGAGTCAGCACAGCATGGACCATTAGTAGGTCGCTAGGCCTGCATGTAGGCATGGGACCGTGCACGGCGGGCAGTGGGACCACACAGGCTGCAGCTGTGGCTGCATACCAGTTAAGTCAACCACTGTAACTTTACACCACTCCAACACTCACACCGTGCAAGGCATTCATTCAGCAAAGCCACACAAGGAGCTTTGAGGTGACCCACTGTCATATGCATGCTTGCTGTAGTCGTGAACTTGTTGACACTCGCCCATTATCAAAGCATACATCTACAGTACTTTTTCTTCGTGGATTTTTGGCTGCGGAAATGTGGTCAGCTTATACGCGAGTATATACGGTAGTCTATGTAGTCCGTTAACCAGATCTGCACACCCAGCTCATGCCAGTTCATGTGGCTCTGGTCAGTAGGGTACTAGTACTGGTCTACATGATGTTACCAACTGAAAGTACAGCCTCGGTGGCATTTGAATATCTTTTTTAAATATTGTGAATTAATGTGCAAATCAGACCGTGTAATGTAGAGAATAAAATCAAGCATTGATAAAGGTTGGGAGTACTGAAGACTCGATTTACACAGTGTATCCTAAAAGTGCTGTTGCAAAGACTCGTGGTATGTAAGTTAGTAACTGTTTTTCTAAGGCACCACATATCAAGTCACAGCTTGGTCACTGGTGAGGGACTCGCTTGTACTTTTGGGACTTAGCTTCAGCGGGATGACTACTCTTGCTACTGAACAGTGGATGTCCTGGTGAATAACTACCTTTAAGGTGTGACGGTTAGGGTTGTGAGTGGAAAATTTCGGGAAATTTATTCCAGTCTTTAAAGAAATTTGTTACATAATTTTTTTCACTATATGTTTTAGTTATAACCATATAAAATAAATGATAAGCATGTTTTTTTTACAAACAACTATCCACATCTTTGTGTTCTAACACAGTGCGTTATATTTAGGAAAAATAACTTGTATTTAGCACGGATCCAAAGAATGTCGGCTAATTCGAATGAAAATTATAGACCTTATAACTTCCAGGCTTTAGCCAATATTTCCCGCAATATTAAATTTCCAGAAAATTTACAAGTAGTAGTAGTAGTAGAACGTACAGATTAACGTGGCATAAGCTACAGTAGCTTCTAGGACACGGTACACAAATTACAGAGAAAAATTAAACTGATGGGAAGTGACCCTAGTGACGGTCCAAGAAAAGTTAATGTGGAAACTGGAAGTTGGCACATACCCATAGATAAAGTAAAATAGACCTGCATAGAAGTCGAAAAGTATCTGTACGCCTGCTGTGTAACAAGGATAAATCTGTCGTCTTACAACTTTGTCTCCGTTACCATGAAAATGACAATATGAACTCTAAGCATATTTTGATGTATGTATTTGAAATGAACTATGGGGATTACTAGTGCACAGAAAATGAGTGGGTAATCACTTGGTTTTGTAATTTTAAGAGACTACAGTACAAGACAGATGTAATAAACAGACCATTTAAGTCGTGTTAATAGTCATCTTGTCGGTGCAAGACATCTAGCATAGTTTATAATTAACAGAACAAATGATAAAGCTTTTTGCCGATAAGAAGTAATATCATTTTGGACCAATTGCTTTAAAGTGCAATATAGTAAGCATATTTTATGCTAATGATTGTTGGGGATTCACTTTCACGTGTTTAGTTATGCTATCAAAACTTATTGCTAGTGTTAATTCTAGTATCTTTGGTGCTAATGTTTAATATGCTGTATTGGCAGGGCTGGAAAAAACTAGCTTTTTAGAAAAAGTTCTTAGGTTTTCAAGTTGTTTTTGGCACAAAATTATGACCGAGAAATTCACGAAGAATATATCGTACATGATACACCCTTTCCCCTGCCAGCCTACCACATTTGTATAACAACATATTCGTTTAATACAGGTTGTCAAACGCAACCATCCAAAATGAGATTAGCTGACAGTAACTAATATCCAGTACTTGTTCTAACATCTTCGACTTCCAGTTCGCTCACTTAGCCTTAATAGTCATATATGATATCTTGGTGTTGCCAGAAGTAAGCAAGTCTAGATTTAAATATGTTAACTGTATCAGACAAGACAACATGGTTAGATAACTGTTCCAAATATTAAGTGCTCCATTACTAAAATAATACTTGTGCAGATCATATTTAGCCTTTTGTTCTACTTTTCTGTAACCGACAATCAGGCGACAACCTCACTGCAATAAGTCACTTATAACGAAAACTGTTGATTTGTCTAACAATGACTATATCATTCGAGTAACCTACAAACACAGCTACTGACACTACTCCTAACCAAATAATTTTACCATTTTACTCTTACTGGTTTAACATATCTCAATTTCTTTTTTTCTTATTGTATTATGGTTGCGTTTGTCAACTTTTTAATAAACGAGAGATGATGATGATGATGATGATCATTCCCTCTAGTTACAGAGCTATACTCTAATAACCCGCTGAGAGCAGAGTTATTATAAACAACTAATTAGACTGAAAGGCAGCAATTTTCTGTTAAAACATCGAAAATTTGGTGAACCCATTTCTAAAGCCCTGCATTAGAATTAAAAGACACTGTAACATCACATTTTGATCCGCGCAGGCTGTCTTGATAACTAAAGTATTGGTTTTGGTCTTCCAATCCTGTGCACTGACTGTTGTAACTTTTAAGTTTTCCAAGCTATTGCGTACAGACAACCAGACCGTTCTGATTTATAACGTCCTTACGTTACGTTATTTCCGGCAGAATTCTCACGGTGTGTGTGGTCGGCCGGCCGGCATAATCCCGGAGGCCCGTGGCGAGTTGCTGGTTGTCAGTTGCTCAGGTGTTAGCAGGTAAATTTCATTTTGCTTTGGCATATGCAGCTGCATACATGTGGACGTAGACACAGTTACTTTCAATGCCAATAGGTCAGAATATGTGTCGTATCACAGACGTTACGCTGTGTTAATCGGCCTTAGTCCGAGTTAATTGCTTACGGCACTGCAGTGCTTGTACCAGGAAGCAAGTGTTTTTGACAGTTTTCGTCCCCTTTCTTATATAATAAGACACCTGTTCAGTTACTGTTATTCGTTAACTGCTTTTTACTACGCAGATTTGATATTCAAATCAGTCCAGTGACTGGGGTGATTGCCATTATACCCTGCCACTCACAACTAAAGTTCATCCAAGTTAAATCCATATAATATGTACTAAAGTTATAATAATCATGAAGTACACAGGCTGACTACTAATTTAACACGCAGTGTATTGTATTTTTATGTTTTTTGTATGTAATATATATATTAATATAAAATGCAGCTACAATTTCTTGTGACAGAAAGACTACACTACACAATTGGTACACTGCACTATAACTGGTCCATGTCTACGCATACGTCACAGGCCTTGGCAAGTCTTCCGAATCGGTACAGTGGACGTGCTGTGGGCCTGTGACGCATGCGCTGACATGCGCGCAGCGCACAGCTTATTCAGTATAGTGCAGTGTACCGATTCGGAAGTCTTTCCCAGGCCTTCAGCACGACCAGTGTGCCGATAGTGTAATTATGCCCCTATGACTGTAGAATGGTCTTCGTGCCCCAAAATTGGATTTAGTCAATAGTCACCATTACATTACGTGGAGTGGAATATAAAAAAGCACTGTGTCAATCATGAAATGGTTGCCAAACGTTGCTGTTGCTGTCTGTGGTGTGTAGGCGAAGTTGTGAGATGGCGGAGCCACATGCTGATGAGGATATAACCGCTGATGATGCTGACGTTGCCTCAGGATATACTGCTCCGGCGCAGAAGTCCGTGCAGGAAATCATCAGTACCGACGCAGAAGATGAGAGTCTGCGCAAGTACAAGGAAGCTCTGCTTGGTTCAGCAGTCAGCGGTGGAGTCGTTGAAGTTTGTAAGTGTTAGTTTGCACTTTGCAGTAATCATTATCATCATTGTTTTATTTATTTATTTATTTTAGTAAGGTGTCATAATCATGCAGCTGATGTTCATCTTTGTCGCTGTTGATTGATTGCATGGCTGTTGTTCTCAAAGAATGCCAACAACCTACTTGTGTGCTTATGGTGGAACATGTGGTGATGTCATCATGCCAAAATAAATACAGCAGCAAATTTGGTGTATGTTAGGCAAAAATAAAAGCGTCCCAAAACTGTCATTTAAGTACACCTAAGTTATATATTTTGTGAAATTTCCCCATGTGTTAACAATCTACACTGTGTCCCAAAAAAACGTCCACCTTTTATTTTTCCAACAACTCTGTCAAAAATTAACCGATTTTAATGATTTGTGAAATCCTGAGAAAATTTGACGTCGATATCTTGTACATTTGCCCACCTTACCTGTATACTGTAACAACTTTACCTTGGGAAATCCAAAAAAGTCATTTTTCAACAGTATTACTCATAGAGACTTCAGAAACAAAGTGCAACTGTTGTACTGCAGCTTATCCGTTTACTTACTGTTGTTTACTACTTCCTGTTATCTGCGTAGCCCTATTCTATGGTCAGTTTTTTATCTCTTTGGTCAGTCATTTTTCAAAGCCACCAATGCCGACCCACAACCGGCTCTTTTCAGAGTCGCCAACAGTTGGAGGAACGCAACATTATCTGCAGTCAGATGTAAAAGTTTTACATTTTACAAGGTAGTGTGGTGACATTCTTCATGTGTGGTGGGTAAGGGGGTAACAGTTTGTTTTTCTGAGATAACATAAATAATCTGAATATAAATATTACGACAGAAGTTGCCTCTGTCATGCCATTGACTGTTGTTACGAAGACACTGTACCACAAGTAAATTGCAGAAGATATCACGAGATGGTGACGACTTTCTCAGTATGAAAGTGACCATTCGAGACTGCATTTCATTTTAAAGCCAGCCTCATTTCACTAATTTCAGAAGCTTTAGTGCTTTTACACTGTCCGTTTGGCGCCACAGAGACTATACAGCCTGTAAATACTACCCATACGACAGTATTCAACGGTTTTCTTGGTGTAAGTTAGTAAGTAAGTAAACATGAATTTGTATAGCGCGTAATCATGAAGCATCTCTAAAGCACTCAGATATGGCCCATGTATAACAAGGGGATCACACTGTTTTACCTGCCACTCTCATACAAACTACACATTGTCTGGAAAAAGGTGCCACTTTATTTTTGCCTGTAGTGCTGCGAAATGCTAACCGATTTTCAAAATTCTTTTACCCTCACACTCTGCAGTAAATTTGCAGTAAAGGAGTCAATAAATATCCTACCATAATTTACACATGTCGTTACACCACCTTGTAAAACTTTTATGCTCAAAAATCGTAAATTACATTGCCCGGAAAAAGGTGCCCCTCGTTTTGTTCATGTATTTCAGATAATTTTGCATCTGATTTCGTAATTTTTGGCATGCTCCATCGCAATGGACCAAGCATGCAGATGAGTAGTTAAATATTTTTTCTTGCTTACTTAGCAATGCTGTTTTGAGTGGTCCAACCTGCAGGATCACGCAGTCGTCACAGCAGCGATTCGTCGTCATTGGCGTCATCGTTTGTCAGCTTGTGTGCAGGCTGGTGGTGGACATTTTGAACATCATTTTTAGTCACCGATTGTCTATATGCAGACTTGTTGACTAATTTTATGCTAAAATGTGCGAATTAACACTACAAATGATTTTATTGTGTAATTGTACGTTCATTGTCATTAAACATTTGTAGTATAGGCCTATAATGTAATTTATGATTTTTGAGCACAACAGTTTAGCGACGTGGGTGAATGATGGTAGGATATTTAATAATTTCCTTATTGCAAATTTACTGCTGAATTATGATGGTA
>Ga0209562_1000911_pt1 | contig 10819 bp, 10 predicted proteins | sample WorMetvacBELIZE2_FD_187399 | JGI IMG/M metagenome (GOLD analysis project Ga0209562, IMG submission 187399) | Marine gutless worms symbiont microbial communities from Max Planck institute for Marine Microbiology, Germany - Olavius vacuus BELIZE.2... | ecosystem: Host-associated > Annelida >...
TGCGACGATCATTGAATCCTCAGCAAGACCAAAGAAAACACTCGTTGTCCCCGAGAAAGATCGTCAAGAAACAAAGCACTCCTCCTCCCATACTCTTAGAAAGTCAGTAGATCCCGATGCTGAATGATTGATTAAAAGAGGAAAATATTATTTTGGGTATAAAGGTTTTATTTTGGCTGACGCAAACAAGGGGTTTATTTCGAAAGTACATGTGACTCCAGCAAATTAAGGGGAAAGTCCTGAATTGCCGAAGATAATGGAAGATACTGAGGCAAAAAGACTAATGACTGACAAAGCATATGATTCCGAGAAAAATCGACAATTTTTGAAAAGTAGATCGATAAAAGATGGAATCATGTACAGAGCAAGAAAAAACCATCCGCTCCAACCTTCTCAGAAGAAATTTAACCGATTAATTTCTCAAAAAAGATTTAAAATAGAGCAGGGGTTTGGGACTTTGAAGAAGCGGTTCAGATTTTTTCAAGCGAGCTATATGACGAAGAATTAAGGTTGAGGCTCAATGAGATTGAAATCGATCTGTTTTAACCTTCTCAAGGCGGTGAATATGGTAAGGTTTGCATAAAATGGTCAAAAAGTAGATCCCCCAACCCAGATAAGCACAACAAATTGCTGAAACGATGGACGGATCTTTGAGTCTTGTACACGAAAATGACCAAAAATTCTTAAACTTTGAGCTCATTTTTAAAAAATACTTAGATTTTTCTGAATGAAACCAGACGGTTAGAGGTTATGCAACGGTCTTATGTTTTCGATAGGATCTTTTGCCCTCTCCTGTAACTCTTCTCTAGAAAATTTTCCCACTTTGTATTCGTGCCACAGTGCGAATATCTTCCCTAACTCTTTTTGACTCGTTTTGCCACAGAATGCATCGACCCTTCTTTGCTCCATTTTGGCGAGCGACCTATCAATATGAGCCAGACACAACTCTGTCTGCGGCCAGGATGCTGATTACACTATATCGATCTGTGATCAAGGTCCTTCTAAACAACCCAAAAATGCGTTTATGGGTCTCGGTAGAGCGAGAGGGATCAATGTTAAAAAAGGTGCAATCTGGTGTCGCTCCCACCCATGGATAGCTCTTTTTCTTTGCCACTCTCCAGCTAGTCTCATCCGCGTAGATTCTTCCCTGTTGCAAAACATGTTCTTGAATCTTTTTTGCTCAACTCTTCAGAAGATTAGCCGCTCTTTTGAGAATATTGCAAGTCGACTCTAGAGATACTTTGACCCCAAAATAGCTGGCCAAAGCGCAAGACCTTCTTCTGTTGATAAAGCCTTCCACTGATTGTGCTGCTAAAAAAGCCTGCAGATGAGGACCAAAGCTATGTTTCGCTGGCTGGTTGAGCTCGCACCTTTTTGCCACAATGCGCACATTTAAGCGTGTGTATTCGATATTGGGTCACGTTTGGAGAAATCTCTGCTATATCTGCCACTTGATGCAATTGAACGGATGTCACAGATTCTTCAAAAATTTTGCCATGACAGCCCGAACATTCTTCTGGAAAAAGATCTATGTTCTCAGTGACCTCATCAATAGAGTGCCCTTATGTGGCCAGGATGGCCAAACTGGCCCCCTGATTTTCTACCTGTAGGTCTAGGCTCCTACGAAAAGGATCTTGTGACGAAGGTTTGAAACTGTTTCTGCTGTTGGTCCCAAGTTTTTCTTTGAGGGTCTGATTTTCTTTTTCTAGCTGAGCAGCCCTTTCTTTCCATCGAACAGCTCTTCCTTCCCACTGAGCACACTCCTGCTTCGAGATGGTAAGACTTTTCTCCGAACAGAGAGTTTTATTCTCTCTTTCTTGACCAAACCCTTTCTTCGCCATCTGGGCAGCCCTTCAGAGTTAACCTTTCTACGCCAAAGAACCATAGAAGGCTAGGTTAGTGCTATTTACTGATCGAAACCAAAAGAATACCAGCTTGGCCGAATATTTCAGATCGATCTGCTACCCTCGTTGAACGCGTATATCGTGTGGGCCTTTTTAAAGTACTTGCGTGGTTAGAGAAGCTAGGGCAGATCTTTCACTCTTCTGAAAAAAGATGTGTCCATAGAGACTATGATGCTTAAACTTTCCTACGATATAGGTCAATGCATTGGAATCTCTATCTAAATAAGGATGATCGATTTGAGTAGGATCCCCGGTCAAGATCACTTTGGTGCCCTTTCCGGCTCTGGAAATGATGGTTTTCATTTCGTGGGGAGTAAGATTTTGTGCTTCATCAATGATGAGATAGACTGAGGTGAAGGAACGACCTCGAATAAAAGTGACTGCCTCCATTTCTAACTTTTCACTTTCCATTACCCATTGCTTCACCGAATGCACACTCGACCCTCCCTCCACCTGTCCGCAGATGACTTCTAAGTTGTCATAAATTGGCTGCATCCAATGATAGATTTTTTCCTCCTTGGTGCCTGGCAAAAATCCTATATCTCTGCCTAAGGGCATAACGGGACGACTGATGACAATCTTTCGATAGGCTCCCTCATCAAACACTTTACGCAAACCACAGGTCAGCGCCAACAATGTTTTCCCCGTTCCAGCAAAACCAATCAACGTTACTAAATGAATGTCATCATCGAGCAGAAGATTGATCGCACATTTTTGTTCTTCGTTGAGCGGTTTAATACCCCAAATATTTAAGGGGAGAGGAGCAATCATTTCGAGACGTTGACTCTTATGATTAAATCTGCCCAGGGCTACACTTTCATCCTCGGATGAAATCAGAGAACAATATTCATTGGGATAAAATGAAAGCTCAGGGAGGTCTGTAAATCCTCTAATACTAAATTCATCAAACGATTTTTTTGATAAGACCTGTTGCTGCACACCGAGATAGAGGGAATCATACCCGTTGCGCATATAATCATAATTTTCTGCAGAAATGCCGATCGATTCTGCCTTCAACCGCATCACAAGATCTTTGGAAATCAAAACGACGTTTTGACCACCCTCCTCCTTCAACTGGTAGGCAGCCAATAAGATAAGGTGTTTATTTTGGTCTAAGGGAAAGGGGAAATGGGGAGGTTGTTTCGCTCTATTGGTACGATGCAGGGAAAGAGTGGTGCCATTGTCCAATGCAACTCCCTGAAATAAATCGCCTGTCAACCGACCAATTAAACGAATGACTTCACGTGCATTTTTCCCCAATTCATCGACCGACCCCTTCATCATGCCCAACTCTTCCAATACGACGAGAGGAAGAATAAGACGATGTCCCTTAAATTTAAACAACGCCTCAGGATCATGAAGCAAAACATTAGTATCTAAGATAAACGCGCTATACACTATACTCAACCGGGATAGACCCCCCTCCTGCCATGTGAACCCAATCCTTTCTGTCCATGCTCACCACGCGAGAAACGAATGAAACTGAAAGAAGCACCCGCACCTCACTCCCCCCGCTGCCCTGAAGATAACACTCTTCTCAGGAAAATTCAAGACCACATAATAAAGTTATGGCGTAGTCCCTATTTCTTAAATGCTCTCATCTCTCCTATTTGCTCCTTTTTTGTGAAAAAAATAGGGTTCTACATGGACGATGACATCTCTCACATTGGGAAAACTTTTTTGAATTTCTGACCTTGTCAGTCCAGCCAAAATATGGGCCTCCCGCACTGACAGATTTGGGTTTACCCTAACATCGATGGTGATATGAGCATCTGGCCCATAAGATTGAATTCGCAATTTTTCTGTTTCATAGATTCCTGGCACACGCATGGCGGCCTCTCTGACCAAATCAAAGAATCCTCGATAGGGTGTCCGATCTACCAACGGATGGATGTTTTGTCTAATTGCATAGCTTCCTAAAACGATCATGAGTAATGAGATGATCAATGCACCGAGATGGTCATAAAACATGCGATGTTTGGGAAAAAATGTGGCACTAACCAATGCCACCATTGCTGTCAGGCTACTCAACGAATCGATCCGATAATGCAATGCCTCGCATAAAAGAGCGGAACTGTTTTGTTCTTTTGCCACTTTGTGCACAATGCGATAAGCACACTCTAAGGCACAAACCGCCCCCAACGGAATGATCCATATCCCCCTAGCTACCCATATTGTTGGAATGGGATGCCAAAGTCTCCACCCCTGATATAATCCCAATCCCAAACCTGTTAACACAAAGAAAAAAGCCAACTGTAAGCCTGCGATCGGTTCATAACGTCCATGTCCGAAGGGATGATCATCATCGGGAGGCTTGTCCGCAAGATAAATAAAAAAGAGCAAGGAAAGGGAGGTGACGATATCGAGAAAGGAGAGGAGGGAATCGACCAAGAGGGACGAACTGGAAAAATAAAAGTACCCTGCCCCCTCTATCCCGACAACAAACGCTCGGATCCCTATGCCTCTTTTCGTCGCTCCAATCATTCGGTGCAATCGCTCTTCCCTTGGCAACACAAGAGGTGAAAGGGAAGGATTTTGGTTCAACGCACTTTTTTTCTTCATCCCTGGCTTCTCAAGATGGATCGTTCAAGAGCATCAAACCTATATGCACATGCAAGACTGTGTTACCCCTTGCAAATTAAACTTAAAGGAGGTTGTAAGAAGGAAGAGTCTGAAAACTGAATCGGTCCCGGATATCGATAATGATCATTCCACTGCCAATCCTTCCGGGCTTGAGCAAAGGTGGTGAAAGGGGCTTCATTGAGGTCGACTAGGGCTTTCCCAATGACGGGAACCTCTCTTCCCTTACGCCATTCCATCCGCATCAAGCTAGTGAGGGGGATTCCGTAAAAGCTCCAGTGTTCGGGAGAGGAGGCAAGATGACATATGCCGCTCATATATCCTGTCGCCTTCCCCTTCACTAATAGAGCGGAAAATGCTCCTAGCGCAATACAATAAGTCGCATCAAAGTTGGTGGGCAAACCAGCCCTCCCTTCATATCCTAAGAAATGGTGTTGTGGAAGAAAAGAACCCTGATACCCTGTTTTGGCCAGAGTCTGTCCCACGAGCAAACTGAACAGTTTTTCGCTCTCGATCTGAGAAAGTCGCACATTTCCATGTGGGTCACGGTCGAAGAACAGCTGTTTCTGTACCTCTTCTGGCAAACTCTCTAGTAGCCGAACAGAGGGAACCGTCAGATCTGATTTAACTCTATCCACCGATACTTCCCCCTGTGAAATAGGGCGGGAAGCGAGCAAACTGTTAAGTTCGTTAATCAATTGTTTCATGTCCGGGATAAATTCTACTAAGCCTTCCGGAATGAGGATCACGCCATAATTACGTTCTCTTCTCACGATCATCCTAGCAATTTCCATGACGATTTTATTCAACGTTTGTTGACGGTGGGCTACTTCTTCTCCAATCAAAGCCATATTAGGGTGGGTCAGTAGGGCACATTCCAAGGCCACGTGAGAGGAAGAACGCCCCATTAACTTGATAAAATGGGTATATTTCTTGACGGAGATTGCGTCGCGCGCGATGTTTCCAATGATCTCTCCATATGTCCGACAGGCCGTATCAAACCCGAAAGAAATATCCACATAGGGATTCTGTAAATCTCCATCAATAGTTTTCGGCACCCCCACAACTGTCGTATGACAACCTTGTTTTAGACCATATTCAGCTAGGCAAGCCACATTGGTGTTGGAGTCGTCGCCCCCGATGACCACCAGTCCATCCAATTGCATCTTCTGAAACACTTCTAAGCAGGTCTCCAGCTGTTCTGAACTCTCAACCTTAGTCCGACTAGAACCAATTAAGTCAAACCCTCCCTGATTGCGAAATCCAGCAAGCTCTGATCCAGACAACCTCTTAGCCCTTTCCTCTAAAAGGCCGGAAAAACCGTCTAAAAAACCATAAAGTTGACTATCTTGATGAATGGCAATCAAGGCATCAAAGAGGCCAATAATCACATTATGGCCACCAGCTGCTGGTCCGCCAGAGAAGAGCACCCCCACCCGCAGAGGTTGATCAACGGATCCGGGATGGGCCTCGCAGAAAGGGGATAAGACGGGGCGGCCAAAAGTATGAGGGAAACGACGGGCGATTTCCTGATCTTGTTCCAAACTTGGCACACTTTCCCTCTTTAAGGAGAGACGAGGAAGGTTTCTTAGGGAGCTGGGAACCCCAGGCCGAAACTTCAACCGTTCCTTCTTCAAGGAAGAACGGGGCGAGTCGTCATCAGAAAGCAACACGAAAACCTTCACCTCATCTTAAGGCAACCTACAACGGGCGACGCTTCCCCCCTCTGCACGTTCTCATGGTATAACAAGCTGGGATTTTATCGGAATAGTACAGCGCAACCAAACCTCACTTCCTTGTTGAACCGGGTCAATCCAGAGACACCCTTCGCTCTCCCTCATCTCTTCAACCAACCCTCCTGCAAAGGGACGGAACACGCAATAGGGGATCGAATAGCTCGCCCGCAGTAAATCACATGCGTTTTTGCGAAAGAGAACACCCAACTTTACGATTTCCCAGTCAGACTGCTCTACCCGACAGAATGGTGCGAAGAAAATGCGGTTACCAAGACTTGAACCTGGGACCTCGACATTATCAGTGTCGCGCTCTAACCAACTGAGCTATAACCGCATAAATGGAGGCTAGGAGAATCGAACTCCTCACCTTCTGAATGCAAATCAGACGCTCTACCAAATGAGCTAAGCCCCCGGGTGACTACGACGATGGGCGGAGGATAGCAAAAGGGAATGTTTTCTGCAATTCTCCCGGGAAGATTATCGCAAACAGCCACCTTGTCATAGGGTGGAGAATATTCTTTGAACTGTCCTTTTAATTGCTCATAATCAATTACTTATAAAGTATTTTTACTTGTCAATGATCCTAATCCATGGATAGAAAACTAAAAATTCAACCCAAGCCTTTCGACCATGGGCAAAAGGTTTGTCCTGTGGATAGAGGTGATCGAGCATATCGATCCCTATCCGAAAATTTGTCCATACCATTTTGCTGCACAGTTTACAGAGACATCCCTATTTCCATTAATATAGAAACAGATTGGCAACCCGAAGTCCTCTATTTCTTAGCTGTTTTAAGATATAAACAAGTTTCGGGGGCAATATAATGGACTTTAACTCAAAGGGTAGAAACAATTAATAGCAAAACACAGATGCAAATCCATACCGCAGCGGCTGCACTGAGAATAAGCGCAATGTAGGGAATCAATCCTATCCCAACAATTAACACCCCACATATCGCAGCACCGCAAAGAATAGAAAGCAATACAACCCCGATCTCCTTTCCTACAAAGGTGATATGTAGCGAGGCTGTTTTGTTTTTTACAGAAGACCCTACTTCCACACAAATAGTGGGTCGCCCGGCGATGTCTTGTGGTGGTTTATGATTTATCACTGTCATGTTTACACACGTTAACACATATACAACAGGTATTCTAACTGTCAAGAAATTACTTGTCAATTCTTTTCCAAAAAATTTTTAAAATAAAATAGGTTTATAAAAATCATATTGTTTAGATTCTGTGTCTGAAAAATTAATAAGCTTCTTTTTTATCTCGTCAGAGTTGTTTCGATATGAATGAGACCGTTTAAATGTGTTCAATGACATGAGAACAAGATAACTTGTTTAAAATAAGCTATTTTAAATCATATTACTTCAAATGTTTGCCATGGAAATATGATGCGAAGTGGCGGGTGTGAGATGATCGCATTCGATATATATTGAAAAACTTTTCTTACTTTTTATATAATCTGTTTATAGGAGAATCATCTTTTTCATTAAAAATAAGAGAGACATCATTAATATGTGCCAACCAATACATGATAACTTATCTCATTTTGTGTATATTTCACCTAAATCAGAAGTAGAAAAAACCTTCGACACCATTAAGCAGGGTTTGAGTGACGTGCTCAAAACTCCCTGGAGGTGGCTTGTTTTTTTCTACCACCGGATAAAAGATCATAGGACGCAGGTGGAGCTTGAGACATTTTTAGCATCTAAATCTGAACTGCCCAGCGATGGGCTGGATCGCTCATCAATAGGTACGTTCAACGAAATAGAGAAATTGATAGACGAAATGAAGGAGACATTGAGGAAAATATCCGAGTATCCCCACCATCCTGCCCATATCCAAATTGGTAGAAAAATAAGGTTGTGTGGCAAGTTGCTTCATGGTCTGCCATATACCGATATTGGACAGCCAGGGCGGACTCGTCTTTCAATACGTTTGTCCGAGATGTTGAAGAACGATTTCTCCAAGTTGCTGGGGCAGGAGAATAGGAACGCGATGTCTAATCACCTGACCCAAGGGAAGTTCACTGAATTTTTGAAAGAGATGGACACCTATTTGTCCTCCCTACAAGAGAAGATCAGAGAGGATGGATTTGAAGAGATGCAAAAGCAATCGCCGGAGGTAAAAAAAACTTACTGGTCTCATTTGTTGAAACTCATTGCACGTGACGAAAGGGGGAGTACTCTTTCAGTCCCAGAGTGTGCCTCTTACCTGTCTAGGATGAAAGATGTGCAAGCAAGTCGGGAGAAATGGGGACAAATCTGTTGCAAGAGCGAAGGGATAGAAAGAGCAAGTCAAGAGAAAAATCAAACGAGCTTTGCCCCTATAGAACAGAACCATCTTCAGATAGCGTGTGTGAAAGGGATTCAGGTGTCCATCCTCAACCTTCTTTGCACTCTACACTATTTTTCCCTGCACTCCATGGCTACATGGTTTTGTAACCATTTCAGCGACATACTACATCTATTTTCTCTCTCTGTCCCCGCAAGCCAATTGATGTTGCGAATAAAGACCGTTGCATAACCTCTGGTTGGTTGACTTTACATGAAAAATCATAAAAATTCGAGTGAGAACTCCAAGAGTTGGAATCATCATAAGATATTCATTGCAAATGATTTAGATATATTCCCCCTTTTTCCATTTCCGCTGTATTACACAGCTTGGTAGTCATCGATGAACTCCAGGAGAAGTTATGCAATGGTCTTGAATACGGACGCAATGAATGCTTTTTTAAAGATCGTATAAGAGCCTGTTGAAAAAAATGGCCATTTTTGGGTCAAAACTTGAAAAGTTACTAATGCGATAAAAATTTTTAGTTTTTGGGACAAATTATGACTAGATTTATGCTTGCCCTAATCTCTGATTTGATGACTTTACCCCTGATTTTGTGTTTTTTGCAAAATCAGGGCAGGGGGACTGCTTAAAACCCTTGCAAAACTGTGTCATGTATACTAATCAATCGTTTGAAATTATGAACAAGAGCTTGCATAAAAATTTGCAACTGATTTTTGGCAACTCCTATGTAATGTCCTTTCTCACTTTGTTTAGAAAACACCCTCTCGTAAGGCATCCTCTGTTTTGAAATCAGTTGGTCTCTTTCAAAACCTTTCCCTCTCATATTGTTTTTTAAAATCGCTCTGCTGGTGCAGCCATTCTGCTTCAGAATAAGAAACGCTTTCTTACTGCAATACCCTTTAAAGACCGTTGTATAACTTCCCTTAGAGCTTGTCGTTGATCACCAATCCATGTGGCACAACGAAAATAGAGAAGAGAAAATATGTATAAGCAATTTATAATGAAAAACTTACCTAGACTGTAAATTTTGGACCCTTCGCTTGAGTTCTCATGGTTTTTTGCATTAAGTTGGTCAATCAGGGGTTATGCAACGGTCTTCTTTATCAGCAAACACCACGGTTTCCTTCAGACAAATGTGCTTAAGTCCTTGATCATCAGTAATATTTGCTGGGGTGACTGCAACTTTAGTCATTAATCCTGATTTCATACAAACAGCTACATTCCTTTTGTACCCATACCAGAATTTACTTTTCCCCTTACATCCCACCTTCGCTTGTTTGTCAGTGGCCACTTTCTTCGCTGTTTTGTTGTTAAAAATTTTAAGTCCTTTTTCTACTGCTTCGTCTTGTTCCTTCCATAGATTTGTTTTTGAAATAATCTGTGACGCATCTACAAAACTGAATTCTTCTGCAATGAGTCCTTGTGCTTTCAACTGAGCATTGAATTTCCTAAATAATTCAGCTAGTCTTTTTTGTCCCAATCTTATGATCTTAGGTGTGAAAAATAGGTGTGATCTGGAGTTTTTTCTAACAGAGAAAAACCGCAAAAAAATTTCCCCGAAACATTTTCTCGTAGTATGATCACCTTGCTCTGAGTGGGGGGTTAAAGCAAGTCGCGCAGGTTCAAAACTTTGGAAATAGAATAGGTTTTTCTTATGAGTGGTTCTACTAAGTGGGAACCCTGTATAGAGATGGCCAAAGGAAAGGGCACAAACGTTCCTAAATCTGATTCGCTAGGGAAGTGTGGAGACGAAAAATAGGCCAATCTACTGTAGCCTTCTGACTTACTCCCTGCATCAACGAAATTCCGTTATTTTCTCAAGGAAATGTTGGGAAAATCGCATTTTTCGGGACGAATGACCGTATGTACTGAACCTTACAATAAAGATCGTTGCATAACTTCTCTTGAAGTTCGTCGTTGACTACCAAACTGTGTAATACAGCGGAAATAGAAAAAGAGGAAATATGTTCAAATCATTTGTAATGAATATTTTATGATGATTACAAATTTCGGATTTCTCACTCGAATTCTTATGGTTTTTCATATAAAGTCGACCAATCAGAGGTTATGCAACGGTCTTCAATAAGAGATTTAAATCTCATTCTTTTTATGTTCAGTGATTTATGGGCCTGTTGAAAAAATGACCGTTTTTGGGACAAACCTTGAAAGGTTACTAATGCGATAAAAATTTTTAGTTTTTGGGACAAATTATGACTAGATTTATGCTTGCCCTTGTCTCTGATTTGATTATTTTACTCCTGATTTTGTGTTTTTTGCAAAATCAGGGCAGGGGGGA
>Ga0209562_1000912_pt1 | contig 10811 bp, 2 predicted proteins | sample WorMetvacBELIZE2_FD_187399 | JGI IMG/M metagenome (GOLD analysis project Ga0209562, IMG submission 187399) | Marine gutless worms symbiont microbial communities from Max Planck institute for Marine Microbiology, Germany - Olavius vacuus BELIZE.2... | ecosystem: Host-associated > Annelida >...
ACAGCTGTCTGTCCGTCCATCCGTTTGTCTGTCACACCTGTGATCTACGCCCAAATCGTTCAACATATTGTCTAATTATTGTCTAATTAACCTTTTGCACCGTCAGCTACAGCGATGTTAGATGCACGCTTTCTTAGCGGTAGCTAAGCTTCTTGTTAATACTTACTGGCGGTGTGTGAATGAATATAGACGTTGGTATTCTTTCGATTGAGAACATGTCGCAAGTGCTTCATGGTGCTGGCCGTTGGTGTTTGGTGCTGGATGGCTTACCGATACCGAGATCTTAACGAGATCAACAACCGAGAACTGCTACAGATCAAGCAGCAGAATGCCAACATTATATCACTTCTACAGAAGCGTATGTTAGCTCATTTTGCTTCATGAGTTGTTCGCGAGCATTGCTTTGTTTTATTTCTGCAGGAAAGTGTTCGTGTGCTGTGAGCTTTGCAAGTAGTTCAGGCTGAATGTACTGAAGATAATGGTTTCATAAACAAGCAGTAGCATTTTATCTTTTGTAGTGAAATAAAAGTTGGTAAGATTTTCATGATTATGTACAGGTATTGTTACAGTCTTAATTGCAGTTGTTATAGATAACTAACTGATAATATTTAATGGTTTTTAGGATGCATGAAGCATAGTTGTTCCATATATATGTCATGTATCTACAGTGTGAAATATTTAGACAGACAAATAAAATATGCCAATATCTGCATCACACCAAAGGACCAGTACTCGATTGGGCAACAGATGTTTTTCTGACATAGACTTTAGACAGTTCAGACAACTATTGAAGACATTTTTGTTCGTCTGAGAGCACGGCACACTTGTGACGTTTTGTTTTTTGATGCACCATGTATAAATTCATTTACTTTTCATTTACTTACTTACTTACTTACTTACCTACGTGTGTAACATATACATGCATTATAATATACATTTAATACACATTGGTTTTAGGTGTGTATATTTGGGATTGATAAGTAGGCATATTTAAAAAAATGGAACTTAAAAACAGAATTTTCCAATATGGAAAATACCGATTAGCATACTTACTGCAGAAAATGTTACGAATAATAACATAATGTTGGTTACATTTTTGTGACGCATTTGGTTGAAGTAAAAAGCAATGATGTTTACTAAAGACGACGGAATACTGATCAGTTTTAAGGCAGAGTAAGGTTTACAGTGCCAGAAAGTTGTTGGAGAAATTTCCTGACAAGGACTGGTCTTGTTCAGCACTGGACCGACTTTGCGGCAGATTGACGCTACAGGGTCTGCAGACAGGAAGTCCGGCAGCAGCAGAGAATACACGGTCTACACAAGAGACATGCAGATGACTGTGCAAATCGCGACCACTTTGAGCACAACTGTAACTGCTGGTATTGCGTACAAACTGCTAAGGCGACTTTTCCATATTGGAAACTTCTGTTTTTGAGTTCCATTTTTTAAACAGCTGTTGCTCAAAAACTGTGCAGTGGATATTGTTGAAATTTGCAACGTTTGCAACAGAAAGGTGATAATAAAAGCTGCTAAGAGGATATTTAATTCCGATAAGATTTGTCGCAGTTATTGTGATTTCTATTTGGCGTCACTTTTTTTGGAACACATTGTATATGGACCAATTGTGGCATCAAGCACGTGTTGGTCTCAGTACTCAAGTATGAATGTTGTCTGTGTGTGCTGTTGTCAGCTGGTTCGCATATTCATATTTCATCTAATGCATTTGACACGACAGACTCGGCTGCAGTCCAGCGACAGACAAAACCAGACACTGGATTGAGCACTGGTTTGCCTGCTTTAATTCTTCTTGTTGATTGTGAGATCATTAGCAACAGCATTGTTGAGTTGGACAGCACCCATTCGGACATACAATTTATGTGTCGATCTGATTTTAAAATGTAAGGTGTGACATACTGGTTGATCCAGAAAGTGTTCTGAGTCTTGAAATTTTATGCCATTTCTTTGCATAAATTTATTTCAGCAGCATAAAACCGCATTTCTGATGTGTGACATCTCTTCAACTGCATCAGAACGTTTGGATTTCAGAAGTATGATAACAGCAACAAAATATCAAGAGTTAGTCCACCATGTCGGAAACTCGAAAAACTTTGCACGACTTAATGCCGACTTTTTGTTATGACAGCAGTGAAACGGGTTGAATGTGGCGTGTTGTGTTTGTGATGTATCGTAATTACAAGTGGTAAATTTTTTCGTCAACTGTAGGCTATGATTCACTCGATGAAACCAGTGAAAACGAAGAATTGACAACTGCAGCTGTGTCAAAGGCGCGACATCGTCAGGGTCCTAATGACACCAATAGCAACACTGTTGATGTGCACGCTGTAGTCAGTGACCAGCAGAATGCAGCAGCCAGTGCAGTGGACTCTCACCTAGCAGGTGCCCTGCTTTTATCTTGCTGTATACAGTAGTACTGCTGTCATGTCGTAATAGAACTGAGGTTTGCGTGTGTGTAAGTAAGTAATGTAAATTTATATCGCGCTATTCTAACGGCCTAAAGAGTTACGACAGTGCCAAATCATGTATCATGTGTTTGAAATTTTTCTATTGATGCGAAAATGGCTACGTGGTAACTAATTACAGCCAAATTTGTGTGCACACTACGAAAATGTCCGACAGTCTTGTGCAACTGTTTGTCTCTTGAAAACTGAAAAATTATTTTTAAAAATATAAAAAGTTACTTGTGCTAAGCAACTGAAGTCTGTTGCTTGGTTTAGCAATGGCTGCAAGGTTACACACAGATGAGAACAGTGACAGCTTTTAGCCCATTCAGCAGTTTGCTTAGTGTAGGAACATTTGCAGCTAGACCGTATCAGTCCAATTCTACATGGATTCCACTGGCTTCTTGTCCTTCTTGTCTAGCAGAGGTCTTTTTCTGGACTGCAATCTTTGTGTGATGTCGCACTGGACATCTGGCATATGTTGTGCCAGTTTTCAGACACTTGTTTCTCGGAAAATTTTCTGCAGGTTTCGTTTATACATGATACGTGCCAAACGGAGACCGCGGAAGATGCTGTCATTTTCAGATATATTTCAACAGAACTTGGCGATGAAGTGTACACTTTCGTGCTTAACAGTTGCGTAAACTTTCGTGCAAAAACCTGCATGCATTGCGGAAACATCAACAGAAGTCACCGGGGCTACCTATTATGTTCACCATGTAGCGGCGGCGACCGCCACACGCACACTGGTGAAGCCACTGTCTTGCTGCTAGACCACCAAGCGCACCATTGTTTACTTATTTACGCAGTTCTCGCGCAAACTCGATGCGCAAGACGTTGCATGATTGTAAACATGGCAAATTGGAGTGATAAAAAAGTGAAAAAACTAAGAAATATATGCAAAAGTACAAAGATGAGTACAGTAAACAGTATAGTTGTATTGTTAAGTTGTCTAAGAGCGACGAGCACGCCTTCTGCATCTGTTCAGCGGATATATCTATCGCGCACAGTGGACTAAACGATATCAAGCAGCATGTAGGGCCATCAAGCATGTAACACTATTAAAATCACGCGGTGAAGCGAAGTCGATCACTTCATTTCATGGAAATGATGACGTCCAGGTTATAAGAGCAGAGATGCTACTTGCTTCAGCAGCAGTAGAGCATAACTTGCCAGTACAGTTGTTTTCGAGAGTTAATGAATTCTACTATTTTGCATGCAATCTAGTGTTTAAAATTGCACTATTGCAGTTATTAAGTAATTGTATTGGTTTAGGTCACAAATTTTCTTGCATTTTTCCTCCCTTATAATTGTCGAAAATCCTCCCTTATTCTCCCTTATTTTGGAGCTTTGTCTCCCTTTTTAAACTTTGCAGCTTGGCATCTCTGGCTACGATGTTTGTCTGGAGGTAAGAGGGGAGTTTAATTGGAACTGTTCTGTGTTGTATTGTGCACTGAAGTTGTGCACAGTCATAAGCACACTTAGATGAGCAGTTCTTACAGTTCTCTGGATTGGGTTTTGTCTCACTGGACCCATTTCCCTGTGCTTAGATTCATTTGTGTATTAGTGTATTTTGTGTATTTTTTCATACTGCATATTAAATATTGTAACACGGTGGGTTGGACCTGATAGGATTGAAGCCTAATCCTGAGGACCTATCTTCCTTCACTGCTTCACTCTTGGTCTCTGATGTGACCTGTAGTGTGTCTGGCGGGATGTTAAACCTTACTCAGCGTTAATGTGTGTGTGTGTGTGTGTGTGGTGAGCAGCACCTGATGACTCCTCAAGCATGCCAGTACGACGACGAGTGGCCACACACAGTGGTGTCTCTTCCCCTCAACACACTGTCAGTGTATGCTTTGGTCTTCTGTTGTTTTCATTTATTTCTGCATGAATTTTATGTTTACAGAACCTCAGTGATTCAGTGGTTATGATAGCTTGCAATAATCTCTTACATTGCTTGAAAGTAATTATCAGCGCTGATGCTGTCAAATGTTTGGTTAGTTAAAGTGAGACCATTGGAAGAGCCCGTTGATAGTTGAGATTCACCTGAAAAGTAACTGCAGACAATTTCTGTGTTCACCGTTTTGAAATTAATGATATGTTGTAATTAACGTATTTGTAATATAAATAATAATCAGATAGTGTTAATAAAATAATTATTCGAATATTAAGTAATAACAATAGTAATTGAAGATGTGTTGTGTACTGTAGCCAACAGCCAGTGGCAGTCGTTACAACTTGCGTCCTAGAAGTCGACTGAGTTCACCACTGAGTAGTGACGGTCCGAATGATATGAGCGCTGAAGTGCAGCGTTTGGCACGTATCAGTGAAAGAAACCACAAGAAGGCATTGCGTGCAGTCGAGCTTGCCGGTCGTCATCGATCTTCACCGTCTGCCAACATCTTTTCTTCTGATGAAGATTAGACAGTCAGTGACTACCTGGTGACCTTAACACTGTTAGAACAACAGTAATTTACTGGTCAGTTGTGTCCGAAAATGCAGTACATATGCAAGATGTCTGTTGTGGTTATAGTGAGTAGATTTTATAGCAGTATTAAATTCCTGATGGATTATTCTGAAAAAAGCAGTTTGTGGCAGTTAGGCCTACACTGGTTTTAATAAGTACATTTTATAGCATAACTGGATCCAGAGGTTAGTGTAGGGGGTCTAAACTCCCTCAGTTTGGTGAAAAAATTTTTGTTACATATACATCTATGCTTATTATAAGACCCCTGTAAGGGATATTTTGTGAAAGTGAATGGTGTGATTGGTTGGTCTGACGATGGTGGTTTGCTCTCTGTGCAGTTGAACACTGACGAAGTAGTTAGGCATTTGTCCCACTCCAGTGACACTCAGGGCGTCTGTTTTGCAACTCAGAGATATTTGAGTGGTAAAATATTCATTTAAATTTTGTAAGTTTACGTACTTTTTCATTTTGGGTGAAAATAGACGAAATCGTCATTTTGATGAAAAATGACAACTTTGGCAACGAACAGTGGCTTTGCTTGTGGCAAGGCTGTAGCTAGGAGTATTTTGGGTGTTGAAACACAGCAGAAATAAAATTTAACAATTATCTTATAGAATTTCAATTTTCAGATTTTGTTCGACAGAAATAGAACAACATTTGCAGTCACAAAGTGCATTTCGTGTGCTCCAAATACACTAAAAATGACATTTTTGCTCACGTCTGCGCCGGATCCTTCAAGGAGATCTTACAGCTGGATATTATCGGGTGGCTTTGAGGCATAGTGAAAGAGAGAAGCAAAGGGAAGGGGAGGGAATGCTTTGAAATAAATTCCTAGCTACAGCCTTGGCTTGTGGGTTTGTGTTTGCGAGATATTGGGACACACATTTGAACCGTACTATTTCCAAAGTTGTAGATCCACCGCTGCATGTGCAGCTGATATGGCAATTGTGAGCTTTTATTGCATAATTTTCGACACTTAGTGTTGTATGACTAGTACTTTTTGTGCATTGAAGTTTTGTAATGTCATTTATGCATTTTTTATAGCTAATTTAGTTTCTGTAAGATAGCTTATTCCTAGTTATTTTGTTCTAAATAAAAGCAAACTTTTAATTTTTTGTTGTCACCTGCAAAAGTCGTTTCTGTTGTTGCAAGCTCATTGTCGCAGTGTGTTATTACTGTACAGCTGGAATACAGGCAGATTGCAGTTAGCACTATGTAGCGTGTCTTTGGTGCTGTTAGAAAGTAAGCAAATTGTTTTTCAGTATCAATTTTAAAAAATTATGTTTATGAAGTGTGCAGCTTTGGCAGTGGTGAATGTGTCTGTAGTGTTTACATGTAGTTTATAGTTAATTTGCTGTTTGTGTCTCCATTGATATGATCATAGTTTAAATATTGTTTCTCATTTGCCTGAACTTTATGCATGCAATTTTGTAAGTGCCTTTACTGTGCAGTCAGAGCCAGATGATGTTTATGTATGCATCCAAGCTGCTGCGTTGAATCATTCAGAGCACGCCTTTACATGTGTCTTTCTATGGATTTTGGAAGTGCATAATTACCAATAGGTTTTCTGATATGTTAACTGTGTGTTTGTGTCTGTGTGTAAACTGTTTCGTTGTATTTGTGACAAAATGCAATGAAAGATGCCGCTGGTTGAGTAATGTAACACAAGCATCAAGACTCACAGGTGATCATGGGTGTAGTGAGGCGGTGACGTGGGGGTACAGTGTCCCCCCAGTTTCCTGTGGCAAAAAGATGCATTATTAATGTTCCTATACGTTGGTTCAGTTTTAGTTAGAGACGCACCGAGAATACTGCTTTTAACTGAACGTATGTTATGTTGTATGTGGAAGTAACAAACATATGTCAAGACGACTGTTTGCGTTGCCTTCTACAATGCTTTCTTGATCTTGGTATTGAAAATTTTCGGCTTGTTTTAAGAGTTCATCTGTTGCTAAGATGGCCGTGCAGTGTTACACAAGTCAAATTTTCCCTTTTGAGTGAGGCAGCCTTTCTTTGACACACTATACATTGCTGCATTGTATGAAGTATTTCGCAATTTAGTACTGTTTACTGGGCATAACTCAGAAGCGTGGTAAGACAGACATTCTGGTAGCAAATGCCATGCTTAGCTACGTTGCAGGACCATAAACAAAACTAGAAAAGGTGGAAATTGTGAATACATTGCATCTTGAGGCCGCCGGCATTGTGTCAGTCGTTCTAGGCTGTTTTGGCCACTTCCGTACTGTGCATGCACATAAGCTGATATTTTCGGGTTTCCAATCAAAATTCTGACATTGCCATTAGATTCAGCGACCCTGATTTCTTAAAAGAGAGCAATAATTTGGCGATTAGACAACGTTTTCACGCTGTGACCTTGACCTTTGACCCCTTCAGCTGTAACGTTGGCTGTAGGTCGAGCGTCACGTGGTCAGTCACTCGCTTTACCAAATTGACTGTAAAAGTTCAGTGTGCCACTGAGTTAATTGTTTAGTGAATTTTCACATATTTTTCACTCCTAGTAGAAATTACAGTAGGGTTAGGTGAAATGTGAGTGGTGGTTACAAGTTCATCCTAGGATCCAGTCTCTAATATACTTTTCGCGCTGGGCTGCTGCACAAGCAAGGAGATTCAGTACATTTTTCGACGGATTCTTGGAGATGGGTGGACTGAACTGTTTATCAAATTTTGGGAATACTTACATCTGTTGTCAATGCTCCTCTAGCTCATGCTAGATGTTAGGTATGTTGCTTCATTTCAACCCGACCATTCAACCCTACTACCTAGTACCATTGTGAATTTGTCACCTGCTTCAGCATATTTACCGGGTGCCAAATCTATGTGATTAGTGTACTGAAGCAAAAGGTGATAATGTCATGGAGTAGTGTAAGTCCATTACTACTTCATGTTGAATTAATTCATCTTCACAGTGGTGGAACATAATGATATAATAATAATAATCTTCGTTTACTACAGTTGCAGTCAAACCGCTACAACAACAAGTACAGAACCAACAACTGACACGCATTACAACACTGTTACAACAGAACACAAAGCAAGTATATATAACCAAACAAAAATAACACAAAGCTTAGCACGGGTACAATAAGCTGCTATATACAAGTGACCGGTTTACCTCAGTGCCGTAACTTAATTACCGGTAATACAAACCGAAACAACAAATACACATGCATACTAAACATAGGATAAACTCACAAAGGTAAATATTTTACAAATAATCCATCACCGCCCCACAATTTCGGTGGCACCGGGATTCGAACCTGGGTCCTCTTGCTTATTGCCAAGTGACTTCACCACTTGACCACCCGGTCCTCCCTCCCCCCTCGATGGTGTGACATCTGTTCATTATTTACTGTGCATTCTGCACCTGAGCTTTGTGACGCCTGGCGAGTGGTGACCATGATCTCAAAACAACAAGGCTCTTTACAGTTGTTCTAGGGACATTACACACCACATTTAAGAAAGCATTCTGCTTCTGAGTTACAAGACCAAATGGAATGAACAAACAAACAGACAGTGCAATGAATAATGTCAGGGCCGGATTAAGGCTTTGAGGGGCACTAGGCTCAAAATATTTTGTGGGGCCTCATTACACATACATTACAGTACAATAAACTATCCATCATGCAACCATCATACCAAAATTTAACAAAAAATGATTGTATATTGTACACACTACATAATGACAGATTATGCGACACCCTCCCTACCTTTCCCCTTTGATTGCGGCGAGGAGCCTAGGGAGCGCTTAGGGAGCCCGGCCTCCAAATGCATTTTAGTTCCAAATTGTCACATTTGGTTGTAAAAATGATGGGTGCTCGTAGTAAAATTAATGCAATTTCATTAAATGTTAAGATAAATATGCCAAAATCAGTAGGTATATAACATATGCGTGGATATAAATTGCCAATAAATGTGCAAGTTCTATGCAAAAGACTTACTCTAAACGAAAATATTGTTGAAAGTTTTAAACGGGCTACTTTATTTTGACTCACAGTCACTCACCCTGTATATTTATTTAAACCCTAAGCAGACTATGCATATTAGTAAGATGATGCTCGCAGAAGTCCAAGGCTTATAGGCTATTGTCAAAGTCAATACTTTAGAAGGCGACATCGGTGACCTTAGTCACAAATCTAAGATTTTACCAACTACTTGCTAACTAGTTTCTATGGTGTACTAGTTTTAGGGTAATATGCCGCTTCTCCGTTTTATTCCAGTGATGTCATCATTATGGCCCAAAATACACCACAATTTTTTTACTTTGCTTAGCGCGGGGCCCCTAAAACCACGGGGCCCGCCCCTAGGCCATGGCCTAGTTGGCCTGTGCCTTAATCCGGCCCTGAATAATGTAGCCCAGTAGATGGATGGCTGCATAATACAGTTTGTAGCAGAAATGATGTGACAATGCAGCCCAGTGATGGGTGCAAAAGGACTAAGACTATACGGACAAACAGTGTGATACAACAGTTACACTTAATAGAAAATAAAACAGAACGATGTGACAAAATTATTGAGCAGCTATAGTCTACACAAAGTACACAGCCAACAGGTTGTTTGAGCTCAACTGTAAACATCAATTGGACTTCAACAGCAGCAGTAGTTGACATGAAAACCAGCTAATTTGGTGAGTTACCAACACAGATTATTATCTGATGAAACATATGTCAAATGAGACACTTCTGCGGAATAGTGCTCTTTCTTTCTTAACATTGGATTAGTTAAGACACTTGCAACTTCATAACTCCTCATCAAGCTCAAAGTCACTGGAGTCCGGTGACACTTGACTGCTGCTGGTCGCTGCAAGTGATTCTTGCAGATCTTTCACCCGCCGGTTTGAGAACTCCAGGTCTTTACAAAGTTCAGCAAATTCTACCTCCATCAAGTGTAGCTTCTTCTCCAGTTGCTGACAGTGAAGTCTGGCTTCAGCATGGTTTTCACAAGCTGCACGGAGCTGTTGCTGTAGATCATGAACTTGTTTCTGGAGTCCTATTTCAGTTTTCACGTTACTGGCTACGTCTGTCTGCCACTTCTCATCTACGTGTGTCTTGTTCTTGTCTATTTGACACTTCAGTCGTTTGGCCAGTTTCTCAGCACGAATTCTACTTGCAACTTCAAATGACATTCTGCTTTCTAGTTCTCTAACCTTGGCCTCTAACACAGACACCATCTCCTTCGATACAGAAGTTTCCTGAAGAAAACGTAAACGCATCAGAATTGTGTCAAAGTCTGATTTCTGTTTATCTACTCTAGACTGAAGGTTCTGAATAATGACAGACTGATCTTGAAGTGTTGCCAATTCCATAGAATTCTTTTGCACAAGAGCTTTGTACTTCTTCATTAATTCATCGATTTCATCATCTCTTTCACTAACTTGACTCTGTAGCTCTGTGTTTTCTACAGCAAGTTTTTTCCATCGTTCTTCGTGCTCAAGTTGAGTCTTGCTACACGTCATCAATTCAGCATGTAGTTCATTAACTTCTGATGCGAGACACTTTCTAGCACGCGAAGCTGCAGCAACTCTTGTCTGTAAATCTTCAACGTTATTCACTGCTAGTCTCGACTGTCTGTTAGCTTCGGCAGCCACTTGTTGATGATGGCTGCATGACTGCTGCACATCAGTAACAAGCAGTCGTGCTTTCTTCAACTTCATTTTCATCTGACGCACCACACCATCCAGCTCACGTCTTTGCTCAGACAGATGCTGCTGCAGTGTATTTGCCACATCATGCTTGGCTTTCAACAGTTTCTGTTTCTTAACGATCTCTTCTTCCAACTGTACTTCAACTGTCCGTCTAGTAAGTCTTGACCTGCTAAGGTAACCTCTCAATAAAGCCTGAAAGCGTGAAATCCAGCTGCATACT
>Ga0209562_1000913_pt1 | contig 10811 bp, 10 predicted proteins | sample WorMetvacBELIZE2_FD_187399 | JGI IMG/M metagenome (GOLD analysis project Ga0209562, IMG submission 187399) | Marine gutless worms symbiont microbial communities from Max Planck institute for Marine Microbiology, Germany - Olavius vacuus BELIZE.2... | ecosystem: Host-associated > Annelida >...
GGGTGCGCGCGCCTACCACAAAATCCTGCGTGTCGCGCGCACCCTGGCCGATATGCAGGGCGAAACCGCCGTGGGGCAAAAACAATTACTCGAAGCGGTCAGCTACCGAAAAACAAGCGAATAACCAGGTGCAAAGACACAAAGCCTGACAGGCTGCGCCTAGCCGGGGCTAAGATACCCCTTCCCTTTCGCCATCCAGCAACCATGCAGATTTCAGCGCGCGCGCAAAGCATCAAGCCCTCCGCCACTATTGCCGTCACCAACCGCGCGGCCGAACTAAAACGCCAGGGTAAGAACATCATCGGCCTGGGCGCGGGCGAGCCTGACTTTCCCACTCCGGAGCACATCAAACAGGCGGGTATGGATGCGATCAAGGCCAATCACACCAGATATACGGCGGTGGACGGCATCCCGGAGTTGAAAAGCGCGATTATCGACAAGTTCAAGCGCGACAACGGACTTGACTATGCCCCTGAGCAGATATTGGTAAGTTGCGGCGGAAAGCAGAGCTTTTTCAACCTGGCGCTGGCGCTGTTCAACAAGGGCGACGAGGCGATTATCCCCGCGCCCTATTGGGTTTCCTACCCCGACATGTGCCTGATCGCCGAGGCCAAACCGGTGATTGTTCAAACCAACCTTGACGCGGGATTCAAGCTCACGCCGCAACAACTTGAGGCGGCGATCACCCCCAATACACGGCTGCTGGTGCTCAACAGCCCTTCCAATCCCACTGGTGTGGCCTATAAAAAAGCCGAACTCGCGGCGCTGGGCGAAGTATTACGCAAACACCCGCAGGTCTGTATCGCCACCGACGATATGTACGAAAAAATCCTCTGGGCGGACGAGCCGTTTTGCAACCTGGTCAACGCCTGCCCGGACCTCTACCCGCGCACCTTTGTGCTCAACGGCGTTTCCAAGGCCTACGCCATGACCGGCTGGCGTATCGGTTATGCCGGTGGCCCGGCTGAGATGATCAAGCAGATGAAAAAAATCCAGTCGCAAAGCACCAGCAATCCCTGCTCCATCTCGCAATACGCCTCGGTGGCCGCCTTGACCGGCGACCAGGGCGCCATCTGCGAAATGGTAACCGCCTATAAACGCCGCCACGATCTGGTGGTGAGTGGGCTCAACAGCATCAAAGGGGTACGCTGCGCCAAAGCCAACGGTGCTTTTTACGCTTTTCCGGATATGTCCGAAGCCATTGCCGCCCTGGGCATGCGGGACGATCTGGAACTGGCTGAACACCTGCTGGAAAAAGCCGAAGTCGCCTTGGTGCCCGGCAGCGCCTTTGGCAGCCAGGGTTATATGCGCCTGTCCTTCGCCACCAGCGACGAACTGCTGGGCGAAGCGCTCGGTCGCATGGCCGGGCTACTCGGCAGCAAGTAAAAAAAAGAGCAAAACGTTGCAAGAGTTTCACCGCTTGCTCCTGCCCGTTGCGGCCATGAGCCTGGTGATCGCGCTGTCCAATTATCTGGTGCAGTGGGCGATCAACGACTGGCTTACCTGGGCGGCCTTCAGCTACCCACTTTGTTTTCTGGTGACCGATCTCGCCAACCGCTTTCTCGGCGCGCCGAACGCGCGCAAGGTAGTGTGGTGGGGTTTCGCCTTTGGCGTGGCGCTGTCGCTGCTGACCAGCACCGAACGCATAGCATTGGCTTCCGGAACGGCTTTTCTGGTGGCGCAGATGCTGGATGTACTGGTGTTTGACAAGCTGAGAAATGGGCTGTGGTGGCGGGCTCCTCTGACTTCATCAGCCCTGGGCTCATTACTCGACACCCTGCTGTTTTTCTCCCTCGCTTTCGCCTTTACCCAGGTTCCCTGGGTCACACTGGCGCTGGGCGATTTCGCCGTTAAAGCACTGATGTTCACCCTGCTGCTGGCGCCCTATCGTATGCTGTGCAAATACTTTTTACGCTTGGGAGTGCAAGCGATTTAGCATCTTCCGGCATTCCTTGTGTTTGAAATAAGTTGTGTCGATCAGCATGGCCAGGCGTCTGTTGTCAATCAGCAGGTTTGCGGCGCACGATTCCATTTTTACCAACCGCAATTATTCTCCCCGCCGCCTGCGCCTTTTGGATTGCGACTCCAACCTGGTTTGTGGCTTTGTTGCCTGAGTAGAGGCGCAATCAATGCTCGCCACAAGGGTTTTTTCGCGCTCCTCAAGCGCAAGCAACAGACTGGTTCTATGCCGTCTGGCTACCTCCTGCCATGGCAGGTCGCTTAGCGCTGATTCAAGGCCCCAAAGGAGGTTGAGGCTTATATTTGGGTTGGCGCGTTTAGCGTGGATGTAGGCGTCGATTGCGCCCATCCGTTGCAGATCGGCAACGCAATGGATACCGGCTTGAGCCAGCATGGCCTGGGACTTTGGCCCCAGGCCGGGTAAATCGCCAATCATTTGCGTCTTTACCATACTTGTTGCGGTATGGAAGTATGGAGACGCGCGACGCCAACAAGTCGCCAAGCGGATTAGGGATTATTCCTTTTCGCCGCCAATGAACTTGTAGACCAGAGCTCCAAGGATGCCGCCGACAATCGGCGCAACCCAGAAAAGCCACAATTGCGCCAAAGCCCAGTCGCCAGCAAAAATCGCAACGCCCGTGCTCCGCGCCGGGTTCACCGAGGTATTGGTCACCGGAATGCTGATCAGGTGGATAAGCGTCAAACACAGTCCGATGGCGATCGGGGCAAAACCCGCGGGCGCACGCTTGTCGGTCGCGCCGAGAATCACAAAGAGGAAGATCATGGTCATGACAACCTCGCATACCAGCGCCGCGAGCAAACCATAGCCGCCGGGTGAATGATCGCCATAACCGTTTGAGGCAAAGCCGCCGGAAAGATCAAAGCCGGCCGCGCCGCTTGCAATGATATAGAGCACAGCGCCAGCCACAATCCCGCCAAGCACCTGCGCAACGATATAAGGCAGGAGTTCTTTCGCGGGAAAACGACCCCCGATCCAGAGGCCAAAGGACACAGCCGGATTGAGATGGCAACCTGATATGTGCCCTATGGCGAACGCCATGGTAAGCACAGTTAGGCCAAAAGCGAGCGATACGCCCAACAACCCAATGCCAACATCCGGGAATGCCGCAGCCAACACCGCGCTGCCGCAGCCGCCAAGCACCAACCAAAAGGTCCCGATAAACTCCGCCCCGTACTTTTTCATACCTTGCTCCTTGAAATTGGAAAACCCAGAAAGGCGCATACCTGCCTGGAACTCAACCGGGAGTATAGGCTAAAGCCCCAACGGATGAAACGTTCTCTTGAAAGGCTCAGTCGACTTGAGCTGGCGTGCCTGCGTATCTTCCTGCCACAACCGGATGCGGTAACCTGAAGAAGAAACACACCTGAGATAATTGCAGCTTGTCTTACGGGCTATACTGTCGCGCTTTTTCCCCGAGCACGGATTCATGGCGGTTGGGCTTGGCCCCTTGGGGCGTTTTTTTCACCTTGATGGGCTGGAAATCGCCACTGCGGCTACCGGTTCGCGCTACCAGGGGCGCGACGATCTGCTGCTGTTCGGCTTTCCCGAGGGCACAACCCACGCCGCCTGCTTTACCCAAAACGCCTTCGCCGCCGCACCTGTCAAGTTGGCGCGTGAGCATCTAGCGACCGGCGCTCCGCGTTACTGGCTGGTGAACGCCGGCAACGCCAACGCCGCCACCGGCGCGCAGGGGCTGGCGAATGCGCAAAAACTCTGCGGTTATGTGGCCGATAGTTTCGATTGCGATGCTCAACAGGTGGCGCCTTTTTCCACCGGGGTGATTGGCGAGCAGTTACCTCTTGAGCATACAAATAACGCCTTTGCCGAAAGCATTGCCGCACTCAACCCGGCTCAGGCCGATGAGACATTATGGGGCAAGGCGGCGCACGCCATCATGACCACCGACACTGTGCCGAAAGGCGTAAGTGTGCGCGTTCCCATGGGCGCCAACAGCTTTGTCGTCAGCGGCATTGCCAAGGGTTCGGGGATGATCTGCCCCAATATGGCGACCATGCTGGCGTTTATAGTCACCGACCTTACCGTCAGCCGGCCTTTGCTGCAACAAACCCTTACCTCTTGCCTTGCCGGCAGCTTCAACGCCATAAGCGTGGACGGCGACACCTCCACCAACGACGCCGTTGCGCTTGCCGCGCTTGGCACAAGCAAGCTGTCGTCGGTTGACGACAGCCCCAAGCTCGCCAGGGAATTCAACGCGCAACTCCAGGGCGTTTGCGACACGCTTGCGCAGATGATTGTGCGCGACGGCGAGGGCATCACCAGGTTTGTATGTATTGAGGTCGCCCAAGCGGTCAATAAGGCTGAAGCCGAACGCGTGGCGCGCTCGGTCGGGCATTCGCCGCTGGTGAAAACCGCGCTCAGCGCCGGCGACCCCAACTGGGGGCGCATCGCCGGCGCCATAGGCAATGCAGGGGTGACGGACCTGGATACGAGCAAGGTGGAAATCTGGATGGATGATCTGTGCATCATGCGCGGCGGCGTTCGCGACCCGGACTATACCGAAGAGCAGGGACAGTGCTATTTCGCCCCCAGGGAGCTTTGGCTGCGCCTGGTGCTCGGGCGTGGCGAAGCTGACTATCGCTTCTTCACCACCGACCTGTCGCACGAATACATCAGCATCAACGCCGATTATAGATCGTGACGCAAACACCCATTCAGGTGGTCGCCGGGCTGTTGCTGCGCCCGGGCGAGCTGCTGTTCGCCCGCCGCGCTTCGCACCAGACTCACGGCGGTGAATGGGAATTTCCCGGCGGCAAGGTCGAACCAGGCGAAAGCAGGGAAGAAGCGCTGACGCGCGAACTGTTGGAAGAAACCGGCGTGTGGGTGGCTGAGGCGTTGTTTCTGCTCGACCATCCGGCGCTGGAAAGCAATGTCCACCTGCATTTTTACCTGGTCACCCACTGGCTCGGTGATCCAGTGGGCCGCGAAGGCCAACACCTTGGCTGGTATCCACGCTCCTGGTTCACCCGCCTGGCGTTATTGCCGAGCAACCGCGCACTGCTCGATACACTGCTCTCAGCCATAGGCCGACACTCCAATCTTCTCGATCAACCCCTGACCACGCAATCATGAAACCTTTGCTCGCGGCCATCAACCGACAAAGCACGCCGCACACCCCCGTATGGATGATGCGCCAGGCCGGGCGCTATCTGCCCGAGTACCGCGAACTGCGCGCCAAAACCGGCGGTTTCATGCGCATGTGCCAGACCCCGGAGATTGCCTGCGAAATCACCCTGCAACCCATCCGCCGTTTCCCGCTCGACGCAGCGATCATCTTCTCCGACATTCTCACCATTCCCGACGCCATGGGGCTGGAGCTGACCTTTGTCGAAGGCGAAGGCCCGAGCTTCGCCAAACGCATTGGCAACGAGAACGACATCGCCGCCCTGCCGAGGATTGATCCAATAAACCAACTCGGTTATGTGGCCAGAGCGCTTGAACTGACTGCGAAGGAACTGCCGTCTCAGGTGACCCTGATCGGGTTTTCCGGCAGCCCCTGGACCATCGCCACTTACATGATCGAGGGCGGCTCACCCAAAGGCTCGTTCGTCCTTTCCAGGCGCATGCTCTACAGTCAACCCGAGTTGCTGCGCGCGCTGCTCGACAAGCTGACCGAAGCTGTAACCAACTACCTGATAATGCAGATAGATGCTGGCGCGGAAGTGGTGCAAATATTCGACACCTGGGGCGGCATATTGCCTGCTCAGAGCTATCTGGATTTCTCGCTCGCGCCCATGAGCACGATTATCCGCCGCGTGCAACAACACTCGCCCCACACCCCGATCACCCTCTTCACCAAGGGCGGGGGGCAGTGGTTGACCGCGATGGCGGCAAGCGGATGCGACTGCATCGGGGTAGACTGGACCACCAACCTCACCCAAGCGCGCAACCAGGTGGGCCACAAATGCGCGTTGCAGGGCAACCTCGATCCGGCCATACTGCGCAGCCCGCCCGAAGTAATCCGCGCCCACACCAACGCCATGTTGCAAAGCTATGGCAATCACCCCGGGCATATCGCCAACCTCGGCCACGGCATCACCCCGGATATTCCACCCGAACACGCTGAGGCCTTTATCCATGCTGTGCATGATTTCACCAGTGAATAACAGCACGGCGCATCGTTCCTACACAACTCTACAAGTCTGCTAGATTGCACACCATAGGTTTTACTTCAAGGAAAAATAATCATGCCAAGTCACAGAGAGTTGATCATTCTCGGTTCCGGCCCGGCCGGCTATACCGCCGCAGTCTATGGCGCGCGCGCATCGCTTTCGCCTATGCTGATTACCGGCTTGGAAGTCGGTGGCCAGCTCACCACCACCACCGAGGTGGAAAACTGGCCGGGCGGAGCGGCGGACCTGCAAGGCCCGCAACTGATGCAAATGATGGCCGAGCATGTCCAACGCTTTGATGTGGAAGTAGTCAACGACCATATCAACAGCACCGAACTCGGAACCAGACCCTTCGTTCTGAACGGCGAAAAGGACAGCTATAGTTGCGATGCGCTGATTATCGCCACCGGCGCCAGTGCGCGCTATCTTGGCCTGGAAAGCGAAAAGGCCTTTCTCGGCAAAGGAGTGAGCGCCTGCGCCACCTGCGACGGGTTTTTCTATCGCGGTAAAGAGGTGATGGTGGTCGGCGGCGGCAACACCGCCGTGGAAGAAGCGCTCTACCTCTCCAAACTCGCCTCCAGGGTGACCCTGGTGCACAGACGCGACAGCCTGCGCGCGGAAAAGATACTGCAGGAGCGGCTCTTCGCCCGGGACAATATCACCATCCGCTGGAACAGCCAGCTCGCCGAAGTACTGGGCGATGCAAGCGGCGTAACCGGCGCGCGCCTGAACACGGACAAGGGCGAGGAAAGGCTCGCAATCGACGGGGTGTTCATCGCCATAGGCCATTCCCCCAATACCAGCATGTTTGTCAACCAATTGTTGATGAATAAAGGCTATATTCATGTGCATGGAGGCCACGGGGGCAACGCCACCGCCACCACCATTCCCGGCGTCTTCGCCGCCGGCGATGTGGCCGACAGCCACTATCGCCAGGCAATCACCTCCGCTGCTTCCGGCTGCATGGCGGCGCTGGACGCCGAGGCCCATCTCGCCATAAATCAATAATCGCATCGCGTACAAGAGACAAAGAGTGTCTGTCGATCGCGAACGCATTATCAGCGCATGCAACAAGGCGTTGCGTCCGGAACTCTTCCGCGACTATGCCCCCAACGGTCTGCAAGTTGAAGGGCGGGATTCGATCGGCGACATACTTACTGCAGTCAGCGCCAGCCAGGCGGCCATTACCAAGGCCATTGCATCCGGCGCGGATGCACTGCTGGTGCACCATGGCATTTTCTGGGGAAAGGGAGAAACACGCCTTACCGGAACCCTGCGCGAAAGGGTTGCGGCGTTGCTAAGCGCGGGAGTCAACCTGCTCGCCTGGCATCTGCCGCTTGATGCGCACCCCACCCTGGGAAATAACGCCCGCCTGGCGCAATTGCTTGGAATAACACAGCATCCACAGGAAAAGCCGACCGATCTTGTCGTCTACGGCGAATTCGCCTCGCCAATCGATGGCGAGAAACTGCTCGAAAGACTCCACGCGTCGTTGGGCGAGCAGGCCTGTTGCTATGGCGAAAGCAACCGGCCAATCAAAACCATCGGCTGGTGCACCGGCGCCGGGAGCGATTTTCTTGAAGAAGCAGCCGGCAGGGGTGTGGACGCCTTTCTCACCGGAGAGGCAAGCGAACGTCACTTCCATCTGGCGCACGAACTGGATATCCACCTGTTCACCGGCGGTCATCACGCCACCGAGCGCTACGGCGTGCAGGCGTTGGGCGAATTCATTGCCGAAGCCTTTGGCGTCAACCACAGTTTTTTTGATCAGCCCAATCCCCTGTAATGGCGCGGCCCGCCCTGCAGCCCCTGCGCATTGCCGGCCCTGTCGGGGAACTCGAAGCCGAGTGGTTGCCGCCCACCCGCCTCCCGTTAACGGCGGCGGTAGTCTGCCATCCGCTCCCGACTGCGGGTGGAAGTATGCACAACAAGGTGGTGCACACCATATCGCGAGTGTTTACCTCGGGCGGCATGGGGGTATTGCGCTTCAACACCAGGGGCGCTGGAACCAGTGAAGGAATTTTCGATCACGGCGACGGCGAAATTGACGACCTGGCCAGCGTGGTTGCCCACCTGCGCAAACAAGGCGTGGAAAGGCTGTGGCTGGCGGGTTTTTCCTTTGGCTCCTTTCTTGCATTCAGCCTTGTCGCCAGACATCCGGAACTCATCCAGCATATCGACCAGCTGGTGCTGGTCGCGCCGCCGGTGGCGCGTTTCGACTATACCACCACTACTCTATTACCCTTCCCCGTCACTCTGCTGCAGGGAGATGCGGACGAAGTGACCGAACCCCTGGCGGTGTACGATTGGGCCGAGCATATAGGCATGTGGATTCCCCATTTCGATCTGCTCAGGTTCCCCGATTGCGACCACTTTTTTCATGGGCGGTTGATTGATCTGCGTCACCGGCTTGTCGATCAACTTGCCCTGCACCACCCGGATTTGTTTGGCGATCGAGCCGGGCAATGAACCTGCTGTGGCGCTACCACCGCCAGGTGGAGCAGCAACGCCTGCATCCGGACAGGCGCCAGCAACAGGTTGTACGGGTTCTTAATTCATTCGCCCAACAACTTTGCGACAACGTCAACTCGCGCCGCTGGCTTTTCACGCGCAAGCGCCCACCGCAATCGCTTTACCTCTACGGCGAAGTCGGACGCGGCAAAACCATGCTGATGGATTTGCTCTACGAGTCCATCGACCTGCGCAAGGAGCGTCACCACTTTGGCGAATTCATGCTGTGGCTGCACGCGGAACTCAAGCGCCTGCAGGGTAAAAAAAACCCTCTCACCCAGGTGGCTGGGGCCATTGCCAAAAAAACCGACCTGCTGTGTTTTGACGAACTCCAGGTTAACGACATTGCCGACGCCATGCTGCTGGGGCGGTTTTTCAACCATCTGCTGGATACCGGCGTTGTGCTGTGCGTCACCTCTAACCTGCACCCATCGCAACTCTACGCCGACGGCCTGCAACGCGAGCGCTTTCTGCCGGTCATCAAACGGATCGAATGCGACTTCGTGCTGCTTCCCATGTTCGACGGCAGCGACTACCGCCGTTTTGAATTACTCGATTCGGAGCGCTATCTCATCCCCGCCGACGGCGCCACACGTGAGCGCATGCTGTTGGAGCTGTGCCGCTTTCAGGATCAACCGCCGCTTGAGGATTGTGTGTTACGCATCAACGGACGCGAGATAGCTGGACTGGCGCTCTTTCGCCAGGCGCGCGCCGCCGTATTCAGCTTCGACTCCCTGTGCGCCACTGCGCGTTCCAGCGGCGATTACCTTGAACTGACGCGGCAATGGCCCGTCTTCGCCCTGCTTAACATCCCGCGTCTCGACGACAACCGATTGGACGAAGTGCGCCGTTTCATCCAGCTGGTGGACCAACTTTACGAGCAGCAATGCGCCTGTCTGTTCACTGCCGAAGCGCCGATAGATCAACTCTACCAGGGCGAAAAAATGCGCGTTCCGTTTGCTCGCTGCGCCAGCAGGCTTTACAGTTTGCACCACCTACCCATACCCCAGGCCACAGAGTGACGCCAAACGACCGGCAAAACGCCAAGCCCTCTCCCCTGCTCGCTCCTCAGCTACGCGAAATAGCCCCCTATATCCAGTCGTTGAAAGGATCGCTCGCGGTGGTGCTCATCCCCGGCGAATTGAGCATGCAGCCCGATTATCAGAGCGTCATCAACGACCTGATCCTGCTCTCCAGCCTGGGCGTACGTCTGGCAATAGTCTTCGGCAGTCGACCGCAGATCAATCAGGCCATAGGTCAGACCGGCAAGTATCACAACAATGTGCGCGTCACCAGCAAGGAAGACATGGCGCGGATAGTGGAACTCTGCGCAAGCGAGCGACTGAGGCATCAAAAAGCTTTTCGTGTTCACGGCGGCGGTAAGGTCGGGGTGAGCGTGGTGTGGGGCAACTGGATCAGCGCCCGCCCACTGGGGGTGATAGACGGGGTGAACATGGGTCAGGCAGGCGCGGTGCGGCGGATTCACTCCAGGGCGATCAGCAACCTGCTGGAAAACGGCCATATCGCCCTGTTCGATATCATCGCCCTCTCACCCATAGGCGCAGCCTACAACCTCGTAGCCGAAGAACTGGCCCTTGAACTGGCCATGCAACTGAGCGCCGACAAGCTGCTTGTCTACGGCGACCTCGGCGGTATAGACATTCCCCTGCCCGCCCGTCTCACCATGAGCGAGGCGCAACAACTGGTGGACAAAAACAACGGCCGGGGCAAGCTCACGCTCAACCCGGCGATCATTGCGCGCATGGGCGGGGTCAAACGCATCTACCTGCTGGACATGCGCCTGCCCGGCGCCATACTGCACGAGCTGCTGACCATAAACGGCGCGGGCATCATGCTCAGCGACGACGACTACGAAAGCATAGGCCCGGCGCGTGAACGGGACATAGGAGCGATACTTGCACTGATTGAACCCCTGATAAGCGAAGGGTTGCTTTTACCGCGCGACCGGGCGCAACTCGAAACCTCGCTGACCGATTTCCGGGTGATCCGCCGCGATGGGGTGGTGACGGGTTGCTACAGCCTGAAACAACTCGACGACCAACTCTACGAATTCGGCTGCTTGGCGGTTGCGCCGCAATTCCGCCGCGCCAACCTCGGCAGACGCCTGCTGGCCGACGCCTTGATCCGCACATCCAACGCCACATTGGTGACCTTCACCACCCCATCGC
>Ga0209562_1000914_pt1 | contig 10809 bp, 9 predicted proteins | sample WorMetvacBELIZE2_FD_187399 | JGI IMG/M metagenome (GOLD analysis project Ga0209562, IMG submission 187399) | Marine gutless worms symbiont microbial communities from Max Planck institute for Marine Microbiology, Germany - Olavius vacuus BELIZE.2... | ecosystem: Host-associated > Annelida >...
CTGGAGTAAATGTCTGCATATAGTGGTTACCGAGTTAGGTTCGATTGCGCTTTTTATTATTGTAATTGGGTATCGGCAAAATTTCCTCATACTAAAGGTGAGAAACATAGCCACTTTTGCAACTTATTGCTCAACTATACCTTCCGCACTGTAAAAACTCATCGGACAAGTGTACGCTGAAACTTCATCTATACTGCGCGCGTCAATTGTATCTAGGAGTTGTTTTGATCGCTTTATTCCGCATTCCGGCACTTTTTATCGCCTTTTTACTCATTAACATCGTCTTGCTAATTGTTTGTATCGCACGACCTTTTCACAAAGATAACGTGCATATTGCGGGTAGTATGTATTCACTTATGGCTAAGGTCGTAGGTCTCAAAATTATTATAAAGAAAGATCCTGCGGTTAAAATAAACGAGCCCTACGTTTACATCGCCAATCATCAAAACAGTTTCGACGTTATCACTATCTGTAAAGCTGCACTGCCTGGCGTGGTAACCATTGGCAAAAAGAGCTTAAAGTGGATCCCTATTTTCGGCCAAATCTATTGGTTGTCAGGCAATATCATGATTGATAGAAAGAATTCCGGTAAAGCCCGTAATACACTCGATATTGCTGCAAAACGCATTGCGAAAAAGAAAACGTCGGTATGGCTATTCCCAGAAGGTACACGAAGCTATGGCAGAGGCATATTACCTTTCAAACAAGGTGCGTTTCGCCTAGCTAAGACCACCAACGAACCGGTTGTCATGGTAACCGCCAGCAATTTGCACAATAAAGTAAAATGGAACCGTTGGAATAACGGCATTGTGCTTATTGATATAGCTGCCCCTCAGGCTTTGAGCGAAGACAAGACAATTAAAGAGTGGATGGTGCATTTTAACGATGAAATGAAACAAAAGTTTGATGCGCTTAATACACAGGTCGATGAACTGGAAAAAAGCAGGTAAACTTGCGTCAAAATTGCTAACGAGTGTTTATTATGACCCAGTTCGATGAAAGAGAAGAGTGGTACGAGTTTAACCAAGAAACTATTGATGCCCTTCTAGAAGACGGCAGCCAAGCCGATGCCGACTATACCATTGAGCACCACTTCGCCAGCACTGACTTCGACGTGCTAGAAAAGGCAGCTGTTGATGCGTTTAAAGCTGGTTTTGAAGTCACCGACGCAGAAGAGCTTATTCTTGATGATGGCGAAACCATTTTCTGCTTCGACGCAGTTGCAGAGCGAAAGCTAGATATTGAAAAGCTTAATGCGGACTCTGACACCTTGCTTAAAATTGCCGACAAGCATGATGTAACCTACGACGGTTGGGGTACTTACTTCGAGCCGCGTGAAGAAGGTGAATACGAAGAAGAAGATCACTACTTCGACGACTGATCTCTAAGGCACCCTCACCGTTTTAACTGAGAAGGCGTTAAGTTACCCTTCAGCTTTTGTTCATCTTTTTCCGTCAACAATGACACTGTCATTATCGATTGGAAAAGGATGGACAGATGAAAAAGCTACTTTTCTCACTTACTACATATTCTGCTATTGCAACATTACAGCTTGCGCTTATGTCACCTGTGCATGCCAGTACCGAAAATAGCGCACAAAACAAAAACGTTACCTCTAACGAATACCGTTACAACAAACCATTTGTTGCCGCTGAATCGCTGCTGCCTAAAACCTCAGGTGCATTGACAAGCGAAGAAACAATCTCTCAATCTGTTGATGACGTTGAGACTGATCAACAGTCCCTTGCCAAGGCGGGTAAGCATCAACAGCATTTAGCCGTGAGTAAGTCCTCTAGCGATATCGTAGTCAGCAGTATTAATGAGTTTTGGATTTATGAAAGCTGGGTAACGCTTGAGCAAGACATTGATTACGATGGTTATCACTCTACGTTTTCGATTGAGTTTGACGCCGACACCATTTTCACTCGCGCGCCAGTATACGCGGTCCTGTATTTGGGCAAAAACGACGTGTACGAGTCTATTCACGTGTCGTCTGAATTTTACATTTACTCAGAAGACTCAACAGATACCTTTACCATTGAAAGCACATTAGTTTCTGGCTATCCGCCCGGTGAGTACGACATTCTATTAGAGCTTTATGATGCAGATACCGAAATGCTTGTGGCGTATACCGATGCCTATGATGACAGTGCACTCGCCTATCTTCCCCTTGAAAGTGAAAATAATGAATATGTGGTTGAAGATACGGTAGTCATAGTAGAAGAGCATGGCGGAGCATGGTCTTTACTCCCACTGTGTCTATTAGGTGGCATTGTACTTGTTAGACGAACTGTTAGACGCCGACACTGCTAACTATCTTGGAAAGTTAATCAGCTAAAAGCTGCATGCACCTGCAGCTTTTGGCTATTTTTTATACTAAAGTCTATTATATAATATAAACCTTCTTTTCCAATTAACGTTGATTCGCCAATGTACCAAGGAAAACAGTACATACTGACGCTTTCAATTGGTGTAGTGCAATGAGCATCGACAATGTTAACTTGTTCAATCTATTAGAAAATACGCAAATTGGCGTAGTCATTCACAATGCTACTGGCGTTGTAGAGTATGCCAATCCCGCTGCGTTAACGCTACTTCGATTGAGTATAGATAAACTTAAAGAGAAAAGCTTAGACGTGGACTCCTGGGAGTTCATTGACATGCAAAACAGAAAAGTACCTTACCACGAACTTCCCATTGCCCAGGTGCTTGCTACTAGCACCGCTATAAATAACCGAATATTGGGAACGATAAATAAAGATACCGATAAAATAACGTGGTTTAATGTCAACGCATATCCCGAAAAGTACAAGGTCAATGGCAGTTCACCGTCTTTTGTAGTGGTTTATTTCACTGATATCACGGCAAAGATTAGTGATTTCTCTTACAAAGATATTGTTCAACATTCACAAGATATGATTTTGGTAACGGAAGCTCAGAATATCGATGCCCCGCTTTCTCCTAAAATCATCTATGCAAATGAAGCATTGTGTAAACATACTGAATATAGTCTTGAGGAGTTATTGGGTGAGACACCTCGCATTTTTCAAGGTGCCCTAACCGACAAAGCCTCTACGCTGCGTATTCGGCAGTCACTTATTGATCAACGCCCATGTACCGAAACACTTTTAAATTATACGAAGTCTGGCACACCTTTCTGGGTTCAAATGAACATATTCCCGCTTACCAATGAATTCGGTGAAGTAACCCATTTTGCAGCTGTTCAGCGTAACGTTAGCGAAATGAAGTTCCAATCTGAACAGCTAGATAAGCGCAATGCAGAACTTAGAAAGCCTGGTTAACCGTCGAACCAGCGAGCTTCGTTCAGCCAATCATAAATTAGAGAAACTGGCATATTATGACGCGCTCACGAACATTCCAAATAGACGGGCATTTCTAGACGCATTTGCAAAGTCGTTAAACTTCGCAAAACGCAATGGACATGCAATGTTGATTGGCATCGCCGATGTTGATCACTTTAAGGCTATTAATGATAGTTATGGCCACGGATTTGGCGATGACGTATTAACCATCGTTGCTCAGACAATGCAACAATTTTTTCGTCAAGAAGATGCCATTGGGCGCATAGGTGGCGAAGAGTTTGCGTTCTGTATGGTACTAACAAGTCCAGTCTCCCCTCGCCAACTATTAGACAGATTTCGCGAGAAAGTCAGCATTCTCCATGAAACCCATCCTCCGTTGAAAGGAAGACAAGTTACCCTTAGTTTGGGGGCGGTATATGTAAGCGACTTAAAAGAGGCAAGCATAAAGCAACTACTTTGCGATGCAGATGAAGCCCTTTATAGAGCCAAAAATAAAGGTCGCAATACCATAGAGTGCGAATGTTATGACGATATCGATAACGAAGGGTTAGAACCCTGTGAAGATGGTAGAGCTGGCACAGAGTCTCATTCTAAACCTCATCATGTTACGTAAAAGCTAATATTGATTCGTGGTAACGCTACATGAGCATATTGCTCACTACGGCTCACCTTTAATAACCTAAATCGTTAGCTTATCAGCTCAGCATCGATTTGGCTGTCCAGCCACGTTGCTCAGTTTTCTCCCCCGTCAGGCGGCTCAATACCTTCAACCTCTACTACCACTTTTTCTACCAGCTTCACTCTTCCCTGCTTCACTAGCGCTTGTCTTAATACATACTCTATTTGCGCATTTACACTTCGCAAGTCATCGGCAGCCCATCGCTCCATGGCGGCAAGTACATTTTCATTTATCCTAAGTGGATACGCTTTTTTCTTTGCCAAAATCACAAACCTTATGTGCCGCAGTGCATCGCTGCGGCACTACAATTTCAAACTTAAATTAAAAAAACGAGCTAGTAGATTGTACCTGTATTAATAACCGGTTGCGTCGACTTATCACCACACAGCACAACTAATAAATTACTGATCATCGTCGCCTTACGCTCTTCATCAAGCTCTACTACACCCTTTTCATTTAATCGCTGAAGTGCCATTTCTACGGTTCCCACAGCACCATCTACAATTTGCTTCCGGGCAGCCACAATAGCTGATGCTTGTTGACGCTGAAGCATGGCACTTGCGATTTCTTGCGCGTAGGCAAGGTGGCTGATACGAGACTCCAAAATTGTGATCCCAGCTTTCGCAAGGCGAGCTTGGATCTCTTCTTGTAAACGCGCTGATATCTCTATTGGGTGGCTACGAAGTGCGACTTCCGCTTGCTCGTCGTCACGTGGATCGTAAGGAAAGCTACTTGCCATATTGCGGATCGCGGACTCACTTTGAATTCGCACAAAACTTTCGTAATCGTCTACGTCAAACATTGCTTCAGCAGTATCGCTCACTTTCCACACGACAATAGAGGCGATTTCAATGGGGTTTCCTTGATTGTCGTTAACTTTAATTCTGGCACTTTCAAAGTTTCTTATGCGCAGAGAAATATTAGCTCTACGGAACAAAGGAATTGTCCAGCGTAATCCAACATCAGAGACAGTACCTACATAGCTGCCGAAAAATGTCATGACCTTAGCTTGGTTGGGTTGCACCATGAAATAGCCCAACCACAAACTTCCCACTAAAACGCTTAGAATTACACCAGCTTCGGGGTTACCCGACACTGCATAGAAAAACGTAGCAACCTGTGCGACTAGCAAAACACAGATCATCAAATAACCGTTTACCGAAAACCCTTTCTTTTCTTTCATATCACTCACCTTTGATATCATTTTGATATCTTTATAATACAAAATTTAACTACTCGCTAATTTTGATGTGTTACCAAATATGTCAAAGCAACATTTTATTTTTAACTATGGGGTAACATTTTTTGGTAACTCTATGAAATAGATGCCAGAATAATGGAGGGTCATCGTTTACTATGGACGTACGTTAATGCCTTCAAACTCAGATAAAAACGTCGCTTCTTCTTTCCAGCGCCGTACCTTGTTAAAGGGCGGTCTCGCCTTTGGTCTTACTGCGGGCATTACCCCTTTTTCAATCGGAAAAGAAAAACCGACGCTGCGCGTATTAGGCACCCATGTCACGCTTCAAGAAGCCATTCGTCAGCGCGCCATAGAAGACTTAGGCATTAATATTGAGTTCGAGCCGGGTGGCAGTGCAACCGTTCTTCAAAAGGCGTCGATGAACCCCTCGTCATTCGACCTTTATGAGCAGTGGTCTAATAGCATTAATGTATTGTGGCGCGCTCATGCTATTCAGCCCATAGAGAAGAAACGCCTTCTGTATTGGGAAGAAATAAACGATTTAAGCAAAACCGGAAAACTTACCGAGAACGCGCGAATGGGCGCTGGCGACGCACCGCATAAAATTATTAATGTTCAGGACGACGGCACACTAGGTGCCAACCATACTGACACAATTAGCTTTTTACCTTATGTGCACAATGTTGACTCTTTTGGCTATGACACATCAAAGTTACCCAACGAACTGCAAGGGCAAGAAGAAAGCTGGGGCTGGCTTTTAGACAGTCGCTATTCAGGAAAAGTGGGCATAGTTAACGACCCCACTATCGGACTTTTCGATTTAGCACTTGCCGCACAAGCTAAAGGGTTCATTCAATTCCAAGATATCGGTGCCATGACCGAGTATGAACTTGATGATTTGTTTAGCTTACTTATAGAGTTGACTCAGTTAAACCATTTCAATGGATTCTGGACCTCGGTCCCTGAGTCTGTTGAGTTCATGAAAAGTGGACGGGTTGCAATCGAAAGCATGTTCTCGCCTGCGGTCTCTGCACTGAACGGTCAAGATATTCCGGTTACGTTTGCAGCACCGAAAGAAGGCTACCGCGGATGGCACGGTGTAATGTGCATGTCCTCTGCCACACAAGGTAGAATAAAGGACGTGGCTTATGAGTATATGAATTGGTGGCTGTCGGGGTGGCCTGGCGCATTTATTGCCAGACAAGGCTACTATATTTCCAACCCTAAACGTTCAGCTCAATATCTTTCAGACGCCGAATGGAATTACTGGTACAAAGGGCAAGTAGCATCAGAGCCGCTAAAAGGGCCCGACGGAAATATTAGTGTTAGACAAGGCGCCCAGCGCACTGGTGGGAGTTATGAAGAGCGTTTTAGTAATGTTGCCGTATGGAATACCGTTATGCCAACCTACGAATACAGTTTGCAGAAGTGGTACGAATTCATCACTGCATAATGTTGCGTTAAGTAAAAACCCATAACGTTAATGGAATAAGGCTTTTTTAGTTCACATGTTATCGTCAATTCGAATTCAGCTTATCACCGTGCTACTCGCTCTTATAGCGCTTATATTGGCACAGGGGTTTATTGCTAGAGAAAACCAAGAAGTCCTAAACAAAGGCGTGGCATCAGCGTCAAAGGCAGTAGTTGATGTTGCACTTGTTAAGGAACTTGAACGGGATGTGGTGGACTTACAGCGCAACGTGCTCATATTCAAAGAGAATGCGAGCAAATCAGCCATTACTCGCTTCAGTCGACTCATGGTGACTATTAACACCAAACTCGACAAGTTAGCCCTGGTAGACGAAGACAAGGAAATACAGGAAGACAACCATATCCTTTCAAGAATGAAGGAGCACCTTAACGCCTATCAGGAGAATTTTACCCAAGTTGTCGATGCGCGCTCTGAAAGAGATAACCTTATAGCAAGAGGCACCCTATCTGATATTACGTTACTGGAAAAGATACTGAGTGACGCTAAAACAAACGGAGATATCTCTGCTGCCTCTGAAGAACAGGCAAAGACGCTTCTTATTCGGGCAGAAAATGCGATGTTGAAATATCTGATGAAACCCGACATGGGTTTTATTCGAGCATTCAACGAAGCCGCAGATTCACTACGAAAATTAACGCTAACGAAAAATACATCCCTTCAGGAAAGAGTGGAGCGATTGTCGGAAAAAATTAAAGCCGATTTCGTTAAGCTAACCCAGATAACCCAAGGTAATTTATTCTTGGTTAACGTAGTCATGGCGGGGTCTGCCAATGAATTTCTCTATTTAAGCGGTGAGCTGGCCAAAAAAGTAACCACAGACTCTGAAATTGCGACTCAACGCACCTACACACTGGCTGAAAGCACACAGCGTAACGGAGAGTTATTTTCTCTTGTTGCCATTCTACTCGCCCTCTCAGCAGCGCTGTTTGCCATGTTTCGCATATTGGGCCCTATCCGCTCTATCACTCAAGTTTTCAACAAACTTGCCCAAGGCGTACAAATTTCCAATATTCCTGGCAGCAGCCGAAAAGATGAGATTGGCAAGCTAGCAAAAGCGGCGCTTGTTTTTAGTGATAAAAACCGAGAGACAGAAAAACTGCTAGATGAAGCAAGAACCATGAACTCTCAGCTTGAAAGCTTAAATAAAGCGATTACTGAGGCGAAAATAAAAGCGGAGCAAGCAACCGCGTCAAAGAGTATGTTTTTAGCCAATATGAGTCATGAAATCCGCACGCCGATGAATGGCATTATCGGGCTAATAGAACTGGCGCAACAGCAAGAGCTGTCCACTACTGTTAAAGGGTATCTCGACAAGGCAGCGTATTCTGGGCAAATATTACTGAGCGTAATTAACGATATTCTCGACTTCTCAAAAATTGAAGCGGGTAAATTGAAGATTGAGGAAGTGAGCTTTTCTTTGCATTCACTGTTCGACAACCTCATTGCAGTTATTGCACTACGCGCAAAAGAAAAGAACTTATCGGTGCACTTTACGGTAAACCCAAAGATACCTCCGCAAGTAATTGGCGACCCACTGCGTATTGCCCAAATAATTATGAATATAGGCAACAATGCTGTGAAGTTCACCGAGCAAGGACGTATAGATATTGAGTTTGATGGCAGCTTGAACGAAAAAGGGAACGTGTTAAACCTTACCATGCGAATCACCGATTCCGGCATAGGTATGAGTGCAGCCCAGTTAGATAGAATATTTAAGCCTTTCACTCAAGCAGACGGTTCAACCAATAGAAAATACGGCGGTACCGGCCTAGGCCTTGCGATTGTAAGCCAGCTTACTGAACTTATGAACGGCCGCCTTGATGCCACTTCTACTATGGGAAAAGGCAGTACGTTTGAAGTTGAACTACCGCTGAAAGCATTTAAAAACCAACCAGGCGTGCTTGAACAAACACCTCAGCTACCTGTTGATAGCCTTTATATTACTGAAGCAGCATTGCTGCCTGTGGCTTATTGCAACCAGATACAGCTGCCGACTAAATCAACGCTATCAATAGAAGATGCCAAAAATATCGCCGCTTTACCTGAACATATCATTGTAGACATCCATGAGTTCAGTGAATTCAGACAGAATATTGCTTGGTTAAACGCCTTATTAGAAAAAGGGAAGTCGGTAGGTCTGGTAATGGAAAGTGCAGGCAGCGCGCTACAAGCTAAATATGACACGCTATGGAAAGGCCCACTTATCATGCATCCATTCACACCTGCGCAATTTGAGCGTTTTGTTCATCAGGTGATATCTAAAGATGCAAGTTATGATGGACATCATTTTAGTGAAGAAGCGGAAGCAACGTCGCTAGAAGGCCACGTTCTATTAGTGGAAGACAATAATATAAATCAACTCGTCACCGGAGAAATGCTTACCAATCTTGGGCTTACTTTCGATATTGCAGAAGACGGCAAGCAAGCCGTGCAAAAAGTAGAAAATGCCCCGCAGTACGACCTAATATTGATGGATGTACAAATGCCGGTTATGGACGGTTATGAGGCAACCAAACAACTCCGCGAAAAAGGCTTTACTGGCGTACCTATTATCGGCCTTTCGGCTAATGCAATGAAGGAAGATAAACAAAGCGCGATAGACGCCGGTATGAACGACTACCTCACCAAGCCAATAAAGCAAAAATCATTGATAGGCATGTTAAAACAGTACTTAGGCAAACAGCTCTAAACGCCAACGTAAAGATAGGTTCGTATACCAATTCGCATAAATAGTTACCCACTCAATAGGCGCTGGCAAGCTTCCTAGCGAAGTGTGAGAATGCAGGAACGGTTTTCGAACAAACGCGCTATGTTTAGGGCCTGTTAAATCGCTAATAAAAAAGGGCTACCTTTCGGTAACCCTTCTAATTTGTATCGATAAACCCCGTTCTAGGGGCTGCACTTAAAGCGCTTTAATGGTCTCGAACTGCTCTTTAAGTTTGGCTAGGGCTTTTTCACCCTCTTCCAACTTAGCGCGTTCCTTTTCAATTACTGCTTCTGGCGCATTACTTACGAACTTCTCGTTACCCAACTTGCCACGAGTACGAGATACGTCTTTCTCGATTTTCTCCATGGCTTTAGTAATACGAGCAAGCTCTGCGTCTTTGTCGATAAGCCCTGCCATCGGGATAAGAATTTCCATCTCGCCCACTAGCGCTGTTGCACTGGCTGGTGCTTCTTCACCGTCTTTCAAAATAGTTACGGTTTCAAGCTTAGAAAGCTTATCGAGGAATGCCTTAGCCGCATCAAGACGACGTGCGTCTTCGTCGCTTACGTTTTTAAGTAGCGCATTAAGCGGTTTGTTTGGTGAGATATCCATTTCACCACGGATATTACGAATACCCACGATAAACTTCTTCACCCACTCGATATCGGCAAGTACTTTGTCGTCTTGTTTCGCTGCATCAACTTCAGGGAATGCCTGAACCATAATGCTTGCGCCCTCTTCCACTTTAAGTGCACTTAGTTGCACAACGCGCTGCCAAATAGTGTCGGTGATAAATGGCATTAGCGGGTGCAACAAGCGAAGCAAGCTTTCAAGTACGTTAATAAGCGTATGACGTGTGCCTCGCTTTTCAGCTTCGGTGCTGGCGTCATTGTTAAGCACTGGCTTAGTAAGCTCTAGATACCAGTCACAGAACTGGTTCCAGGTGAACTCGTAAACGGTTTGCGCAGCAATGTCGAAACGGTAGTCTTCAAGCGCTTTTTCAAATTCAACCAGCGTTTGTTGGAACTTAGCCCAAATCCAGCGATCGGCCATGCTAAGGACCATTTCACCACCGTCGCGACCTGTATCGTGCTCTTCTGTGTTCATCAATACGAAACGCGATGCATTCCAAATTTTGTTACAGAAGTTGCGGTAGCCTTCAACACGGGCCATATCAAAGTTGATATCGCGGCTGGTTGACGCCATAGCGGCAAAGGTAAAGCGCAATGCGTCTGTACCGTAGGCCTGAATTCCATCAGGGAACTGTTTACGGGTACGCCTGGCAATCTTTTCAGCAAGCTGAGGCTGCATCATGCCCGCGGTGCGTTTAGTGACTAGCGACTCAATATCAATACCGTCAATCAAGTCGATTGGGTCAAGCACGTTGCCCTTCGACTTTGACATTTT
>Ga0209562_1000917_pt1 | contig 10797 bp, 10 predicted proteins | sample WorMetvacBELIZE2_FD_187399 | JGI IMG/M metagenome (GOLD analysis project Ga0209562, IMG submission 187399) | Marine gutless worms symbiont microbial communities from Max Planck institute for Marine Microbiology, Germany - Olavius vacuus BELIZE.2... | ecosystem: Host-associated > Annelida >...
CCTCTCCAGAAACTAGAGGGACTGTCCTACCAGATGCTGAAAACCGCACGATCGTATCTTCATTCGTCTGGACACAATACCGGAACGTGACGGAAGGACAGACAGACGGACGGACGGACAGACAGACAGACGAACAGAATCCCTCTAGCTAGTACAGCGCTCTGCATTGCGAGCAATTGCTCGCAATGCGGACGCGCTGTAAAAACCATCAACACCAGCAATGCGACCAGCAGACCAGCTCGACAGGCCTTGCCATGTCTCACAGCCACCTTTAACTTAACATAACATTACATTAAGGAGTATTTTGTGCCCGGCTTACAATGAGCTGGACCAGCCGGGCATTACAAATGTCACAAAAAGAATACATGAAATAAAAGCTAGTTAAAACAGAAGTTAAAATAGTAAGTTTTCAGGTTCTTCATAAACAATCGCGGATCAGTGGCGGGCAGCACGGACTGATTCTGGCAGACTGTGCCAGTGTGACGGGCCACTGACCGAGAACGCTCGTTCTTGAAACAGAAATCCGTATGTGTGGTGTGAAAGGGCTGCAAGCCTGTAGAGCTGTCAACTAATCCCGCTGCTGCACCAACATAGTCAACTGCATTGACACATTAACTAAACAGCAGATAATGTGCTTTAATTTTTCACTTCCATCTATTACTATTTATGCTGATGACAATGGTCGCAGAAATGACAATAATAAAGATTATCATACAAAACTACTGCAAGAAATCAACCATGACAACTACAGCGCATATGAAACAGTTGCCATCAGACCTTCGTCAATCATGATGTCCTCATCACCCCAGCCTTCGCCCGCCTCCGAGATATCAACATCCATATGACCAAGTCCGGCTGCCGCTCCAGTCTCTGTAACAACACCAGACTACACATACAAGCCAAACACTAAAACTTGACTCACCTTTACCGCCTAACTATATACATGTCACATTTTTTCACATTACACTGACAAAGAAGTAACAAAGTAAAGCCATTTTCCCGAGCCACATTCACCCATAAGGTGGCACTGATCTTCACTTCTGTAACCCTCAGCCAGACACCATCTTATACATCATGTGGCGTGCCTGTCTACTCCCACAGCTTTCACCGGTACTAGTTGTACCTATCCACGGTAGAATGGCCACACTGGCAAGAGCAGACTAACTTAGACAAAACACAGCAGTACATATTTACACAATAATAAAAAGCCGACATGTGAAATGACTTACTCTTGGCTACTACAGCTCCATCAAAGATGCTCTTGGTCACCGTCAACAATGGCCAGTTGCTCTCCTGCTGCATTATCGGCACCGGAGGCTGTAGTAACACGGCACTGGGATTGATTTCAGGCAGTTGGTCCTTCTCCGGATCAAACATTGATTCCAGCTGTTCTGCCTCTTCCACCAACCCATGGGTAGCAGCAGTCAGATATGCCAGAGATCCTGATAACAGAGAACATATACATCATATTGCTAAAACATCAGTTCAACAATATTGTGTCTTAAACTCTCTTTATGTGACATGTTCTATAAATGGAAAAATATGGAAATTTCACCTATCACTAAGCTATCATCTGTGCCATTCCAAAAAGCAGGCCCTGCAAGTGTTAATGACAATGACTATATACCTTCTGTCTCAAGTAAGCTCTGCAACTAATATTCTACTTAATTCATGTTATTATTTCTCCAATGGCTACCCTGACCTTTCCAATTATTACTGTAAGATGTCTATATCTCCTATCAACTAACATTGTGATTTTACTTAAACAACTGCTCACAAACTATCTTTATGATCTGCAATACATTTGAAATTTATCAAGAAATCTTTACTCCTCAGATGGCTGTTTAAGTACGTCTCTTATCAAGTAAATAAAGGCATCAATCACTTCACTACACAAACACGACTTACGCTGGCCACAATTCTTCAGTATCTTCACTCGTTCATTCACATCTCCAAGCAACAGCGCTGCCTGAAACTGGCCACTCAGATCCTTGCGTATTTCCGCTACACAACCATAACACATTTTCAGTATGAATTTTAATGCAACTCTCAAGTTATCATCAACATTACAAATTTTTCATGTGCCAAACAGCACTAGTAGTAGTAATTATAGAATTACCAACAGTTAGTTCACTACAAAGTATCACAATGAAAAAACCTGTAGTAACCCACTGAAACAGGTCATACTTATTCTGACTCGGTTTTCATGCAATATACAGGGTGCTTCCAACAATGTACCACTACAAAAACTGCAATTGCTAAAAAAAATGACATATATTTCAAGTTCAATTCAGACAAACCTTACAAATGGCAATCGGAAATTTTGTGAAATAATAAACTATCATAATACTTTTTTCTGCAGAGTATACAACAGTAGCAAAAGCAATGCTGTGCCATCAACCAACCTATCTTCATCATCTTTCTGAGCTTCTCCAGATTGCCAGTGATCAGGTACAAGAACGTGAGCTTGTCAAAGTTCTTAGTTCGCTGGTAAGCCATCTCAACCACCTGGTGATTGCCTTGTAGCAATGCAGCTTCACCGAGACACTCCCAGCAGTCTTTGTCATCCAGTGCTCGTGCTGCCTCCAATGCAATCTTCAACATGACATCAACATTTCACTAGTAAGTAATATATCATTCACCAAATGTACATCAGTGGTACTTGTTAAACACGTTACGTAACTCATAGCTTACCTCTGTAGCAGGCTAAAGACACATCTTTTAGTATGGCCTACGGGCGAGCACTCGTGACTGCTTAGGCTGAAGGACCACGCATTATAAATTTCCTCATACATACATACATACATACATACATACCTCAATTAACCATGTGAAGTGCCAAAATATGGGCCACATGGGCCATACATTTGGTTGAGTGGACCACAATGTAATTGGCCCCACCAATAACTGCCCCATGTATTTGATATTTGTAGTGTGAATATTAAAATTAATATAACCTCTTGTGATAACAGTTCGTTGTTTAATTTGCCTTACTGAAAAGCCCATCAGACCAAAACCGCTGAAAACACATGCCGCAGGAGAATGCAAGTACAAGCTGCGAATAATTTGCACACAATTCACCTCAATGTTTCCACACTCCAACGCAAGTCCGAATCTCGTCTTCTCATCTTTGACGAAGTGAAGGGCCACTTCGGGGTAGCCTTTCTTCTGCAGGTACGCAATGATTGACTGGCCGACAAGCTTGGCATTGCGCACCATGTGCAGCACTTCGTCATACTTGCGGTTGACAAGTGCCAGTTTGAACTTGTACTCAGTGGAGTCAATGCCGAGAACACGAGGACGACACTCACGGTCCAGGCAGTAGATGTTGTTTCCCTTGACACGTGTCACGTAGATCGGCAGGTCCAGTGTTCGAATTATGCCATGATCGCTATACAAACAACAACTTATCACATCTGCTGACAAAAGAATAGTTAATGTTGCATGTGATGGATTATGGTAAGGTGCAAGCAACTGAGAATTACAGAATTACAAAGTTTCTGATATTGGACCTGCTAGGCTAAAGACTTCCAGAACGTCATGCAGTAACTGACCCCTGAGGTGAACAACTACAAAGCAGTTGATGCTAATAGATGCACTGGTCAATGTACAAACTAGTGGGGTGAGTTTTAGTCTCAATGAACACATAATACGTCGTTTCAAAGGTGAGTCTCTACAGACAACCAACTTAGCAGATGATGACAACCAAGCTCATAACAACCAACAGAACATGGATACAAACTAGACAGTCTTTGAACATCATCTTTGAACATCATCTTTCAATCGGCATGCCTCTGACAGAAAAGTGCATTTTCGCAAAATGTTGTCCGTGACGTTAATCTCTGAACCCATAACTTTGGAAATGTCGTCAGTATCATGTGAATCTGTAATGAGTAATTGTAATAAGTTTCGTTTTTAAAAATATGTCCTTACATTCAAGAGACAGGTGAGAAAATGTGTCCCACAGTGCTTATTTGACCATATGTGGTCTCCGTGACCTTAATCTTTGAACTTTTGATTGCAAAATCCAATCAGTTCATCTTTGTGGCCAACTGCACCGAAGTTGTACACTTGGCAGTATTTCAACAAGCAGTTCAAAAGATATCCTGTCACACAGAAACAGCCTGAAAACAGAATGCCTCTGGCACCATTCTAAAGCGGCCCGCACAACTGCAATAAAAGTAAAATAAAAGTAAAATAAAACAAACTTTTGTTTTATTGTAGGCTCTTTTATTGTAGGCCTCTGCATAACTGCAATAAAACTAAAATAAAAGTAAAATAAAACATGTTTGCATTTTTCTTTTATTGCAGTCCTCCGCACAACTGCCATAAAACTGCAATAAAACAAGTTGGTGGGAGTGGCTTATGCTAATGAGCCAGCCTATCTTTATAATGTTCCAATATGGCTATTTTGTAATGTTTACATCGTAGCAGATAATGACGCCACAATCGCTGGGTGGGCATGCGCCGCACCGCGACGCTTTTATTGGCTGCAAGTGAATGTATTTGCATAATATATAACAGCGCTTGATCTGCTGCAAGAGTCCTGCAAGACTTGTAACTCTTTTATTTTAGTTTTATTGCAGTTGTGCGGAGTGCTTAACGGTGGCATAGGCAACAATTAATGCTATAACAAACTGACCTAATGCAACAACACAATACATAAACCTGAGACAGACTGAGCAGTAGTGATTAGAGCACTGACCCGTTGATGAGTGTGTACTTGATGTGGTTACTGGTCGTGTAGATGAACACACTGTTCTCGTCCCACGCACCGCTCTTCACGCGCACGTTCTCATGTACCGTGCACAAACTTTCCAGCTTCCGCGTGCAAATGGCAATTGCTGAAGTACACACACAGGCAGCAGGCTTACTGCAGCATCAATAGCACAGTAACGGATAGTTATCAATCATTACTCAAGCATATCACAAAATAATAATTTACTATAACTTTCAATAACAGCACAGGCACAGTGTGCCATGTACTAACTCTTGCAGAAGACAGTGTAATCAACTGTCACACTTGCTCCACTGATTGGATTACACTGCATATTATGCCCAGCTGGCTGACAGCAATGGCTCAAATCCAGGTTGAACCCAGTTACTGGTTGTGTTCGTTCATTCGTGCATACGTTTAGAGATTAATTTCTCACACACCCAAATAGGGTTTAATGATCTCCTCTGAGACTGCTAATAGAACAAACAGTAAAAATGCTTCAATATTGTCCCATAATGGCCATTCCATGAAAACCACATTACTACCGACCTCTGATCAAGTCACAGCAGGCCACGGCTCAGGCTGAGATAAACAGCTTGCAGAATGCAGTGAACTTTACCTTATGTAGGTGTGATAAGCCATGTGGTAATGTACCACTGTGTTACCAATGCTTCCCACGTGTTCATTATCATTGCCAACTCACAGAAACACACACAACAAACTTTCCGGTCATTGTGGCAAGATGCACTGCGTGCGACCAGCAGCATCAACAGTGATGACAAACTGGCACTTGGCAACAGTGTACAAGTTTTCAGATCCACAACATAATTACAGTCTGTAATAAACTGCAACGGAAACACTCAGGAGCAGATACTGACTGTGCTTTGAGAGCAGTGCCACGTACGTCATGTCCGAAGACCACACAACATATTTCACTTTGGACAGCTTTATGCTTGCCAATGTCCTGTCAGACATAATACACAGATACATCACACATGCCTACATAATACAAAGCAATCATCTTCAGCAACACATTGATATGTGATTACTATTAAACTAAGCCTAATGCACTGCTTGCAGCAATATTCTTACTAACTTTATCTATTGCATACCAAGAAATGCCGAGTTTGAGTTGTGCTTTTATTCTGGGAGAACAACACTTCCCTGGAAACACTGACTACATCCAAGTATTTAAAAACTACAGTGAAATCTTACCATACATATTAATGGTATAGTGCAGCTATAAATAAGCTGCCTTACTGACTTGCTGCATTTTGCTGTTTACTTATTTTCTGCAAAACGAGATGTGCACGGCATTTTATATATGTGATTGCTAATTAACTTCCCATCCTTCATGCGGCAACGTGACTGTGCAGCTCAAATGGAAGACTGCTGTACACTGCAGGTATGTGTGTCTACCAATAACAAACATGTGTAATCTCCAATAACCAAATCAATAACCCGTCAAAACGACATACCTTTTCTGCTGGACATCAAACAGCATGACACCGTCAGCATCCTTCAGCAGCAGACACCCAGTGCCAGCATAGAAGATGTCGTCACAGTTTGGCACCTGTACCTTCTTCGCTATTTCATTCTTGAGGTTCCTCACAACCAGCTGCAGCAGCACCATCAGTCAAATAATAACATCATGTTACAAGCCAAACACACGGCAGCACCAAATGTCACCGAAAGCATTTATAAAATGCCACAAGTGTTTATAGAACATTCATAAGAATTAATTTAACAGTGAACTAAATGGACTTTGGCAGCAAATCGTCGATCAGTATGCCTCCGTCGGTAAAGTGCATTTTGGAAAATGTTGTCTGTAACCTATATCACTGAACACTATGAAAATGTCATCAATGTCATGTGAACCTGGTAGTGAGTAACTGCAAAGGTGAGAAAATGCCCCTCAAAGTGCTTATTTGACCATATATGGTCTTGCTGTGACCTCGACCTTTGACCTTTTGACCTCAAAATTTAATCAGTTCTCGTTGTTCCCAACTGCACCAAAGCTGTAAATATGGTCAAATTTTCAGAAGCAGTTTGAAGGACACAATGCTAACAAACTATTACTACTGTAAAACATGTATATTTTGCAAGCATCAAATTTTCGTGATTTTCGCGAAATGAGAAGAATCGCGAAATTAAATACACTGAAATTTTTGAAACTGCCTATCACCATAAGTTTATCTGCATTGAATATCAACACTTCTGTGATATGATGTGCAATATTCGTGGTAATATGTAATGTAGACAATAATAAGATAGGAATTTCGATATAAAGTTTGGTACAGACACAAAAAGAAACAGGAAACAAACTGCTTAATAAAATTAGCTGGAAAATCTGCCAAATTAAAATGCAGCAAATTTTCAGCATCAGAAAATCACGAAATAAAGATGCGGCGAAAAATAGTGTTTTACAGTATATGCTCTCAGAGGCACGAATGCACAGACAGCCTGAAAACAGAATGCCTCCAGGAACTTTCTACCGGTGGTACACGTATAAAAAATATGACACAGCAATTATTAATTTTAATCTACTTATGCACAGGACGCATGAACTGTGCTATATGCAAAGTAATAACTACCGAGTGTGTACGATCCAGTACAGCAAATCGGTTTCTGGCAAGCCATACAGCAGTCAGACCCGATGATCTCTTGCCTTCTGGAGCTGTCAATCACATACTTGCAAAATAAACACATCAGAATTTAGTATCGGCTTAAATACACATACAGAAAATATTAGTAAAAAAGTAATGTAACAGAAACTGACAAAAAGGAAGACTGAGAGATTGCTGTACAACATCCATGATGGCTGCAGACTTCTGGGCCAATGACAGAAGTACTGGGAGGTCTGTTGTGCACGGCACAGTCACTGCATCGTCACAGTCATAACATTAACAGAACTAAAAAAGACAGCTACTAAGTGTATAATTCTGAGCAGTTACCGTCAGGATTCTGACTGTCGGAATCTTTCGGGACAGAGTACAAGTCGTATGTGCTATTCTCCACATTTGACGCTCTCTGCAAGCAGCACACACAGACGTTAACAATCAACAAGTAGCAACAACGTGAAGGAGACTCTTAAGAACATGGCAAAGTTACAGCAAGCCGACAGTCGTAGCTCAGTGTTCAACACAAATCAGCCGTTGTAAAAGCAGACTTGACATCAGAATGCAATGCTCAAACAGTAACACTCCAGTCTACAATTTGTGCTAACCACCAACCAGATAGAACAAACTATATAAAACATATAAAAACGGCACCTTTTTTTCTGAGACACGGTGTATATTTCAAGGATTTTGGTTAAATGAAGCTTATCATTACTATTAGGGTTACAGTCAGATTAAGGGGAAAAAATTGGGCATGCTCTGACACTGATACATCGAAAACCATTAACAATATTCATAGTATTACAATATAAATTGGCCAGCAGCATGAGAGGCAAACTTTGAAGAAATAACTGAGATACTTACAATACAGAGCAAAACAGCATTTTCAGCGTGATTGTACGACATGCTGAACACAGGCGTTCTGCTGCCTCTAACAACACAACAGCAATTTGATGCATTAAACTATGCATATGTAAAGAGAATCCGTAAAAAGGACCAATAAGACTCGGTGACTGTTCTGATTTATTGCTTTAATTCAGCTTTAAATTATTAAATGCAACATGTTTTATTAGTCTCCTCATAACAAATGATATGATAAGGCATGATGTGAGAACAAATTGAAAACAATGGCATAGACATGAAAAATACACAGTTCTCACTCACTTCCGAAAACTAAATTCAAGGATAAGAAGAACCATATTTAAGAATCCAAGAATACTGAAATATCTCAAAACTGCATCATTATAAGCATATTTGCACAGTATGGTTTAAATATGCACAACTTGCACACAGCTGCTAAAATAAACGCTGTAACATCATCAATTATGATACTCTCACAAATAAACATTTGCTAAGAGCTGTAATGTATGGTGCATGTGTTACAAGGACATATTCAACAACTTTCAGGAACTGACTAAAGCTCTTGTACTTGTAAAGACCTTCTTTCTTATACAGACTTTGAAAAATTAGAAAAAAATATGCAGGACTTTCAACCACCTGTTGTAACCCTAACGTACAATGCAGTTACATTCAAATATCACTACGAGCCACAGTATCAATGAAACAGATCTGCGTTCAACAATACCCTCGCAGTTGCATCACAGCGACGTCCTTCGATGTATTGAAGTCCAGTTTACGCAAGTAACGCTCCTTTACATAATACAGCACATTCTGATGGACAGCAAATGCAGGTCGTTCACGCTCCAGCTTGAAGATAATCATGCCGCCATCGTGGCCTGCCATCAGCAACAAACTAGCTAAATTTTCTGTTCGTTATGCGAACAACATTACTATATCACCTCATCATGAATATCCCATACAGCATTGTCGCAATGTCATACAAATTATGTTAGAGTAACATATTAATTACATTATATAATGAGAGATGAGATTATTCTGTGGTGAAGCTATGGTCCCAGCCAACTATGCAGTAACCACAACAAATATCTTTGTCAGTGAATGCTGTTCAAGAGATTATCAAGTAAGCCAACAAGAAAACATCTACATGCTCACATTTCAGCAGTAAGCTTTACGAACCTGCAGCAAAGATATTCAGTGTAGGATGAGCTGAAAGGACCCAGAAACGATCGTGCTCACGACGGAAAGTATTCAAGCACGTTCTGTAAGTGCAATCATCAAACACAGCTCACATATAATCTCCATTCATGGCAGTAAACTGTTTAACAGCATCGCAAAGCAACTTGGACAAACCAAGGAAGCAAATGCTGCAATATGAACAATGAACATGCTGTGTAACTAACCCAAACAAAACTTACCGTTTTGTCATGTCCCAGACACGAATGCTCTTGTCCTCAGAGTTGGTCAGAATCAGTTCTTGACGCGGATGGAACAAGACGCACGAAACGTTGTTATAATGACCACGACATGTATCCACTTCCCACGCCTTCGACTCTGACAATCACACATGCAAATACAATCAATACTTCATTTCCATGACTGCATTTCGATGACAAGCAAGAAGTCCATAAAAAAGTCTGGAACAGTCTTCCGCCCAACATCACCTCAGCTCCAATACTGACTGTTTTTCAGAAATGCCTCGAAACTTATCCCTTCTCCCATCATTTCCTTCCTAACTGTTTTCGGTTTCTAATTCTGTACACCATGTATAGTGGTTTAGCAGTCTTGTACTAAAGCCACTCTAAATAACTCTAATGTTATGTGATGTAATGTAACAAAAGTAATACTAGATGGTCTTCAAACGCGAACTTGTAATCAGTGAACAGGCACCAGCTGCAAATAGCGTTATGAGGCAAATATTAATGGCACATAAAATGGCAGGTTGTATACAGGTGTATACCATTAAGAGATGATGCTACCTTTACTGTTCTCTTCCAAACAATTACATGAGCAGTTACTGCATTTGTACTGTGATGCATTAACAGACTAGTCATCCGCAGATATCTCGTTATAGTTACACAAACTCACCATTCATTCTCCACAGCTTGACCTGCCGATCGTCAGCACCGGACACAATCAACGGCAACGTCGGATGAAAACAAACCCAGTTCACTCCACGATCGTGACCCTCAAGCACATGCTTCACTATGGCATCAGTCTGTCCGAACAGCTCGGGAGATCCTGGAGTTTTGAGATGCTCCAGTCCACCAGGGCCTGGAGAAACGTTCTTCTTTCTCAAACCTGAACCACAAGCATTGTAACAACCATGGCTAGATCTCAAACACGGCTACTGTATAAATATAATTATTGTAAAAACCTAGCAGTTTACAATGTCTTTTAAGGACGACATCTGCCAACTTGCCCATCTCCGAAATGACCTAAAATGTGTCGAGTGCAAAGCCTATTCTAGTTTGTTTAATGGCTAATGCACATTATAAGACCTAGACTCATCGCCCGACCGATAATGCCTAGATCGATGCAGTGTGATTGCTTTAAGTGCGATGATATGACAAGTCAGATTTAAATAACAAAGAAACATAATAT
>Ga0209562_1000919_pt1 | contig 10796 bp, 6 predicted proteins | sample WorMetvacBELIZE2_FD_187399 | JGI IMG/M metagenome (GOLD analysis project Ga0209562, IMG submission 187399) | Marine gutless worms symbiont microbial communities from Max Planck institute for Marine Microbiology, Germany - Olavius vacuus BELIZE.2... | ecosystem: Host-associated > Annelida >...
GTTTACATTTTAAAAGTATTGCTGCAATTAGCTTAAGTTAGTGAAATAGTAACGAATGCGAGAAGTTTGTAAGATTATCCAACTTTGTCCTCAAATTTTTGTAAATCGGGGCCGCACATTAAGAAGGGTTTGATTTATTACACGAGTTACAGGGGTTTAAAATTCCTAATTAATATTCCTAATCCTGCTATTTATTTCATTTTAATGATGTTCTTAAAAGTTATGCCAGCAAATTTATAGAGCTGATGTGCAGATTTTGATGCAAAATGCAAGAAAATAACACTGCGGATGCTAACGGCCATACTGTCTAACTGGATTAAGGGAAGATAAAGGAAGGGTACGGACAAAGGTTGTAGGTACAACCCCAATGACAATTTAATAAATCAACTTGCGTTGTTGTTGTTATTGTCATATGCATTAGGAGCCATAACTGGTCAGCCAGGCAACGGCATCATCGTCTGCAGAGTGTAGTTTAGACAAGCCACCGTGTAGTCTTGTCTGTGGGCAGGATTCAACAATGTGTGTTAACGTTAATAAAGGCAGCTGACTTTTCTTGTACATTTTGATGTTAATGCACGGTTTATTAGATTAACACTTTTAACAGCCTTTACATATACTGTCTCCTGTTGGGACAACATAACCTACTTTATGCATGTATGTGTTTTAATGTGCTGTTAAATACCAACTGAACAACCATTGACTTTCTCGTTTTATTTGTATGCAGAATAAAATGATACGATACGACACCATGCAGTTACTCGGTCAAAAACCAGACAGTGCCAGGCCATAGACCTATATTTACCACTAGACCAACAACTCTTATGAAAGTAGTGAACGTTGAGCGATAATAGGAAAACGTATTAATACAAGGTTTCAGACATCCATTACCAAGGACTCCCGCTGTTGTTGCTAAAGCGACGAGGCCGCGTATAAACTCTGTAAAGAATGAAATGGCTTTTTCTTTTTATCACTGTACTTTGAGTATGATTTTCACAATAAATAATGAACTCGCACGAAAATAGTTCCTTCTAAACATCAGGTGCCGTCAGTTGCCTAAGCCTACTAAAGTAATTGAAGGCATCGGAAATAGAGGAAATGATGCATTAATTCGGAGCACAGCAATATTGTGAACAAATAATCAATATTTCGTACTTTTACGATCTATGGGAGAGTCTATGGGAAACCGTCATCGGTTGGTCATAGCTTGTCTGACAGGAGTTACTGCTCTAGGGTTCAATATAACTCAATGGTGCCAGGCATACACTGAACTGGACTAGCCTGACAGTACAGGTCAACAAAATATAGATTTAAAGTACGCTTGAAAACTGACGGTTAGATGGAAAATAAAAAAAAATTAAGTGAAACAAGAAAATCATGTAAGCATGAAAAAGAATAAAACTGTGACATTCATTAATAATAAAATATAATAATGTAGTCACATCTCTATAGCTCCATGCACAAAGCTTCATCGCCTGTTTACTGTACACTGTTTATACACAAAGATACAGTTCACAAAATAATGCACCATTACTCGGCTTGTCCGGCGACGATTGCCTTAACATAAGATGACTACCTTGCCCGTTAACGCACAACACCGGATATGGAATATAACCAACATCGAGTCAATTGGACTAAGACTGATGAGCGCGATGCGTGGACGGGATGGTAGATACGCAGGTCTGTGAAGTGACTGGTTCACATGATTCCTGATCACAGATACTTGTTGCTGAAACAAAATACAACATGCACCAATTATGGTGAAATATACACTGTGTTCCGAAAAGTGACGCCAAAATAGAAATCACAATAACTATGACAAATCTTGAGAATTAAATATCTTCTTAGCAGCCTGGTGCAAACGTTCCAAATTTCAACAAAATCCACCGCAGTTTTTGAGCAACAGCTGTTTAAAAATGGAACTTAAAAACAGAAGTTTCCAATATGGAAAAGTCGCCTTAGCAGTTAGTACACAATACCATCAGTTACAGTTTGTGCTCAAAGTGGTCACCATTTGCACAGACATTTGCATGTCTCTTGTGCAGACCGTACATTCTCTGCTGCTGCCGGACTTCCTGTCTGCAGACCCTGTAGCGTCAATCTGCCGCAGAAGTCGGTCCAGTGCTGAACAAGACCACTCCTTGTCAGGAAATTCCTCCACCAACTTTCTAGCACTAACCCTTACTCTGCCTTAAAACTTTGATCAGTATTCCGTCCTCTTTAGTAAAACCAGTGATTTTTACGTCAACTAAACGCGTCACAAAAATGTAACCAAAATTATGTCATTCTTCGTAACAGTTCCTGCAGTAAGTATGCTAATCAGTATTTTCAGTATTGGAAAATTCTGTTCTTAAGTTCCATGTTTAAAAAGCTGTTGCTCAGAAACCGTGCGGTGGATTTTGTTGAAATTTGCAGCTTTTGTGCCAGAAAGGTGATAATTAAAGCTGCTAATCGGATAATTAATTCTGATAAGATGTGCCGTAGTATAGTGATTTGATTTTGGCGTCACTTTTTTTGGAACACAGTGTATATAGACAGAACTGTCTGATGCAGGGAAAGTTTCACAGTAGATTCTTTTCAGTACAGTGTGCCATGCATAGACTGGATGTAGGTAGTGCAGAGTAAATAAGAACAGACCACAGTGCATGATGATTTATATCTGAAAAACAATGCCTGATCGTGTGAATAGCAGACGATGTGTAAATTATTATTCTAACCAGCAAAATTGGCAAGAACTCGTGCATAAACATGATTTTTTATCAGTTACCATTTTTTTCGCACAAGTTTAATGTTGACTTGATCACAAACTTAGAAAATGAATGAGCAGAGTTTAATGACCTACTTGAAACAATTGGTAATTTCAAAGACGAGTGTTTCCAACAATAATCATGTTACTGTAATAGTACATTATAAAATTTCATATACTAACTGCTATTTTCCTCAGCCAGCATCTGCCAAAAGAACTAAGAAAAAGAAATGGTATTCTATGATCTGAATGATGCACGTACGGTCGGTCATAATTATAAAAGTTAGTCCAGTGATTAATTACAGTACACAGTGTCATCATATGAACAAAACTGAACCTTTGAGATGTGGATATGAACGTCGAGACCAGCTGGACAGACAAAATTCACTAGAACACGACGAGTAAGGAATCCTCGTCACTGGAAAAAGATAATGGACTGAGACATGGAGGCCTCTTACCGACAGTTGTGGAATGTCATGGTTGACAGAACGTGACAAGGAAGACAGATTTCAAATCAGGGTGTCTAACACTCCTGGAAATCCTGGAAATCTACTGAAATTATTTTTCCTCCTGGAAATCTTCTGGAAATTTGCAAAATCTGGAAATTTTCTGGTCGAGTTCGTGTGTTCATTGTTATTATACACGGTTTCGTATTCAACTGTAACTAACTGATAGCGACGGTTGGATGAACTGTGATAGGCGTCAGATGGGGCCTGTCACCACATGCTTCTTCATTTAAGTTAAAATTCATCATTTCAAAAACTTCCGAATTCTACTGAATTTTCATCAATGTCTCCTGGAAACTCCTTGAAATTACTGGAAATCGAACCTGCTGATCTATTAGACACTCTGCAAATTCTTCACAACTCGATGGGAGGTAGAACATACACATAAATGAAGAAATTAGTAGAATACCGAGCAAGATGGAGTGCAGGAATCAAACCTGTTACACAGCAGAATACACTGGAAGACTATCACCACTCGTCGCCCCAACTGGACTCATCCCAGTTCTCACTGCTTTTCTGTTTACTGCGATCTTTGCCGCTGGTTCGGGAAGACGTTGCCTTGTTGGTTGTCGTGCCGTCCGGTTTTGTGGCTGTTCTTTGACTTGCTGCAGTTGTACTTGCTGCTGGTTTGCCTTGTGTTGACAGCTTTGTACCAGTCGGCTTCAGTATTGATGACTTGGCCGGCTTCTGATAACAACATACATCACAGAAGACAACTTTAACATCACGTACCCTCCTTTATAAAGGCTAAAGACATCATTCATCATCACCATCATCACCATCATCAACCAGTTGTCAAATGACCTGATTTTTCTGTCACCACTTTTTCTGCAAATACACTAAAGTAAGGTTTTCCGGTGACTGCATTTTTTCCGGCTCTCAAAATTTTTAAAACTATGGCACTCTTCGTTTGTAACGATGACAGTTTTTGGCTTGTGTTTAACTGCCGGGCTCTACTAGTATACTACTACAGACACGTAATAATACAAAAGTTGACAAATTTACAAAATTTTACATTTCTACATTTATACTAACTGTTGTTGACAGCAAACGACATTTTCTGCTCTTTCCAAGTACCCATCATCTTGTTTCAGCAAGTTTTTAATGTGAATCTTTCTAACTTGCTATCACTCAAACCTACCGCTGTTAAGTGAAAATATAATATAATAATTCAACATACATTTCCTTTAACTCTACCCAATCCATAATCCATACAAAAAAAGAACCAGTGTACACTACCTGGTACTCATTTATAAAAGGTATGCCGTTCAGCCTGTAGGGTATACCATTAAGTACGTGATTCATAGCCATGGTCTTCTTCCCAGCCATGGGGCATCAGTTCCCTTTGGCTAGTTAAGCTCAAATTCCACTGGGACCCGTTTCCCCGTAACTTCCCCGTAGCAAATGTTACGGGGAAGTCGCCAACTAGTTACGAGGAAGTCTGGCATGTCGAGCGTGTCGCCAGCTTGTTACGAGGAAGTTACGAGGAAGCTGGCGACTTTCAGACAATCTCGACATGTCCAGATGGTCTGGCGTGTCGCTAACTTCCTCGTAACTAGTTGCTAACTTGTTATGGGGAAGTTGACGACATCACCAACAAGTCCGCGAGGAAGTTACGGGGAAACTGGTCCCAGTGGAATTTGAGCTTTACCAAGTTACACTGCTTCATGACAGATACATATGTGAACAACTTGCCCAGATTTGTTTCACAACGCCTCTCTATCCAGGTACCTTTTTGTCATCGGCAAGCATGCTGTTGAAGAAATCGTCACTGTTTGGGTCGAGTGCCGTGGACGGCTGGTTGCTCTGGTCCCAGTTGTATGTACTTGACAGCTTCACTGTGTTGTCTGTCACTGACTCAAACTCATCGACGTCAAATGATGCAGACGCAGAAGACTTTGACATCCCGCAGGATGTCTACAGACGATGCAAAACGCAGTCGCTATCTATCACTCGACTTAAATGATTCTCAGCTTACTCTCTTGGAGTTCTGCCAGTCACGACGTAGTGGTTAGCGTGTTGGCTTCGATCAATGAAGTTAATCTATAGGGTGACACGATAGGTCATGAACGATTTCGATTTCAAATTTAAGCCTGTTATTAACAGTAACAAGGATAATTTTATACCTCCTTGTAGATATATTCAATGAAATTGTTCGTATAAAATTTCATAGCTGTAGCTATTAAGCAGCATTTACAGTACTCATTTATATAACACCACCGAAAAATAACACAACAACGTACAGAAAAACGTTAACGTCAAGCGAGGTCGCTGTCCACTGACCAGTGTGGGTGATGTCACTATGTTGGCTCGTATAAATCAAGTAAGTAATGGACGGTTGTGATATTTTGCACACATGATTGCATTAAATTTCCCTAAATGCTGATACCAGGTTAATAAATATTTAATAGCTCTAACACAGTTAATTTGCCATTTAAAATCGTTCACGACCAATCATGTCACCCTATACATCGGGTCCGGTTAGCAGTGAGATGCCATTAATTATCTGTCCTGTGTTTTGATATATTTGTAGTGAATTCATGTTATACACCGTCAACTAAATGATACAATCGATCCCGTGTTTTGACACATCGTATTCATTTTAAGTCACCGTGATGTTTTGAATACATATCAAATGCCAAAGCATAAAGACATCGACATCAAGTTTTCCGATGTTCGCAAGTCCAATGTCTATCAGTCTTCAATCCAACGATTAAGTGCGGTCAGGTTATCCAATAGATTGATTGAGTAAGGCTTAACGTCCCACCAACACATTATAGGTCATATGGGGACAGGTTTTTACGGGTCAAATGACCCAACCAACAGTGTCAAAGCACTGAAGGAACACATAAAACGAAACCAAATTAAACAAAACACCACAATCCATCTTAACTAAGGAATACAGATAACACAAATTACAAAACAAAACTCAAACTAAACCCAGGTTCGGTCACCTCCTATGACCTCCGGCCTGGAAACGGAGTGGGACTATTCTGGTAGAAAGGGAAGGGATGGACAAAAGAAGAAAATAGGTAAAGCCAATGAAAGAAAGGGTTATCCAATACACTTTGACTCACACAATCACTGAGGCCACATCAGCATTTTTCTGTTCACATTTACTTCTAACCATTAAGGTCTGTAGACTGTATTAGCAAGGGTAAAATTTCAAAAAAAAATAATAATGCAAAGCAAACAGTTGACGCGAACAGACCTTAGACTTGGCAGAAGACTGTGGTGTTGTTACTTCAAAACTCTCCCAGTTATCTGCGTCGTCCCAGCCGTCACCTGCAGCCGCTTCTGTCTCACTGCTTCTACCGACTTCGTATCCACCAGATGTCTGTACGTAACGTAACATCGCCAACAAATGCAACTCTAGACATGTAACTGTAGGTCAAGCAGAGCTATGTCCAGCGAACAGATACGTCTTCAAGTCCCACCTAAATTATTCGGAGTCGACAGCTGGATCCCTCAGACAATTAGGCTATTACAATTACATACAATATCTTACTCATCAACTCACTGGTAGGTTGCTCTTGCTTTCTGCCAGGCCATAGAGCATCGCTACGCTTAGGCCGGTAGCAAAAAATTATACTGCTTGATGACATAGGTACAACCTGCAAAATCACAATAACAGCCACTGTTCTGCTGTTGTAATTATCTCTAAACTGAAGAAAAATTAGCAGAATGTCGCTAAGTGAAAGTAACAACGACCGATCTAGAGTTGTGACGTAACATGCACGGCCACATTAAATGTTGTACTGGTTGTTTTTCAGAACCGCCTCAAAACTTATCTCTTTTCCGGAACATTTCCTTCCTAACTGTTTTCGGTTTCTAGTTCTGTACACAGCGTACAGTAGTGGTTTAGCAGTCTTGTACTTAAGCCACTCTAAATAACTCTTAATGTAACATAACGTAATGTGCGAAAATGAGCTACGTATGTTGAGACTTCAACAGTTACTGAGTGACGTACAAACAAACAGATGCTCTCGAAATTATACACCACGCCACTTTGCGGGTGGTCAACGAACAACACAATGATGGAGGTATGAAATGAAATGAAACTGAAAAGTGCAATGATTTAAAGTGCGTTCAAAAACCGACTTAGAGCCGGCTTAGTCTAACACACCATGCAAACAAATCCAGCTGTTGAGCAGAATAAAAACATTAAATGGTCCGAGAGTCCGTGGAATCAACTGACTGAGTAAGGCTTAACGTCCCACCAAACACATTATAGGTCATATCGGGGACGGGGAATCAGTCCGGTAGGAAAGGAAAAGGTCTATGGAGGAAATGATTTGCCGAAGAGCCAAGTCTTAAGTTCAGAGTGAAAGACTGAACGAGTAAGAGAAGATGCAAGTGGTGATCGTGAAGATGGTGAAGATGATGATGATGAACTGCCATGTGTGATAAGTGAAAGTGAAGAAGACTGTATCTGCCGAGGTAAATGCCAGTAGACAGTAAATATTGCACATTCTCACCTCCATGTCTCCCCACTTCTCTTCATCATCCCATGCATCATCCCAACCATCAGCTTCACTTGACTCATCATCATTCTCAGCCACATCAGCTACTCCGCACGGTGCCGACACCTGTTCACCGACTGTAGAACTAACCTGCGGCTTGCCTACTTCCTTGTCTTTAGCTGCTGCCACAGATCCTACACAGAAATACACACACAACACAACACTCTTAATGCACGTAAAAACTGCTGCTTTTAAAGTTTAAAACTTTAAAGTTTTAAAGTATGTACTTACTTAATTACTTCTTACTCACAAGTGGTAGAGATTATGTCGTAAGACAACCAAAGGGTTGACTAAAGCATATGATGTAGAGGGTGAGTAACACTGCAAGACAAAACCTAACCCCATTACGAACAAACTCTAGTTAAGAAAGATGTGCAAAAACACACAGCTCAGATGTTGTCTATTGGAGGAAAGGGAGAGATACTGCAGCAAGTGACAAGCGACAGACACTGATTCATCAGTTATCATCAACCTTGGTTTGACAGTCAACTACTGCTAGTAATGTAAGGTAAAGGTAAACGTGTATTTGTATAGCGCCTCATCGTGAACACACCTCTAAGGTGCTCAGGTATGGCAGGTGTTCTCAAGGGATCTCACAGTTTTACCTGCACACCCCGCATTCATCCGCTAACGGAATGAACCGCCTTTGCCTTCCCAGCCGAAGCTGGTACTCATTTACAGACCCCGGAGGGATGGAAGGCTGAGTTGGCCTTGGGTGGCTGGTTGGTTACGTACCAAAATAAATGTTCGGCACCGGGAATTGAACCCGGATGCGGTCACCCGTCTCAGTACTAACTGGGCCCGACGTTGATTAACTTCGTTGATAGAAGCCAACGCGCTAACCACTACGCCAGACCACTAGTCCCCGTATATGGCACACAAAAACTTATTGTTGGCTAACATCAACACTAAACAGTATATGAAAGCCTCAGAGTCTTAACTAACCGTCTTTTACAGCATTTGTTGAAGCAACTGGCATCTTCGCAGGCCGCTGCTGGGCTTCGCGGTTGCCTCTGTAAATCTTTGAAGTAAGGGAGGTCATGCCGGACACCGCCCAGTTAGTCCAGCCTGCCGCTGAGCTTGATGCCATGCCGCCGGCATTCACGTCTTTCTCTGAATATCAAACACAGTCCTTTCATGTCTACCACCATTATCATCAGAACTCTCAGCTACACTGTGAGCTGTAAAAACGTGCCACTACAACTCTGGTGATTCTTGAGCGAGATTTTGTACCAGTGGAAACAGTAATAGAGATATCTTACTGTTGTCGAGTTTTAAGTGGCTATTGTTGAGTTTTGTGGCGAATGTTGGATTTGAACATTTTTCTGTCGACAAGTATTGACGTTTGTTGCTCTTACTAACATTGTTTTTATGGGCACCTGTTAGCAAAGGTTGCATCCTCCCTTGGTGTCCGGTCCAGTGTTTGTTTGCATTTTGACAAATAAATTGATTGAGCGATTGACTGATTGAATGAATACTCTGCGGTTTACTTACCTAATGGGTAATGAGGTCAAATTGTGTCACACCGCACGTCATGAAATTTTACATCACAAAAGTAATTCTCAGAATTAAATATGCTGCATTCTGCAGATAAAATTTTAATAAAAATAACCTGAGGAAATGTAAAAGATTTCTGCCGGAAGATTGACAAAAGAATTTTCTAACAAGAATCGGAAAAGATGAATTTTCTGCAAAAGTTATAAACAAGTGCTTCGATTGAATGCACTCCAGGAAGTGGTCGGCCAAGCTCGTCTGAAACTGCAGATAATATTGCTACAATCAAGCCATTAAGTAAAAGTAAACTACAGAATGTGCATTCCTGTTTCCACAAATCACTCAAGAAATGCTAGCATTATAGTCATAGACAAAGGGGTACGTTTTTATGGCTCAACGTGTACAAAAAATGAAATAGCAGCTATGAGCTGAATGAATAAACCGTACAATAAACCACGACACTACATTTACACATGAAATGACAATAATAAAATTCTTTATCTGTTCATGCATTCATTAGAACTCATGGCCATTGATGCCAGTCATTCTTCTCCAATATCCATGTCAGCTGCACAGCCTCTGGCAGTGTACAAACACTAATCCTTCGTGTCATCTTAAACACTCGTGGCTGCTCAAATATTTAAGACCATTCAAATACCAGACACACACATCTTTGACACACTTCACAATAAGAACACAACATCAGTACTATGCCTCATAACTGCACAAAATCTAAGCAACGCAGACAAACCATCCACCTCTGCAGTGCCTGCTGCATACCTGCTTCCAGAGCGAGGTCAGGATTCTCAGAAACCTTTTCCAGTTTACTGAGGAAACATTTTATTGTACGGAAAGCCTGCAACATATAAATAATGTAACAGAACTTCCATCAACTTTTCTTGCATACAATTAAAAAATTACATTTACAGACATGCACACCTGGAAGAGTCTTCTGCCATCTGTAACAGTGCCGCAATCTCTGCAGACTTTTCACAAGAGATTGAAGACTGAACTCTTTCAGAGATCGTACACGACCAGCACCTTTCCGTGACTCAATTTTCTTGTAAAGTTTTTTTACTTATGTCACAATAATGGAACCCCGTTCACTGACTAACTAACACATATGGCTGGTTTTCACCTAACCCGCTTAGTTTTCTATATAGTTATGCGACTTAAACATGGTCCTCAGACAGACATCAAAAACAGAATCCTTTCAGAGAATTGCTGCAGCAGGATTTTTCTACAGGTTGGATGCTCTTCCTGTCACCGGACCAAATAAAAAGGTTGAGATAAATTCTAACAATATATTCACAAATAACACTAACGCCAGGGATGTGAAATCAATCTTGTTAACAATTTAAAACATTAAACGAGTGATCTTCAATGACAGGCTTTTTAGAGCTTCTCATCTTTAAGTCAACTGAGGCTCAGGACAAACACTGAAGAAACAAAGTGCAATGCATGAAGTGGCCTCGTGCATGATAATGATGACTACACAGTGAACCATAAAAAAACGTGACATTTTATTTT
>Ga0209562_1000920_pt1 | contig 10795 bp, 10 predicted proteins | sample WorMetvacBELIZE2_FD_187399 | JGI IMG/M metagenome (GOLD analysis project Ga0209562, IMG submission 187399) | Marine gutless worms symbiont microbial communities from Max Planck institute for Marine Microbiology, Germany - Olavius vacuus BELIZE.2... | ecosystem: Host-associated > Annelida >...
TAATGATTGTACTCTTCTGTAGGCAGTGAAGACTGCTCTTTCAATTTCCGTCTCTGTTCAGTCAGCTGCAGCGTTTCGTACTTTATCCAGTTCTGCTTTGGTTTCTGCGTCCTTGATCCCAACGTCTTCAGGGCTGTATCCAAGATCATTTTTTTAACTGTTTCCAACTTGTCATCTGGGGCTAAGTCAGTAGTGGACTGAAGAGAGTGGTCACATTGCTGAGTCTTATTGTTGCTGATTTTGACTGTCACTGTCTGGTCGCTGTCATCCTTGCAGCTAGCGATCCAGTGTCCGCAGCCTTCCACTGTCAATGATGGTGTGCTTCTGCTGTTTGCCTCTGGACCAGTCTGCCATGTGATGTCACTGCAGCTCCATCGCACACACTGTTTTCCAGAATTACCTGAAAACTTGCCTTTGTCCCAATTGTTTCTTTCTTAACTGTTTTTAGCTCTAGTAGTTCTGTACACTGTGTCTGGTGAAATGCTCAGCAGTCCCATGCACTAAGCCACCAGAAATAACGTTTAATGTAATGTAATTGTCAGTAGGACATGACATTTCTGTAACACACTGCAGTTGACTGTGTACAGCTGTGAACACGTTGAGTCATTTTATATGTCACTTCTGTCATTTATTACCTTTCTGTATGAGTGGAATGCCCACAGATCACATTAGAGACTTTGTGGGTGATAATGGACCTCACTTTTTTACTCTCTGAGTCAACACATTAAAACATAGATGCAAGTCATACATTTTGAAGTTGGCTTTTGCAACCTGGTTGCATGTCTTTGTGTGTACAGGTAGCATCTGGCTATATAAGTTTTGTTTAGTTTTGTTTTACTTACTTAAAATGCCTGTGTGTATCAGCACAGTTTTGATCCATTGAGCTGTATCAGATGAAGTAAACAACATATGAAACATCTGCTCATGGTAGATTCACTGCTGTCATCTGCTGCATTTTGCTGCTGTGTTCGTGGACTTTTCTGCACATACCGTAAGCAACAGCGTAATAACAAATTGTAAATTTGCTCATGTGCCGAATGTACAACTTCTGCATTCAACAAAAGCCGTTCTACTGTTGCGCCGTTTGACACTGTGTTATTGGCTGTGTGCAGGCTTCACTGGGTTGATTGGTGATCCAGGCAGTAAAGGCCGACTGGGAGATCCCGGTCCAGAAGGTCGAGCTGGGAACCCTGGCCAGCAGGGCCCTAGCGGGCAGGCAGGGCCTCGAGGCCCAACAGGTGCTACGGGCTTCCCTGGATCGATTGGCGAGAAAGGACTGCAGGGACAGCCTGGCCGCCAGGGTTTGTTGTTGGCTCTTCTTGTGTTGGTCTTCTCCTGTGTTTATTGTTATTACCTAGCAGTAATAGCAGTCACAGCTTGTCGTCTGCAATTCGTGATCCATTCCTGTGTTTTATAGATGAGTAGTAGTGATAGTTGTATTGGTTTTACAGATGTTTGACGTGTGTGCACGCTGAAGTTGGCTGCGTAACAGAACAGCAGTTTTGAATGTGTTTAGTGACGGGCAATGCTGTAACTAGAAATGTATTTCAGGGTGTTTTCTCTGGTTCCTTCCATTTCTTTCCATTTCTCCTCCCTTCCCTTCCTGTCTCCTTTCTTACTCCTGTCTTGAAGTGGCCCCTCCAATCCAGCTAAAAGATTCAAGGGAGCACTGTTAGCCTCCTCCAGTGGGAAAGAATGACATTTGCAGCTGACAGACCAGGGAGTGTGTCCGGTGGCTGCAAATGTCCTATTTCGGTTAGACGGAATCTAGAAATTGAAGCAAATGTGGTTGTTTCTGAACGTACTGTATGTTACCGTGTACTTGCTGATTAAATTCTACGTGAATATGTTTAAAAAAAATAACACCCAAACACCCCGCTAGTTATGTCCTTGGTGACTGGCTATTGTGATGTAGGGCAGATGGCATGCTGTGCAGAATACTGAGTTTGGACGAGGTTGGGTCGGGTGAAAAAGAGCATCTATTGAAGACGGGAGCAATTTTCGCTTTATTGAGAGCTCGGAGTAACGGGCGGGTTTAATAAACACCGACAGTGATGAATGCTGATGACAGGTCACAAGATCTGCAAGTCTGGTTTTGAAAAAGAAGAAGAATTTATGTAGGCAAACGTCATATTGTTATAATACAAGCAAAAAATACTATAGCAGGTTTTGTGGCACGTTGCTGGGAAAGACATAGGTCCATCAAGCTGGCCACGTTTTAACTGAGGACTGCTAATACACCAAGTTTATGTTTGTGAAAACAAAACAGACAAACATGTTAAGAAAGTAAAACAGTGAAACATACAAATTTAACATTGTATTGTAGTCATGACCTAGATAAGGTATGACTACTGTTGTTAGTTAATTAAGTTGACTAATGCATCAGTTAGTGGAATGAGCTGAGGTGTTGACCTATTGTAGGTGATGCTGGAGTGCCGGGGCGTGCTGGAGAACCCGGTGATACAGGTAGACCAGGAGCCATTGGCCAGCCTGGTGCAGTAGGCCCGTCAGGAGGTACTGGCACTCCAGGTGCTAGGGGATTGCCCGGATCGTCTGGTGAGAGAGGGTTCACTGGATCACCGGGCCAGGTTGGAGTTGCTGGACAGCAAGGTGATCCGGGCTTCACTGGGAACCCTGGACAGCCAGGTCCAGTCGGCAACCAAGGACAGATTGGACAGCCTGGAGATCAGGGTGCTACCGGGTCACCTGGACAAGTTGGATTTCCAGGACAGCCCGGTGGTCCTGGCGCTCCGGGGTCTCAGGGAAGGAAAGGCATCATTGGAAGTAAAGGATCTGTGGGATTTACTGGTCAACAGGGATTTACTGGATCCGCAGGACAGCCAGGAGACGTCGGCCCTCAAGGAGCTCCGGGAAGAATAGGTCCCAGCGGACAACCAGGACAGCGTGGAGATCCTGGTCCAGCTGGACTTTCTGGAGCACCCGGAGACACTGGACCAGTCGGATCGGTGGGATTCACTGGTGCCCCAGGATCACCTGGTAAACATGTTTTAACAGTCAGTTATTAACATTCACAGTTTTTAGTATCTAAACAATTTTTGCAATAAGCTGCTTTCAGTGAAATATGTGCATGTTACAATTTGGTGAACACACTGATAATCTGGCCTGCAGTAAGTAAGTAAGTAAATAAGTAAGTAAGTAAGTAAGTAAGAGTATTTCTAAGTTGCAAATAAGTGAACAGTCGTGAACCAGTATGGTCAGTTATTTATTCGAGTTAAGAGAAATACTTGGAGTAATTAATAATTCGCGCCAGTCAAGTGTAAGTTTTAATTTTTTTTTCACATTTAAGGATGGCCGCATGAGTGGTGTACAGTTCAGTTACAGATTTGATGTGTTGTCACCACTTTAATGCACTTTGTCGTCTCTGAAGCATCTTAGGATTTTCAATTAAGTGTCTCTTGTACATACTGCTCACTCTCAGCTATTGTTTGTTTGTAAGTAAGTGAGTAAGTAACTAACTGTCACGGAGGTGCTATGGTAATGTTTCATAATCTCTACAGTATAGCACAGTGTAGAGTTATGGGTTGCTGTCAGGTACATCCATTGTGCACCAAAGTCTAATGTGAGCTCATCACTATATCAAGTTATTTTCCATTTTTAGCGAACATGAACTCACATTCACGTTCGCTATATGTCATCGTCCATCTGTCTGTCTGTCATCTGTCGTATGTAACGTTCGTGCACCCTACTCAGGCCTGCATTGTTTCTATGCCATGTGTACCTTGGCCATCCGTGACCTTTGTGTAAAAATTTTAAGGAGATCATCCAAGTGGAACCCCTTTGTCGGGGGTTAAACCCAAGAGGGGTAGCCAAATATGATGATTTTGGACCTTTCGAAGGCTATATCTCAGAAACAGTGCAAGATATGATATAAGTTAGTATTAATCACTAATAGGAAGTAGCATATAAGCTTTCGATTGGTACCAAACTCGGTGACCTTGAATGATCTTGAACGGCATAATAGCCCTAACGACTGCGTAATTACATCGGATTTGGTAGTTTTCTGGGCGGATTACATAAAAGTGGTTGAAGATACACTGATACTTTCGGCGGCCGAAGTGTAGGCCAAAGAATGTAGTTTTTAGCGATATATCACTTATGGCAATATTGGCAGGGGATCATCCCTAGCGAGAGCGTAAAAGTGAGGCACTCCTCTCTCGACAGCGAAATAATATACCATAACTTGGAAACGGTGCAAGATAGGAGGTAAGTTACTATCAATGACTAACAGGAAGTCGCATATGAGCTTTCGATTGTGCCATGTAATCAGACATAATGTCAGCTGCAGTGAGCTGTGGGGACGTGCATTGCTATCTGTTATGGAAGAAATCTTATGAATTACTGAAGCAGTGTTTGTTGGTGCTCAGGTAATATTGGCGCACCTGGAGCTGCTGGATTGGATGGATTCACTGGATTCACTGGTATTAGTGGAAACAGAGGACAGGCCGGAGCAGCTGGACAGCCAGGTGTGGAAATATCAATGTTCTCTTGTGTTTGTGATTATACTGTGTACATTTCGTGTGGTTTGTAATACTGCTTATATCAAACTACTGTATAAGCCACTAGCCACTTCCGGCATGTTTTACAAATTGCTCCTTTTAATACACATCAGCTTCCTGAGTCATATTCCTGTTGAGATAGAGTATTCTTCACTTTGACCCCTTGACAGTCACTCACGCCAGTTTATTATCTTAATTACCAGCACTCTCATCTTCTGTCTCTCCTTCACTCTTTCACTCCAGGCTGAAAACTTGCCTTTTCCACAAATACTTCCCACCGTGCACTTTTCGCCACTCACCGGACTGCTTTCACGGACTCGGACCATTTTTCAGATCATTTGCTTGTCGGTTTTTGTCGTAATTTTTGTTTGTTATTTTAGCTTGTTTTTGATATCTATATTAAATTAAACTAAGCCGGCTCTTTCAGCTTTTGAATGCACGTAACTCTACCATATATCTTATCTTATTGTTCTGTTTTAAATAGCCTGCAACAGCTTCTTGAAATTGTGCAGCAATGGAATGTGAACAGTGTTTTATGTTGTTTACAAATATTTACATCACTTACTGTTTTAAAAGTCACTGCTCACAGTTTTGTTACGAAATTCATGAGTGTCAAAGTATTGTTGTCCATTTTTATCAGGTACGGTGTGCATATATTGAAGGTGGTGTGTGCTGTTTTACTATGAAAGCGTGCAACATTATTCATGAGCTTAATGACACAAAAGTTATTTAAATCGGTTAAGATAAGCTGGAGTTACAGTCAGATTATAGAGTGGCGTGTTTTTTTTGTGGGCCACAGTGTATATATGTGTGTTCAGTGTAAGTGTGATATGTGATTGACAGGTGACCGTGGGCCTAGGGGACCCACTGGAGCAACAGGTTCCCCTGGCCCATTGGGTCAGGCAGGGCCACGAGGAGTTCCAGGCCAGCCAGGAAGTAAAGGTTCTGTTGGACAGCAGGGACTTAAAGGTGTTATCGGTCAACAAGGGTTCCAGGGTGAGGCTGGAGAACGCGGTTTACCGGGCCCAGCTGGTTCCCCAGGAGAAAGAGGCTTTGCTGGACAGCCCGGACAAGCTGGACAACGGGGAGACCCCGGATTCACTGGAGCTACTGGCCCAGGCGGACCTTCAGGACGCCAGGGTCCTCAGGGCAACCGTGGATCTCCTGGATCAGTGGGACCACGCGGTGGAATTGGATTCACAGGAACGCCAGGTGACACTGGCTGGACTGGACAGATTGGACAACCTGGACAGGTGGGAAGTGTGGGAGTGCAAGGCATACGCGGTGACGCTGGAGACACTGGACAGATCGGTAGACCTGGATCACAAGGTACAGTGTCGGCATCATTCATTATCATAACTAACCTCTCTGATATTTGTGTCTATTTTACTGATGGTTGTTATCGTATAATAGCAACTGTTTCACTTTTGTTGCTCATATTGCCGATTTGTCTTGACATTACTTTATTATACATATTTTTGTTTTCCTTTTTTTGAAAATTTTTTTTAGCATTTCTTTCTTATTTCATATTTGCATATCGAATAACCTGGGTTCAGTGAGATGCTACTGTTTAAAACGAAAACTTATTGTGTTTTTTGCCGCACAAGGTAGTTGAGCGTGGCATTTGCTAGAAGAATGTTTGTCCTTTCGTCTCTTTGTCTGTCACACTCATGACTCACACCTAAACAATTCAAGATATCGAAATATGCTTTGCAACGTACCATAGAATGTTGTCTCTAGATTCCTGAGGCCAAATTTTGCAATCCCGAATTCAGGAGTTTGCCCTAAATGAGTGCGTTAGACAACTGTTTGACAGTGAAAATTTGACCTGCGATATCTTGGAAATGGTACGAGATAGGATGTCAGTTAGAATTATTCACTAATGTAAGGAAGTCGCATGTGAGTTTCAGTTGACGAGTGACGAGTGCGAATGTTCTTGAGCTGCATAATATCTGTTATTTTGTCTCATTTCACCCAGAGCCCGCTACACTGAACAAACTGCAGCTTGACCCACTCTGTTTCTGACAGAAATGTAGCTCAAAGATTTTAGTTTTTGGCATTATACGAGTTATGCACACTTCTCTCCAATTTATTTCAAAAACTGACCCACCCACATATCTTCACTATTCGACTTGTGCAACATCGTGCGACAGTCAGCAGCTGCCCTTTTGTTTTGCATTATTGTGCTTATTATTATTAATACAAGACTTGCTGATGGGGTTGCTTGAGTTGTGTGTTTTGTTTTTCCAGGAGTGCAGGGTCAGCCTGGGCAGCAAGGTACTCCTGGAGACACCGGATTCCCTGGTCCCGCTGGAAGGCGTGGACCGGTGGGAGAGCCTGGCCGTAGTGGAAATCCCGGTCAGCCTGGGTCTGTTGGACCTGCTGGCCAGCCTGGTCAGCCTGGTCCTATAGGACAGCCTGGAGCAGTCGGACGCAAAGGATTTGCCGGAGCTGACGGTGGGAAGGGTCAGGTTGGAGATATAGGCGGCACTGGCTTCACAGGTGAGCTGGAGCAAATCTCGTTATGTGTGCATATACCTGTCTGACAATCTAGATATGATGTAATGGGGCAACACTAGCTTCACAGGTGAGTTGTAGCAAATCTCGTTATGTGTGCATTTACCTGTCTGACAATCTAGATATGATGTAATGGGGGCAACACTAGCTTCACAGCTGAGTTGTAGCAAATCTCATTATGTATGCGCTTACCTGAACTGAACTGAATTTACCTGAATGACAAATGAAGACATTTCCTTTTCTGAGTGAACTGACCACGGCACATCTGGCTGTATCCTTAGTTGCACCTTAGTAATACTTTTACTTACTTACTTACTTCCTCTCTGACAGCAAGGGTATGATGCATTTTGAAATGTATGTGAGTACACGAGTGTCGCAGGACAAAAAAAGAATGGCACAGTTTACCACAGCTCATGCTAGTCAGCAGTGTGTTAAAGTGCTCGTTATGAGTTTCGACAACGGCCATCTTGGCGCTTTTATTCCGACTGTGAAATACCGTGTCATCTTTACAAAGTTTTAGACTGCTCTGCATCACTCATCAATGCTGATAAATTAGCGTTGTTGTTCTCTGGCCAGATCGTCACCAACTATGTCCGCTACTACCACTGTTTTTACTGCATGCCGTGTCATGTGAACATTTCTGTTTCACAGTTATCTTTAATAGTTTCAAAGCACGGCCACAGTGACGTCGTGTGCTAAGAGGTATCAGAGTAATGCCAGGAAATTGACCAAAAGCCAGGGTCATGTCAAGCAGAAATCTTGCCAGGAAAACGGTTCATTTCCAACTTCACTTTTTTGGCTACGGCAGTGTTCTGCAGCATCATGCTTGCATAGTACGTTGTCATATATGATGTGGGTAACAGAAACTAAGGTATTGTGAAGAGCCCGGGACATGCTGGAGTGTGTATAACACATGTAAACTGAATAACGCATAAGGCAACCCCGGCTTACAATAACAGATATGCATCAACACTGGAACGGCCGAGTAGCCTATGTCAAACATTCCTGTATTAAATATTTTGGGTATGTTTGGGCATTTAGGCCTACCGATAAGTTAGGTGGGAATGCCGGAAGGCCCATTGTTTTGTTTACAAACACAATAAACATTGATTTAATTGAATGAAATGTAAAAAATTTGGTACATTTTTGTTAGTTTGTACGAAAAAGATTGTACAGTAGAATAAGTTAAACTTGCTAAGTAAAGCAACACACTTCAGTGAACAAGTTTATATTTTGTGGTGTAGAACAGGTGCGTATTATACAGCTAAACTAACATTTTCCCATGGTTCTTCCGTCATTTTTTTGGGGTGCATAATTTGCAAGTGCGCGTATTATATTCAATTTTTTACGGTAGTACATGGAGAGTTGTCACCTGAGTACAGTTGTAGAGTGTATGAGTATATTGTTGTAGTGCATGAAGTAGGCAGAAGAATATCGGCCAGTATGATCTGTTGACAGGTACCCCAGGCATAGCAGGCAGTATTGGACAGCCAGGTGTGGCCGGGCAGCCAGGTTCACCTGGTGCTGTTGGTCTGCCTGGTCAAGCTGGGGCAAGAGGCCAGCCAGGTGCGGCAGGTGACCGCGGTGCTGTTGGAGCACCTGGAGACACTGGCGTCGCTGGACCACAAGGACGACCAGGAGAGGCCGGAAGTATCGGATCTGTTGGTTCATCTGGTGTTTCTGGGTCCGTTGGCTTCACAGGTCGGTTGAATACTGGCTTTGGTTTTGATTGAAATACATGTCGCTGTTGTGCCGTCGTTGTCATCTTCAGTCAGTCATTAAGTAGTGGTGCCACGCCTACATCGAGGTGAACCAGCCTCGCAGTATGTATGTCAACAAAATGTGGCTGAAAGTCGAGACAAACTGGTCCTAAAATGTATTTTAAAATTGTGACAGTCGCATTACACGTACCAGTAGATGAGCCTTTAGGAATGTTTCATTCTGCACCAGACAGAGGACAATGCATGTTGCATAGTTTGTTTAGTCTGGGTGGTCAGCAGAACCAAATACACGTTGAGCCCACACCGGAGCTCTGGAGGAACCCCGCCCTTCAGGTGACTGCACACCACCTGGCTCAAGAACCAGTGACTTGCCGTCCTTTGAGATGGGGCTAATAGGTGCTGCGCAGAAACGATCCTGCTGCAAGTGACGTTACATAACTGTCAGTATTACGTTTTGTATTAATAAAGAAAATCATCAGCTCATCAATGTGTCGATTAGTCGATCGAAGGTTTTTAATCAGTTGCAGCTGTGTTTTGCACAGATGAGAGCAGTTTGTCCATTCTTCTTGTTCTATTTCTGTGGTCGCTGACTAGTTGCCTGCTGTTTGCTGATTGACGTAATGCTGACATACTCTGCGGTGAGACATTGGTGCTGCTGTCTGTAGGTTTCACTGGTCCAGTCGGGTTCACCGGCCTTCAGGGTGACACTGGAGCCCCCGGAGTACGAGGATCCAAAGGAATTCCTGGACAAGCCGGTGACAGTGGACGACAGGGACCTCAGGGAGCTCGAGGCTTCACTGGAAATACTGGACCGTCCGGACCACTTGGCCAACCAGGGCAGCCAGGCCCGGATGGACGTAGTGGAACTCAGGGACAAGGAGGAGAGAGGGGTCAGCCAGGAGAACAGGGCTTCACTGGTGCCACAGGTGTCTTCATTTACACTGGTTTAATAATAATAGTATTAGTAATAGTAATATACATTTTAAGAACAATGAATAGTTGTCATAAAGATGCCAGTAATGACAGGACCGAGTCATGCTGAAAAAGGAAATGTTTTAATTTACTTTCTAAAGCAGTCGGGAGATTGAGGTGGCGTGCTCAACTGAGGCATGTTTTTTTGCAAGTATATGGTTTTGTCTTTTTATCAGCATATAACCATGTTGTCTGTCAAAATTTGTGTGACTACCAGTGCAGTCGATCATCTGGAAGAAACTTTTCACTGAAGTGATTTGTTATTATTAAATGATCTGTTATTATTAAATGGTCTCTTATTATTACACACATTCAGTTGTTCACTGTGTTATATCAGGGTAATTTGTCACGTTTCTTTAGACTATAATAACATGTCTGACTGTGCCACCCATGGTTCACATACTAAAGACATGGAGATGATCATTATAGTGTGCTGATGATTTAATTCAGTGTATTTCGATATATTTCAGTGTATCTGATGATTTGCCAGAGCGTGCATGAGTGCATGATGCTGTCGCAGGTTTTACTGGATTTGCTGGGCCTGGCGGTCCACAGGGTCCCGTGGGATTCACTGGAGAATCCGGAAGACCCGGAGTTGCTGGACCCCGTGGACAGGATGGTCCGCAGGGCCCATCGGGACAACCTGGAGACCGTGGACCTCGTGGTCCGACTGGAGCAACCGGACAGCCTGGAACTGCGGGACCTCGTGGTCCGCAGGGCAACGCTGGAATTGGTGGAGAGAATGGACAGCCTGGACCAAGTGGAGATACTGGACCGACTGGAAACATCGGACCCTCGGGACAGCCAGGTCAAATGTCACAGTCCTTATAATAATGATGCATATGGCGATAGCGATTTCTGTTTAATACAATTCTGCGATATGGTCGCTGTGGTTTCCAGCTAGTTGTAAGGCACACAATTATATACACAGTGAACCATAAAAAAACGTGAAATTTTATTTTTCACTATAACTTTGGCTAATCTTAACCAATTTTTATAGTTTTTATATCATTTTAATCATGATGAAATTCTACATACGATTGTTGTAAAATTTACCACATCACCTTA
>Ga0209562_1000921_pt1 | contig 10792 bp, 9 predicted proteins | sample WorMetvacBELIZE2_FD_187399 | JGI IMG/M metagenome (GOLD analysis project Ga0209562, IMG submission 187399) | Marine gutless worms symbiont microbial communities from Max Planck institute for Marine Microbiology, Germany - Olavius vacuus BELIZE.2... | ecosystem: Host-associated > Annelida >...
CTAGCGTATTCACCAGAGGGCACCACCTGTCCAACATGTTTACAGTGCCGTAGTTGTATTACTTGCTGCGCCAGGCAGTGTACAGAATGCATGCGATGATCGACGTATATATACGTCTGCGGCACATGCACAATACAATTGAACGACGTATATATACGCCCTTGGCGGTGGATGTGTTAATTGCACTTCTTGCATATACGCAATAGTTGTTCTTACTATAATAGCTATATTTATTTGGCATGATGCAGAGTTTTAGAAACTGGGGCTATATTTAACGTACATTGATCTTTGGCAATCTCTGATTTGACTCAGTTTTGTGTATTGCCCATTTGCCATTTTAACGTAAACATCTGCGACACATTCATCTCTCCGACTGTGTGAAGTGGTCTTGCATCGTCTTAGCAATAGCGTCACTTTCATCAGCACGTTTCTGTTAATGATGATGACAAACAATGATTATAATTGTCATGATGCTGATTGTGATTATTAGTGTTACAATGACAACGAGTTGCAGCTATTCATCCATTTTTATTGCTGCCAATCATTTGCTCAGTATACATTATTCAGTACATCAGCCCAGAATCGTCTTGAAAAAGTCCTGTTAAGCGTTGAATGCTGAAATTTCTCTGGTTTTGATTGCATTTGACAGTAAAACGTCCGATAGGCATCGATCCAACGAAAGGGGTTGGAACTGCGTATGAAGGCTATGTACGAGTAAGTCATGTTTGTATGTCTTATATAATTGATATTTAAAGTCGAATAGCTCTCTTCTGGAGATTACATAATATGTACAGCACTATACAAAACAACATTTCTAGTGTGCTGCGTACAATATGAACGAGAGTACGTTACACAGTTGTTAATTAAGCACTCCTGGTTATAGGCAACATGGAATAAATAAGCCTTCAGATGTCTTTTGAAAGATGGAACATAACCATAACGCAGTGGCGAAGAAGAGTAGATTGAGGTAGTTTGGAAATGTAGAACATAAAGATGATGCTGGTTAGGTCAAGTAGGGTATGATGATGGAGGTGGGTGGAACAGGATGGAGGGTAATCAGAGGAAGAACTGGTCGGATAATGTCGAAGAACATGTGAAAACTTTTAACTTTTCCGGAGTGGATGCATGGGGCAGGAAAATGACTGGCGCAGGTTTACCTGGAAGAATGGCATACCCAATGCTTTTTCCATATTACATAAGGTGTTGCTAACTTAGTTAGTTGACTACTTTGCACTGCAACAGTCTATTATAACTTGCAGATTCCAAAGCCCGGTGGCATCAGAAAAGGTTGGATGCGACAGTTTGTCGTTGTTTGTGACTTCAAACTGTTCCTGTATGACTTGCTTGCTGATCGGCCGTCACAGTCGCCAGTGTCAAATGCAGTGAGTCAAGTCATTGACATGAGGTGTGTGCAATTCAGTCTCAGTTATCAGCACTGTCATGTGTCAATTTGTTACTGATATGTGGTGTTTTGTATCTGCTTTGTTATGCTTCAGTTGGCTATTAACTGCCAGAAGCATTCTCTTTCTGGACAGTCCATGCATCCATCCATGACTCCATGCATGATCATATACTAATATTTGTTAGCAGATAACTTATGAACTGTGGGTTGGAATTTCCCCAAATTTACAACTTTGGTGCAGTTGGAGACAAGGGTGAACTGATTAGATTTTGAGATCAATAGGTCAAAGGTCAAGGTCACTGCGAGACCAGACACACTTTTCCAGCAGAGGCAGTAGGCATACAGACCAACAGTTCATTGTCAAAGACCGTCTGGTTTTTCTATGCACTTCTTTTATTGTGAGTTTTGTGGTTGAGGTAGTCTTGCAGTTTGAGCATGTTAGTCTGTCAGACTAGTCTGTTGGACTGTTGCTAGTTTGGTTGGCCAAGGTCAGACAAAGTATTCTCACTTGTTGTGTGTGTGTGAAATTTTCTCTGTCAATTTTATTTAGTGTGTATGGATGATTGTAGTTTTAGCATTATTTGTACAGTTTGTGCCCTGATTAGCCCACCCAACATACACATGTCGAGAGGCCTTAAGTTTTGCTGTTGAACTTCTTTTTCTTTTTTTTACCAGACCTTGTCTCTCAGTGGCTGCTGAGAGGCTGCTAACTAGAGGTTCTGTCGTAAGGAGGACATGATTTTTCACTCTGATGTCTTGCCCATGCTTCCCTTAATTGGTACATATTGGAGTTTTGTGTGGTTTTAATTCATTGACAGGATTTTCTCTGTTTTCCACTGTACTGTGAACTGATTGTGTGAATTTTATTTGCTTCAGAGATGCTGACTTTACAGTTAGTTCTGTTCTTGATTGTGATGTCATTCATGCCTCCAAGAAGGACATACCATGCATCTTTAAGGTATGTGTTGTATTCTGTTATTCTGCCACATGTTTGCAGTAGTTTGTGTGCACCTGTATGAATACATCATTTAGTTTTATCATGAAGTTCTGTGCATTTATATAATGAGTACAGTAGCAGTAATTTGCTGTAGACTTGTCAATAAATCTAAAACTAGTCAGTTAGTGCCGTGCCTACATTGAACTGGGCCTGCCTGCCTGAGAATACAAAAGTTAATGAAATTCGATGAAAGTTATGACAAATTAGAGCTAAAATAATGGACGAAAAAATACCATTTAAGATGGTATTTGAATGTCGCAGTACTATCAGTCGATCTTAGGAGCTGAATGGTACTGTTAAATTAAGCCTAGAAGTTTGAATATATCAGTTGTAACAGATATCATATTTTAGTTAATGCTGGCAGACGATGTACTTGTAATGAAATCAACAATATTAGTTAATGTGGGTGGCTGTGAATTACAATGTACAACTGTTTGTGACTAGATAACATCTTCAATGTTGTCACCTCCTGGTCTCCAGTCACACATATTGATGTTGGCTGAGAATGAGGGTGACAAGACTCGATGGGTCGGTGCACTCAATGAGCTGCACAAAGTTCTCCACAAAAACAAGATTCCAGACAAATCGGTTTGTACTTCACTTTGGACTGTCAGTTATCGTAACATAATATTCATGCGCTTCGGTTTCAGAAAGAGTCCAGAGGACTTTAAATCAGTTTTTTCTGTTGTGGTTATGGACGGTGAACTGCTGTCTTTTACTCAGTGCTCTAGTGAAATGCGATTGTTAGTGTGAACTTGCGGTCTGTTGTTTAAATCATGTTTATTGTACTGTCGTAGAAACTACATTCAGAAGGCATAGATACAGTTTGGATAAAGTTTGTGCTTTGTCATTTAATTTGGCTTTTGAAATTTACACACACACACACCATCTGGGTCTCGGCATTTGTTACCCAGCCACTTTTTCTATGCTTACCATTAGAGTTAGTGGCAGTCCAGGCAATGGTACTGGACTGCTGTGGTCTAACGTCACTTCAGTTTGGCCTCGGGACATTTTTTGGACTGGACGCGGTCCATGCAAAGCATTGCCACAACATATGTGGCACAGGATGCAGCATAATATTACCCATAGCAAGCGACAAATGCCCTGTACTGGTCTCCTGCGACGGACGGTAACTACTGTGAAGCGGTGACAGCCGCTTTCTTTATCACAATCTACATGCTGAGAGGATGAAGACGACTGTCCAGAGGCGGGGGAAGGCTTTGATACCGTACCAGGCGCAGTCACTCCAGTGATGGTGATTCCAGTGGGTACACTAGTAGTCTAGAACACTGAAGTGACTGCCCGACCGACAGTGACGTGCAGTCCGCTGATATGTTAACTTGTAAATGCAGATCTGCAGAATTTTAGGATTCATGCACTGACACTGACAGTATCTGTAGCTCAACGAAAACTGCAGATGCCCACTAACTTGCCATTACAATGAAATACACATTCTTATGATGCATCGTGTAACTCAACATTTTGCTATACAGGTTGGTACTATGAGTATAGGGAGACATACATTTCAGATGTGGACTAGCTGCGGACCCAAAGATTGCATACTGCTAAGACTGCAGACGTGGATCTTTGGACTGTGGACTGATGCGGATCAACATTTGCGATGCACACCTCAGTTGACCGCGTGGTTAACAGCATGTAATCTCCATACGTGTGGAAGTAAATACGATGGTCAGTGTGGGAGCATCGGAGCTGCATTGCCAGCCTCCCCCTCCCCTCTGTTGCGTCGTGGGTGACCCCTGCTGTTGTATTATTTGACAGTTATTACATCAATGCTGCTGTTATTTTCACTCTTAAGAGGTAAATAAGCCTGGATCAAAACTGCAGCACTGAAGAGCTGTTTTCACAGAAGTGGAAAGCCAAACTGTAGATTAGTGTAACCTATGCCTAAGTGCCCAACTACCCGGTACTGCACTTGACCTTCACGTTTATCGCACTCTACTGAACATCTGACAGTTACTGAGGCCCAGCCACAGTGGTCAGTGTAGGCCTACGTGACAAACATCCGTCATTGGTGGTGGCTATCGACGGGAGGTGGTGAGCGGATCTGTGCCTGATAGCCCATGGTATAATGACTCTATGGTTGACATAACGTGAGGCCTGCTTGCCGCTGGTTCCTGGACCGGTCCACATCGACTCGGTCCAAACTGTTTGGTGTTCTCGGAGCAGAGTGGTCCAGTTTTTGTTCAGACCGCATGATCACTACTTACCATGCTTTAGGCAGATCCTTCTAAACCTTCCTAATTTTTCAGTATTGAACGTTTTGGAAGCTGATTGATCACCGTGTGCTGATTTGCTGTGGTGTACAGGTAATGCTAGCAAGGCAGATTTATGACGAACAGCTTCCAATTATCCCGAAAGTCTTGTCAGCTGCCATTGTTGGTTTGTCGGGTCTTATTGTTAGATAGTTAGTATTGCACTTGACACAAAGATTTGTATAGAGCTGCTGTTAATGTTTATGTAATCTTGGTTGTTCATTGGTTGTCGGCTTCTGTGAACAACCACAATGATTACAGTGACCCTCGGTGTACGACAGCCAGGTGTTGAGACAGCTGTTCACACATGGCCTCTGATAAGTCACTTACATGCGCACACACAGGTTAAGGCTGATGTCTGGCAACCTAAACAGATTGGGCCTGACAGCTGATTTGCTAAGCCAGGTCGGCTGTCTGTGAACATGTCCACCAACACACCGTGTACCATGTGGTCAACTTGTGTCCATAAGCAAAATTTAAAGACAGTTTGCAGTCACTGGTTTGCAGTCACTGCAGGTAAGAGAAGACATGGATGCAAACTGGTGACTACAATGACTTCTTAAATGAATTGAAATGTATACGTACACTGCAGTAGCTATTGCCATATGACATTGCTGTCACTGGTTGCAGATCACGATCGGTTACTGATTGGTACGGAGGATGCGCTGTGTGTTGTTGAGCTCAACAAAGATAGTGAGTTATGTTGTGATGTTTGTTAGTGACTTGGATTTGCCCGTGAATGTTAGTTACAATACTACAATGCAATACAGTACAGTTTAATATAATGCCCCTACCACACGCTGCAGAAATCGGCGCCATAACTTCAACGCTAGATTCTCCTTGCCAGTTTTTCATGCCGATACATGACGTTATTGACTGCTTTCGGGTCCCGAAGGCAGGCAACATTAGAAGTTGTGCATCGGCACAAAAAAAACTGGCACCAGAATCTGGCGTCAAATTTATGCCTGTGGCACCAATTTTTGGAGTGTGTGTCAGGGGCCTTAAATACATTTCTACAACAAGAATGAAGGTGCATTTTGTAGTCGTTAAGTATCTAAATTATTATAAGCTGAATTATTATATGAGTAGTTGAAATTTAGTTAGCGATAAATGAGATATTATTTACTCAGCGGTAAAGATTGCTGTTTTGCTTCTCGTTGGTTGCATTAATTAACTCAGTCTACACATCATTGCACATGTACATGTCATTGCTTACTAGTGGCATGCTAACTTACGTCCTGAAACCACAGCAGACAATGTTGTATTTTCTTTTATTTTTTTGTAGTTATATGAAGCATGTCTGCTGAAGATGTGTGAATGAATGTTGTGCCGACTGTGCAGATATTGTAAAGATTGGTGAGAAGCGGCCATACTATCAGCTGGAAGTTGTACACGAGGAGCATCTTATTGTTGCAATCACTGGTAATGGTTTATGATAGAGTGACTTGGCTGATAGTAACATAAAATTGGTGTGAATGTATTCATCGAAAGAACACAGAGGTTTCAATGACAGTGGAATGATGCGTCAATGTTCAGGCCTTCCCTATAACAACTTCAATATCAGTTACCTACATAACTGTTGAAACCCTTAATGCCACCTGCTGGTTGAGAGCAGGAAGACCAGCATCTCAGTCGGTTCTCAAACACAGGTCAGGAAGCCTGGTCTTTCCAGCCATTGGTCCAGCCCTTTTCTCCTCCAGCTTAATACAGAGGAAAGTACTCCATCTAATGGAGGTCAGTGCACAGAACTGGCTTGAGACTGCGACACTCGTACAATGAAGAGACACCATCAGAATACTGACATCTTGTGTCTGTCAGCTGTTTGTACTACGTGCATCATCTGACTAGATATTATGGCACTTTTAGCTCAGATCAGTAGACTGCGCTATTGCTTGCACCAGTTCTCTCCATCTTTCTGACGGTCCATCCATTACACACATGGACCACACCTAAACAGTTCAAGATATCGAAACGACCTTTGCACCACAAGATGAGAGCAGTGTTTCTAGCTTCTTGAAGCCAATTTGTTGTCCTACGTTTAGGGGTTCACCTCGACAAGTGTGTTAAAGACAGGTACCCTGTCTGTCAAAACTGCAAATTTGATCAATAATCTGTAATAACTTGGAAATGGTATGAGATAGGATGTAAGTTAGTATTAATCACTAATAGGAAGTTTCATTACGGGCTTTTTATTGGTACAAAAATTGGTGACCTTGAATGACCTAGAATGGCGGAATGGCCATTATTTTGCATTATTTTACCGAATTCAATTGCTTTGCGCCATTTTATGTCAAAGTGGTTAAAGATACACCCATATCATCTGTGACAGAAGTGTAGTCCAAAGAATCTAGTTATAAGCCCTATATGACTTATGGCGATATTTGCAGAGGTTTCTGAGAAAGAATTCATCAGAGAGAGGCACCCCCTGTCAAAAGCAATAATTTGATCATACTGCACTATATGTCTGACAAGCAGTGCAAGATAGGATGTAAGTTAGTATTATTCAGCACTAATAGGACGTTGCATACGGGCTTTCGATTGGTACCAATATCAGTGACCTTGAATGACATTGAACGGCGTAATGAATGCCGACCCATGCTGTCTGCAGTAGCTGAGCTTCTTGTAACTGGAATTATTGTAGATTTGTGGGTTTTACTGTGAAGTAAGCACAGTGTGGTGTGTGATAGACAGTCATAAATGATGCATTGACTGATACATCAGTTTGTGTGGAACAACAAACAGGCAAGCAGAGGTCTGTGCGACTGCTGCCAGTTGCAATGTTGGAGAATGACAAGATCGACTGTGTGAAGCTGGATGAGAATCGTGGCTGCTCGCTCATCTGTACCGGACTCGTTGGTCAGGGCACCAGCGTGAGCCTCTGTGTCGCTTGCAAGCGAATGATTTACGTGTACGAACTCAACCGCACAAAGCAGCGGTGTCGTCGAGTGAAGGACATTACTTGTCCTGCCTCTGTGCAGTACATCGTCATTTGTAATGAGAGGCTCTGCGTTGGTTATCCGTCGAGCTTTGCCATCTACAGCATCCAGGGTGAAGGAGCACCTGTCGGTATGTAAATGACATGCAATTTTGTACTGTTTTATACCATGGAAAGATAGTACTGGGCTGAGTAATACTGAATGGTGATGTTGGCATTTGAGACAATCTGCTAACTAGGGTAAATATGGAAAATGTCTGAAAAAGGGTCTGTTTGTGTTGAATAATAACATTGTCATAATATTGTATTGTGAGTTGGATGTTTGGACTACAAAACTTCAATTTCTTTGCGTGCTAGTTTATGTTTCAGTCATTGATGTTGTTTACTGTAATTACAAGTGTCATCATGACACTCTGTGTACATTTTTGTTTGTTTTTGTTTTGTGTCATTGTCTCAGCTCTGATTAACAGTTCGGATGCGACAATGCAGTTCCTGTTGCACAATCCGATCGATGCTTTGTTAGCTGTCGAAGTCTCGCACAAGGAGTATCTGCTTGTCTTTACAAGTAAGTGTAGAGATGATAGTTTACATAGTTTAACCATTAGGTGCTGCACTGTCTTTTATGACTCTCTTTTATGGTGATGCTGATCAGGCAGATTTGAAACAATGCAATGCATTTAAAACCATTTAAAGCTGATTTACATGTGCTTACGAGACATTAAATATTTGCCAGTTCTGCTTCACAATATTGAACCATGTCTCCTAAACACATACAATAAAAGGGTCACTTGAAAAATAAGTGAATTCGCTGTAAACTGTTCGTCTGTGAAGATTTTTCGGCCATCAGCTGAGTGTTTGTATGTTATTAGATGTTGGCATTTATGTTGACAACAATGGCAAGCGATCACGTCCGCTGGAACTGATGTGGCCAGCTCCACCCACTGCAGCCAGTGAGTCAGCTTGTATTAGTGTCAGTAAATGTCAATTAACCCTTAGTTGCTGTGTAAAAGCCTGCAGTCCGTGACAATTATAAAGCAGTATGATGATTGGTACATTGCACGTTGATGGGGGTGGGCTGTGGCATTTGATGCCGTGAGGAGGATACCAGGCTTCTCTTTGTTGTTGCTGTACCAGATGTAACAGTACACTCATAAAGTGTACAAACTTCATATATGACAGCTGTGAAGCAGTTGACTGTGAGTATTTGTCGGTGCGTTAACTGACAAGATATTGTTGCTGTGTATTGAAGAATTGGGACTGTAGTTCACGCAGCAGTGACAGGGTTAATCGTGATTGCATCAGTTGCATTTCATTGAAATTCACTGAGCTGATTTAAAAACTGGTGAATGTTGGCGTGTTTTTCATGTTTGAGAAAGTTAGCAGTTAAACAGTGTACCATTGCTGTGGCTTTCCTCCCCTTATAGACAATGTCTGAACTGTTACTGATTGTGTGGAGAGAAGATTATCAGAACTGTTCTGTGCTGTGGTGTGTAGTGCCGTTGTGCACACTCGTATGAGAGTTCTTACATGTGAACTATGGTGTGTTGGTTTAGAAATTTAGGTTATTTTTGTTGTCAGTTTGTTATGTGGCAGACTGTTGTGTTAAATGTTAATTCATGTAACAGTGTGCGATTGTCATGCTGAAATAAAGGGCTATTATTATTATTATTATTATTATTATTATTATTATGGGGATTTTGTGTTTTTTTTGTGTGTGTATTTTTTCCTCGTGGTTGTCAGTATCAGTGCAGTCAATTTTCTGGAAAGACTCTCCTCTGAAGTGACTTGTTATGTATTGAATGGGACGTTACATTCTGCTGCGTCAGTCACTCACTGATGATGTGTTTGCAGCGTGCCAGCATCCGTATCTGATGCTGTACAGTGAGAACGTTGTGTTTGTCTTCGACCTCGTGCAGAACGAATGGATTCAGTCTCTACCATTGAAGAGAGTCAGTTAATTGTCGATTTCTGTATTAACTGCTTGAATTCATTCTCGCAGTGTTGAGAAATTTTTATGGCTGCTATTTTACTAAACTTATAGTAAACACATTTCTGAGTCCCATTGCTTTTGTGAATTTATGTATTTTTTAAATTTTATTCTCACTGTTCATTATTACTGCAAAATAATAAAATTGGTGCATATATCTGTAATAAATTTGAAATGCATGAAAACACAAGCTGATCTACTACATTATGCCATTGACTATCTAGCACTGTTTTCAGTAAGTGTTTGCAAGTCACAAGCTAATGTTTCCGATACGTTGATGTATTTGTAGGCACGACCATTGTGCAGTAGTGGCGCCGTGGTGTTGTCTTCTTGTAATGACAGTCTGCAGCTTGTTTACATGCGCAACAAAGCCACAGGTTTGCTATTTATATATCTAGCATTTTATTACCTGTGTGTGAGCGGTGCTGTGCAGAGCAGTATTGTGTTAACAGTCCGTCTTGTGTGTCTGTCTGTCCGTGCAAAAACTGGAAAACTGCTGCTGAGAAATTTATGTAACTTGCTGGGAATATGTGTTGTGGTGAATCCTAGATGTGATTTAATTTCTGAGACATTTGAACTTGAAAGCTGTTTCGGTATTCTGACCCAGCACCCCTGTGTGAGTGATACTGACTTGCCGTGCAGCAAATGCTCTAATGGTGAGTCCATAATATCTCTGAGATGGAATTACGTTGATCCACCATGCATACAACAAATGCCTTGGGAGCTAAAACTGATGGCAGCGTGGTTATAGTACCACAGTTTAATTGCCACTTTTGTGTTAATGAATTTTTTTGCCAATAAAAGGTGGCTCACAAAGCCATCCTGCTGATAGTACTGAGTAAGGAACTGCTGATTGTGTTGTATGTGCAGAGACTGAAGACAAAATTGCACTGCCAGAACTGCTAAGAGGAGGCAATTTTACACGCGGCAAACGCCGGTTTTCGTTCAAGACAATACAGAACGTCCAGGCAGCGAAAATGTATGCACACTTGCATTCAGTGATTCACCATATCCACTGTATTCTTTTCCTTTATTCTAACGTGATGATGTGATAATGCTGAGAAACTTCATTGACTTTTTACCGCGCTGCATGGAATGCAACGCGGTCTTAACGATGAGATTTCTGTCTGTCTGTCCGTCCGTCTGTCCGTCTGTCCGTCCGTCTGTCCGTCAAACGCGTGCCTTGTGACAAAACGGA
>Ga0209562_1000922_pt1 | contig 10792 bp, 9 predicted proteins | sample WorMetvacBELIZE2_FD_187399 | JGI IMG/M metagenome (GOLD analysis project Ga0209562, IMG submission 187399) | Marine gutless worms symbiont microbial communities from Max Planck institute for Marine Microbiology, Germany - Olavius vacuus BELIZE.2... | ecosystem: Host-associated > Annelida >...
CCCAAAAACTATTGGGGCGATAACGATAAAATTTGGCACAACTGATTACATCAGGGAAGGGAACCCACATGCGAAATTTGGTAACATTATCATTACTGGGGGCTTCTCCAGTGAAATATAACCTTTCGGACTTCTGCTAACTTAAAAAAAATTTTTTTAACGTAATGCTAATATTTGAACAAGGCTACAGCGAAGACCGCTGGACCGATTTTAACGCGTAATATATGAAAACACGTGTCTCTGCGGGAAGTGTGCACCTTTGGGGTTTAAAACAACAATTTCACAATTTTAGGGGTCAAAATCACCAAAATTGGCCCAAATAGGCATTTTGCAGCCAAATCCGCAGTCGTAAAACAGCCATATATCCGTCATCGATGAAACTATTCGCCTCAAATTTGACAGACAGATTGAAAACGGGATGAAATATCTAAAATCTACAAAATTAGGTCAAAAGGGGTCATGTCGGGGTCACGTGACCCACTTTTGAAATTTTGGGACCCCCCTAACATCTCTGGGACGAATAAAGCTTTAAACTTCAAATTTGGCACAGAGATAGAGGGCAGTGAGTACAAACGAAATAAATGCAATATTAGGTCAAAAGGGTCATGTGGTTGTTAAGTGACCCACTTTTTGAATTTTGGGACCCCCTAATATCCCGGGATGAATGAAGACAGCAACTTCAAACTTGGCACATAGATGGATGGCAGTGAGTACTAACGAAAAAATTCAAAATTAGGTCAGAAGGGGTCATGTCTGGGTCATAAGTCTGGGTCACATGACCCACTTTTGGAATTTTTGGACCCCCTTCCCCCTAATATCTCTGGAACAGTTAAAGCTAGAAACTTCAAATTTCTCACAGAGATGGATGGCAGTGAGTACTAACGAAAAAATGCAAAATTAGGTCGAAATGGGTCATGTGGGGTCACATGACCCACTTTTGGAATTTTGGGACCCCCTTATATCTCTGGAACAATTGAAGCACGAAACTTCAAATGTGGCACCGAGATGGATGGCAGTGAGTACTAACGAAAAAATACAAAATTAGGTCAAAAGGGGTCATGTGGTGTCACGTGACCCACTTATGCAATTTTGGGACCCATCTATCTCCGAAACAATTGAGGCTAGGAACTTCAAATTTGGCATAGAGCTAGATGACAATTTTGTGTCAACCATATGTAACTATAATAAAACTACAACTGGAAAGTTATAAACTAACTGTAACTACAAGTACCCGGTAGAAAGAAAACAGTAACTTAAATCACACTTGCCACATGGCTGTGTGTTGTCTGAAACTGTAACACGTTGTGCCATTTGAACAACAACCTTGCATCAGTATGATTATAATGTTCAAAAAGTGGCCTATATCGACTGTGCTTTCACTTACCATAGAGAACAGTGATGCTATTATGTGCTACTGATTATTATGAGATGGGTTTTATGAATATTCATATTTTGACATGTTCTGTAATCTGATTGGCAGCAGTATACCTTACACGCTGTGCCATTAATCCATACTTTCAGTTTGTATCTGATTTAAAGTTAACCAGCATGCTGTAATGTAGTGATGGGCGATTCACCAGAGAAGAAAACAATTCGATTTCATTCAGTGTCAAATTTGACTTGATTCAATCTGATTCAATTTGGTAAAGCCAATCAGCTCACATTTTTAGCATGTGTCGGTTGGTTACGCTGCTGTTAACAGTGGCCCATCTGTCCACCCATCCGTTACACTCTTGATCTTTAACTAAATGGTTCAAGATATCGAAACACATCTTGCAGCACAATAGAGTGATGTTTCTAGTTTCTTGAGTCCAAATTTAGTGGTCGTAAGTTTAGGTTTTCACCTCGAATGAGTGCTGTGAAGAAAAGTACACCTCCATGTTGAAAGAGCAAATTTGATGAATAATCTGCAATAACTTGGAAACGGTGACAGATAGGCCATAAGTTAGTATTTAGGAAGTCGCATATGGGCTTTCGATTGGCACCAAAACTGGTGTCCTTGAATGACCTTGAATGCCATAATGGTGGCCATTTTGCGTAATTCTACTGAATTTGGAGGTTTTGGGCCAATTAGGTCGAAGTGCTTAAAGTTAGACCTATATACTGTCTGTGACAAAAATGCAGTCCAAAGAATCTAGTTTTCAGCAATATATAACTTTGCACTATGTGTTCCTTGGCTGGCAGAATGAGTGTACTGAAGAATGCTATGAAGTAGTTGCAGTAGTGTTTATATGTGACGATGTAGAGTGTGGTGCTGACGCTGAAGAAGGCTGGGAGACAGTACAGCGAACTAACAAGAACAAGTCTCGTCCATCTCCAACCAGTGGAGCTGCATCCAAGGCCGGTGTGCCAGCAGCAAGACAAGCTGATGGTGATGGAAGGAGAACAGTTTCACAGCTGAAGCGTAAAGAAGGAAACTGCAGAACAAATGTTACTGTATCCAAACAGACGTGTTCAACATCAGCTGATGCTAAGAAACAACACTGCTCTCTGTCAGCTGTTGATGTCAATGGTAACAGTAGTAATGTTACGAGGTCGTCTCCACTCAACCCGGCACAGCAGTCGAAGAGTTCTAGTCATGTTGGTGGTAGCCATGGTGACAGAGGAGCAAGATCTAGTCTTAAAGCAATGACAGTGAACGGCTCATGTAGTGACACTGTGAGTCCTGATATGTGCTTGAACACTGCTGAAATGCTGGCTTCATGTGCAGTCAGAGAGTCTGAGCATAAATTGGATGAAAGTGGCATGACAGGGTCGGGTGATAGGAAACTGACTGCGGGCAGTGATGATGCTGTGGCTTCTCGGCTTCACAGTAGTGTTTGTGAATCTCAGCATTCTGTAGTGACACAGAGTGACCGCAGCAGACCATCTACAGGCAGTACAGATATCACGTTGTCACATGGTGTGAGCTGCAGGACTTCTAGCAGCATGACAGAGGTACGTTCCCATGACAGCACTGATGTCCATGGATCATCAACTGATAGTGAGAGACAGTCATTCCGTCTGTGCCGCAAGTCTGTCTCTGATGACACTCTGGTGGAACATATGACTGTGTCAGGTGCTTATCTCACTGTCAACACATTCTCTGTCATTAGCTGCATTTCACAGTAGTTGAAGTAATATAATGATATATGAAACATGTGCGTTGTATGTGGTGTATTTCAGCATTGAGTGAGAATGATGCTGATTGTGAAGATGATGATGATGACTATGATGACACTGATGACGTACGAGTCACAGATTTAGATGACGTAAGTGTATCTGCAACACTTACTTCCTGTTTTTCTTGTGTTTTTTGATGCGGAGTACTGGCCATGCCCTGTGTGATGTGGCTGATGTGTGTAAGTGTGTTGTGTGTTTCAGGCACTGTGCAGTGCTCTTGATGAGGAGGACTGCCTAGCGATTGAGCTGGAGAAGCAGCAGCAGGCTGCACTGGAGTCTGCCATGTTGCAGGAACAATCATATCTGCAGGAAATTGCGCGTGAACAGAGTACAGAAATCCACGTTGATACAGAACCTGATACAGAACATGAGGATCACTCTGCTACTGTGAGCTTGTCTTCACAAGTTGCTGTTATACAAGTTTTATTCACAGATGAAGTGTAAAGTTTAATTATGATTATGTGTCCATTTGGAGCACAGTTGTTGGTGACAGTAAGTGTAGTGGAGGGGTTACCCACCGACTCCACTCTTGGAATTTTCCGAACGATCTCTATACATTCTTGCATAGGCCCCTAGGGAGGGTCAGATTTTTAGATAGGCCCCCACTTTGGTCCCCCTGGCGGACAAATTGATGCACATACACTAATATTCTGTGTTCATTTGGTGGAACATTGGACCCCAAAATTCACCATACCTGGCACACCAACCCCTTACACGTTTTGTACACTGGGGTGTGGAAAATTGTGAATTTTGTTGAATGTCATGTTTCCAGGGGATGCCACCCTGTTGGGGTTTTATGTAAAGATCATATGTACAGCAAAGTTCTGTGCAACTTCTGACAAACTAATTGGGTGGGCCTTCAAATTTTAGTGTTATGAATTCAGGTTCAAACATGGGTGATTGTACTGTTTGTACACAAGTATATCGCAAAAATTTCTAAGTCCATATGGAGGACCATATAATGGAATAAATTGGACACCTAAAATTGAATCCCTTCATAAATTACACATTTTGATACTCCATCTCCGCTATCGATTTTTCAAAGGTGATAGATGCAAAATGGTCATTTTTGACAAAATTTGGTGGGCCACCCTATAGACAAATTTACACACACACACACACACTTGTACTAAATCCATTTAATAGAACATTTGACCCACTAAAAATTTACTAAATTTGGGACACCAGCCCCTCACACATTTGGTAATTACACATTTTGGTAATTTTTGTTAAATGTCACATTTTGAGGGGTCACATCCAGTAATGTTACAGTACATTGGAGGTTCATTGAAAGTGTCATAGTTGGCAATTTTGCATACAATTTCTGAAAAAAAAGATTTTGGTGTCATTTGAATACAAAAGTGATTGTTTGTACTTTGTGTGTGATAAAAAAATGCGAAAATTTCCAAGTCTGACACCCTTTCCTGTTGTCTGTTTTGCACCAGTGATAGGCACAAAATGGTCATGGCACGCAGCAGACAAATTTATGTACATGCAGCACTTGTACTATAGAACATTTGACCTGTTAAAAATTCACCGTTCTTAGGGCACCAGCCCCTCACACATTTTATAATTACACATTTTGTAATTTTTGTTGAATGTCGCATTTTGAGGGCCCCATCCAGTAAAAGTCTGTACCAAATTTCAGCCATCACAAACAAGGCATTTTCGCACGCCTCCCTGTTGTCCATTTTGCGATGGTGATGGGCGCAAAATGGCCATTTTGGGCGAAATTTGTGCCATCACATTGTTATCGGGATAGTCACTGTCACTGTTTGTGATAACTTCAGAAATTCGGATTTGCCCCCTTTCCCTTAAACATCCCTGGTTGCAATCATGCTGAGTGTAGTGACGTCTCAAAGTAGTTACCATAATTAGTGAACAGAATGAAGAGTACGTAACTGTGGGACTCAGTATGTGGCTATTTTCTGCACACACAAGTATTGAACTTAACATTTTTGTGGAAGACTTGCTCTAGGTGTTGCTTCATAGCCAGAGATAACTCGTGTATTATTTATTTTGCTCACACCCTCCCGTGAATTACGTTTTGTTAGGCAAATTGCTGAAGTTATGCAGATTCACATTGCATACATTGTCACATGACAAAGCAAATAATAGCATAACAGGCATCAATGTTTTATGTGCTGTTTTCTTTCTAACCATGTTGACTTGTGTTTGGCTGGCATTAACTCGTTTTACTCTATTGTCTATGTCACTTGTCCTTATGGAGACTGGAATGCTCAGAAACAGTGGCACCTTGTAATAATAAAATGATAATAATAACAGCATTTGTACACAGTGAGTCAAGAACTGTACCACTATACATTCGTTCATAACTTCAACAAATGTTGGCTGATTTACTAAATTCTTTCACTGTTGTATTCTCCAAGAAATGTGCAACAAAACTCGTGCCACATTGCCTTCCGCACCTTAGATGTATCGCTGCACTATCTTGTGAAACTTAAAATTTAAAATTCAACCATTTTCGGTTACAGCTTTTACAAATCCCACCTAAAAAGCAATATTGTACGTTTTTAATGTAATTAAAGTTCAGTGCATTACCATGGTTAGTTACCATTTCTGATTTATGCAGCCATACCCAAAAATCTTTGGAAAATTGCGTCTGTGTTCCCGCTGTGACAAGAAAGAGTCAGGTAGCATCAGAGTGTCTGCTGCAAACACACTTGACCTTCATCAACTCAGTAATGGCGTCGATGTTGGGGCAAATGGTCCGCTATAGATCTGACTCAAAAACTACTGCCTGTCATGCTTGAGTGGCGAGTCCTTTATTTTCCAGCAAAGCAGTGTACCTACTCACTGACAATGAACATTCTACAACGAGACACCTGCTTTCAGTTTGCCAGATCTTTCGCCACCCAGCAGCACAGATCTGAACCAAGTTGACTGCAGAATATGGGAGAAATGCAGCAGCGGGTCTAGCAAGTTCATGACGTCGATGAACTGAAGTAAGTAAGTAAGTAAGTAAATGTGGATTTCTAGAGTGCGATTACGTAACACCTCTAATGCACTAACGTGAAGCAGCGGTTGATTGATGTCTGGCATCATTTCAAGCAAAGCATCATCGATGACGCAGGTGATGAATGGCTCAAATGTCTGCATGTGAATTGGTGTTAAAGGAAGACCGTTTGAGCATTTACTTCAACTCCAGTAATGCATATGTTGTTTTGCATATGTTGTTTATTAATTTTAGGAACATTAAACAAGTGTTATGCAGCAGAATTTCACCAATATTGTTCTTTTACATTTCGCAAGATAGTGCAGCGACACATCTAAGACGTGATGGGCAATGTGGCATGGGTTTTGTTGCAAATTTCTTGGAGAATACAACGGTGAAAAAATTTAGAAAATTGGCCAACATTTGTCAAAGTTATGAATGAATGTATACTGGCTCAGTTTTTTTGACTCATTGTGTACAGCGCCATGAAGTCCAAAGATGACTGTATTGTGAAACTGTTATGGATGTCTGGTGTGGTGCAGGGTTCTTGTTGTTGTTCTGGCCAGTTTGATTCACCACTGCAGCAGTCATTAGACTGGGAAACCATTGCAAAACAGTTTGAAGGTAATCAGCTGTTTCTGACCTGTGCATCTGAATCGTTAACTCTGATGGGAAGTCCTAGTCCAAGTCTGAATGTAATGCACTGTAATGTTATGTAAATCTCTATTTGTAAGATGCTTACAATGCTACATTCACTACTGCAGCATATAGAAATGTGTATGCTAGTTGTCACCAGTAAACATACATCCCATAATACCATATATCACAAGCGACAAAAATCCAGCCAGATTGTGGGTGCCACTATTTATACTTGGTATTTGGTATAAAACTAATTATCCTTTCATCCCTGCACTGTAGCTATTAATACTGTGTAATGTGCACAGTCTGTACTTGTGTGTGTGTGTCATGCAGACATGAGATGTGTGTTAGAATGAACTGGTGACCTGTGTAGATGATCTGGAGTCTCGCCGAGATGTGCCATGGGGAGAGTTGGTTGAGGAGGCAGAAAGTCGAACTCCAGGACGTGTTGTGCATGTGCATGAGAAACTCTCGTCACCTTCCAGGAAACGGTGATAAAAGCTGCTTTTCTTGTAATAATTTTTGCACTTTGAGACTGTTGTTGTTTAGTATGTTTAGTATTAAATATGAGTAAATGAAGTGTATTTAAGCTTTTGTATATTTTTGCTGATCAGGTCGGCAACTGAGAGCAAAAAACATCAAGAACAGAAGCAAGCCAAGGCACGTAATCTGCGTGAGAAACTGCTTGCAGAGAAAGCTGACCGACTGCGCATGTTGACCAAGAAGGTCTGCAGTAAACTTACCTTCAGTTGTCTTTGTTACCTTGTTGATGCATTTTTTAGGCAAAAACTAGCTTTGCCAAAATTACATGAAATTTCATCATATGGTCCGGTGTAGTGAAGTCCATCCAGCATAAGTTTAGTCATGTAAAATGCTGTGCAAGTAAACATTTTTATGCCTCCGACAACAGTAGGCAATGGAGACATTATGTTTTGAGGTTGTCCGTCCGGCTGTCCATCCATTAACACATTACTTAGTGGAGGGATTTTGATGAAACTTGCCACATATATTCAACACGTGAGTGGGAATTGCTGAAAAATGTTATCACAGACACAAGTCAAAGGTCAAGGTGAAATGCACTTTTCTGGCATTTTTCCCTGACTTCCAACCGTTTGTCCAGCAGAGCCAGCATTTCAACGCTCTGTTGTCGAGGCTTACTTGTTTCAAGCAATGTTAACAGCGGTTGTTATAAATTGTTGGATACAATACATTCAAGTAATATCACAATGTCGTATGTGTCTGATTAGGATGCACGGCCTGCAGAATATGGTGTACACCTTGTGTTAATTATTTAAGTAACTATGGCAGTTTGCCATTGTATTGTATTGTATCACAACATAGAATTAGAGCATTACCATTACAATGCCTCGTCATTGCCAGTATTAGAACAAACGAGTTTTGGTGTAATATGCACCATTATGAAATATGGCATATAATTGTGTCATTGTTTAGACAAGCACTTGTACAACATATGATAAGATGTTACTAGGGATTGCCAATGACATGAAGTTTAGACTTGCCATGTGATGCTTCACAGGGCAGCCTGCTGTGAGAGTCATTATTGGGAACATTATAACAAGTAAGAGTGTAATTGATGGCAGGTGGAAGAAGTGCAGCAGTGGAAGAACGAGTTATTAAATCAGCGACGCTTGACAATGGAACGTCGGCTTGATAGAGCCGAGCAGAAACGTCATCTTCAGCTGCAAATAATAGTGCGCAAGGCACATGAAGAGGAAACAAAGGTAACGTTCAGTTTATAATATTGTTAGACATATGTCTAATTTTTACCACGCTGCATCGAATGCAGACACGGTCTAGCGATGAGAATTCTGTCTGTCTGTCCGTCTGTCTGTTTAACGTGTGGATTGTGACAAAACGAAAGAAAAATCAGTCCAGATTTTTATACCATACAGAAGAGCATTTAGCATAGTTTTCTGAGAAAAAGAATGGTCACTGGGGGCCACCCCTTCTACCTGAAATTTTGGGTCAACAGACCCCCATTAGAGCGAAATTGCCGATTTTGAACCGATATTCGCTCGTAGCGCCTCAGCTGTAACACCTAGTGAAAAAAGTTCAGCTAACACTAATAGGAAGTCTGCTATGCGCTTTCCAGTGAGCCTAAGATGATCATCGTACGTTGCCCCTACCCCCCAAAGGGGGCTCAAAAATGCAAAACAGTCATTATTCGTCTAAAATCGCACTTCGCTTGAAGAAAGTCTGCTACAAAGTTTCTTTGTGTGAAAACTGTCAGCGACAAAGTTGTAGTGCATTCATTGGCCTAACTATCCAACTGTGCAAAAATAATTGTTGGGGGCGACGCCCTTTACCTTAAATTTTGGGAAACTGACCACGTTAGAGTGAAATCGCTGATTTTCAATCTATTTTTGCTCGTAGTGCCTCAGCCGTAACACGTAGCGAAAAAAGTTTAATTAAAACTAATAGGAAGTCCAGTATGCGCTTTTCAGTGAGCCCAAGATGAACATCATACGTTGTCCCTAACCCCCCAAAGGTGGCTCAAAAATGCCAAGTGTCCAAAATTTGAACAATGAGCTGCGATAACTCTGAAATGCTACGAGATAGGATGTCCGTGACTATTAATCACTGTTAGCAAGTCACATACCGGCTTTCGATTGATACCGACCTCGGTGACCTTGAATGACCTTGAATGGCGTAATAGCCCTTATTTTGCATTTTTTCACTGAATTCGATTACTTTGTTTGCCTATTACGTCACAGTGGTTAAAAGTAGACCTATTATGTCTGTAAATATTGTATCCCAGTTCCAGTCTTCCACTTTTGGCCGTAACTAACCCACCCTGCGTCACGGTCTCTCTGCGATAGCTGAGCTACTTGTTAGTTGTTACTTGGTTAGCTGCTGGATATATAAAATTACTATAAATTTTTCTTTTTAAGAACTATAAAAGTTTTGTTTGTGTCTTGTTCTGTAGTTTCTGTACTCATGCTAGATGATATCATTGATATCAATAATATGTTGTATCTCGTCGATATTTGACATTTGTTTGTTGCATGGCTGTTAGGCCAACGAGATAGCTTTTATCAACAGTTTAGAAGCTCAGAATAAAAGACATGAAATCATGTCCAAACATCAGGAATCTGAAGCTCGTCTGCAAGATATACAGGTCAGACATGCACCACTTTGCTTCGTCTCAAATTCCAAATATGTTGCTTCATTTAGTGGATACAAAGTCTATAAAGATGATGCATAATATTTAACTTAAGGTGATGTATAATACTTAACTTATTAATTGGCAAGTTTGAAGGAATCAGTAGACACTTTATCAGTACTAATAGCACCTGAATACCAGAAGTTGCTGTGCAGCTGATGTAATATATCAAAAAATAGTCTTCACAGATGATGATGCAAATAGACACCATATCTTTTGTCATTTTTCATAGAGGATAAAATTACTACTTGAAAATAGCTTTAAAATACACGTAAGAGGAAGCACAGGCAGATTTGTTGTTATATGTGTGATGAAAGTTTATTGGCTTTAACTGTGAAGACCACTGTGTCTTGTGTTGTGATAATAAATAGAATGCAGTGTTTTGTGTTGACAGGAGGAACGTCAGAGGAAACATGTAGAGAAAGCTGCGAAGGAAGCAGCTGTAGAGGTGACTGCCATGTAATGTACTTAATGTATCAGCCACACTGATAGTCAAATGTATGCTGAGACTTTGTTTGATTAGGCCTTATGTACTTTTGTTGTAATCATATTTTTGTAATATTTTCCTAGTGCTTTTGGCTTAGTTTAGACTTTACATATTTTTGAAACCACATGTATTACTGCAAGCATGTAATCCATTCATTGCATGGGAATGGTCACTGATTGTTAAAGGCCCTTCAGTATTTGGGCATCCCAATTGTCTCCTACTGGAAATTATATGCCAGTGGATGCCACTGTGGTTCAGTCTGTTTTTCATTCTTTGTTGTTGTGTTTGTGTTGTACTTGGTGCAGGTGCGTCGTCGAGCGTTGGAAACAGAGAGACAGACGCGGTTTCAGGAGATGGCTGAGCG
>Ga0209562_1000923_pt1 | contig 10785 bp, 11 predicted proteins | sample WorMetvacBELIZE2_FD_187399 | JGI IMG/M metagenome (GOLD analysis project Ga0209562, IMG submission 187399) | Marine gutless worms symbiont microbial communities from Max Planck institute for Marine Microbiology, Germany - Olavius vacuus BELIZE.2... | ecosystem: Host-associated > Annelida >...
CTTTAGTCCACTCTGAAACTGTCCGAGCGTAGTGGTCGATACACGCAGGGTCGATGGCAAAGTGTTCCAGGCAGTAGGACCCGAAACAGCAAAACTTCGTGGTCCATAGTAATTGATGAAGAGTTTACGAGTGTCATTTCAGTAGAGGCTGGTTGCACTGTAATGGATGTATTTAGCTGATGTAAATAGCGGCCGGTGATGTGTTAGGAGAAAGAACGTCGGAGTCGTGTGAATGAGTCGGAACGTGAAGACAAACGACGTAGCCGCGATCCGTCACAGAAAGACGACGACGAGAGAGAAAGGACCAGCGAACAGTCACGTGGCAGCGAACAGTCACGTGGCCGAGCGTCGGCCGATACACGCCAACGCAATGAAGACAGTCACCAGAAAGATGCCGAACAGGTCCGGCATTCTTCCAGATCAGTCGTTGGGATTTTATCGATTTCTTGCCTACACTGTTTTGCTTTGGAATTTAGGCTTCTTACATGACAACTCAAGAGCTTAGCTTTGTCAAACTTAATATATGAGATTTTCAAATTTAATAAGTTATTTAACACGTTTGCTGCCAGAACCTGAATTACTTAATACAAATAGAAAAATAGAATAATCGTATAAATATACAAAATTATACACCACGAACATGTAAGATGCTATGAATATAGCAATTAAAACGTGAGATTATTACAATGGTTGGTTATTATCATTAATTGGGTCAGCAGAATCAACTACCAAAGAGATCAGAGTTCATAGTCGTAGCCAGGGGGTGCAGTGGGTGCACCTGCACCCCCCAGGGCGGTGAAAAATTTTTTTCAGGCCTAATTTACAGGAAAAATGTGTAAGTGCACCCCCAGGACACGAAGTGCACCCCCAGCCAGAGCAAGAGTCAATTTTTAAGACAGTGTTTGCTGGGTGGCTTAGATTTGGAGGTATATTTAGACGGTCTTTGAGGGAGACGACTAAAAAAAAGGTTGTCAACTTTTTCGACAAAAAAGTGCAGCCCCGCAGACAAAATCCTGGCTACGCCTCTGTCAGAGTTGGACTAATAATGTTGTGATTGTAATCAGAACAGTGCTGTATTGTGAAGATTATTTATATTTTTACTCTGATTGCTTTAATTTATTTTAATTAGTCTCATAACATTTGTCACAAATAAACATTTGTGTTGTATATCATTACAGTTTTGTCCCGATTTACTTAGACATTTTTAACAGCAGCAAGTTCTGTTATAGCAGCTCCCTGAAGCCTCGTCTTCATCGAAAAAACAAACGTTGAAAAGTAAGTTTGCACTCCTGAGTGCCGACCTGATGTGTGAAATGTGTCGCTAATCGCTCGTGCAGCAAAAGCACTTTGCTTTACCTCATAATTTCTGTCTGTTTCTGCAATGCCAAATCAGATGCATATGTTGTGGTGCTTGGTGTGAAAACAGGCCATGAATATGTCGTTATGCATGTCGGTGCATTCAGATGTCATTATTTGGATAGTTTGGCATATTTTGGTTTATTTTGTTGTTTATTTTTTGCACGTTGATTTCTTGAATATACAACTGCATTGTGTGTCCTCTGTGCCATTGTTTTGTTGCTTTGTGTGTGTCGTGTTTTCTTCGTTTGGGTATTTCTGGGATTTTTCTATTGATTTTTCATTTGTTGTTAACCAGAAGTTACAGAGGCCCACATCAGCAAAAGGTTCGCGACGACACCAGTCTCGAGGTAAATAAATTACAAAAATGTCCACTGAATGTATATAAATAAGCAACACAGTTTGTAATTCTTTGTGATGTTTCGATTCTGTCGATGTCAGTTTTGTAACAGCAGCGCGGCGTCGGCAGCTAATGCACGATCGTACGATGAGTTTTGTTCCACGCACAAACATTGCTTTAGTCGCGTTTATTACAGTTTATATTGCACTTGTTCTCGTCAAAGTCTGGCGCTGATTGCACTGTTTCTCTTCTCTCATGTTGTTCATCTCTCTCGGGATTTGTCTGTCTCTTCGTCTGTTGCATCGTAATGTTTTTTGTCTGGGAAAGTTACTACACATTTCTATCGCTGTGTGGTGCCATTATGTGTACTGTCTGCTGACATAATGACATGCATGAGCAGTGAAGTACTCAGTGATTAAAACTCAATGTTTTCTCACTCTTGTGAACTGAACATGTTACTAATTGACTGAGCCTTCTGCCGTGCATTGGACTGTGAAATGTGTATTGGCGTTGGCTTTTGGTGTGAGTAGAAATAATGTGAGTGGTAGATGTAGAAGATAGCAGCTTATGTCAGACTTGCAGCTAATAGCTGGTTGAGTCGGTGTGAGGGTCGGCGGCTGACTGGCACAGAAGTCATCAGATGAACTACGTGAACTGTCCTAATCACTTCTTCAGCGCCATAAACATCATTGTTAATAACAACTATTTCTTCAATCACAACCTCATATTTTTACCTTTGACGTTTCGATCTCTACCAGAGATCTTCGTCAGAAGAAGTTTGTTTACATCTTCTTCTTCCGGTTCTTTCATGACAAAACATCATTGTTATTGTTGAATAATACTTGATTGATATATAACTGTGCATCGTTTTTTTCTGGGACATTAACTGGTAATTTATGACTTATTTTATTACATTACGTTGATGGAGTCTCCCGTCGGAACGACGTATGAGCTCCGGCCGTCTAGCGTCGACTGTGTGTCCTCATGTGGGATGTAAGGCCGATCAATGCAGCGCAACGTCGGCCGCAGATTGTGCAGATCAGGTTGCTCGATGGGGCTGCGTCTTCAGAGCTGGAGTTAGCCGCGAGAGCCTTGCGACGTCTGCGCTTCTCTACCTCGACAGCAACGCGGTTCTCCTCGAAGTGTTGCACACCGGAGTGGCAGACTTCGCGCCACATTACATTACATTACATAACAGTTTTTAAGGTGGTCTAAGTAAATAACTGCTAGGACCACCACGGCGAGAACAACCACAAACAGGCTACATAATAATGTCCGGATATGACTGTCGAAATAAATGTGTTTTCAGTTTTTGTCGAAACAGTGGCAATATTGAAGGAGATGTGATGTCATCTGGAAGACTGTTCCATAGCTTTATAGCAGTAAATTGTCACAACGTATTGGAGATGGTTTCTTGTCTTGTGCCCTGTCCTCTGCATGCGTGTCTGCGATCGTTTCTGAGCGATGGCATACACAGTCAAAGATATGAAACTTATTCGTGGCAGGGGACAACCACGTCCTATAACTTACTATGCAGAGTGACGGCACTGTCAGTATTGCGTGACAGGAGACGAGCCAAGAAATGACAATCACATGAAGACTGGTGGCGCGACAGAAGAGGACAGGTCACGGCTGACCTCAGCCAAGTCAGTTTGCCTCGGATAACTGTAGTTGTAGTTGTAGTTGTAGTAGTGGTGTTCGTAATAGTGGTATTGGAGCCAAGTCAGTTTGCCTCAGATTACTGTAGTTGTTGTTGTAGTTGTAGTAGTGGTGTTCATAATAGTGGTATTGGAGCCAAGTCAGTTTGCCTCAGATAACTGTAGTTGTAGTTGTAGTTGTAGTAGTGGTGTTCATAATAGTGGTATTGGAGCCAAGTCAGTTTGCCTCCGATAACTGTAGTTGTAGTTGTAATTGTATAATTGTAGTTGTAGTAGTTGTGTTCATAATAGTGGTATTGGATGCAGTGGCAGCTGCGGTAGTTGTGGTGTAAGTTTGAGAGAGCGTATTAGTGGCATGACGTAAGTACGTAGCTAATTTTCCTCTTCACTAAGGCAGTCAATGGTGGCTTTCTCCATATTAGCGTAATTGTTAACAGCCATAATTTAGTGTATTCGTTCTGTTGTTGGCTGTGTCCTTGTTGTGTAAATGTTACCAGTATATGTTGTACATGGTGGGCCAAAAAAGGACTGCTATTAGAAGTCTGTAATTGCTTTACATTGACCGCAGAGTAATGCATTTCTGTGTCATGTCATGTATTGCCTGTTGAAGGTCAAAACCAATCCGACCAAGCAGTGCCAGGCGTGCGCCTCCAAAACCAAAGAAGAACGACTTTGCGTCTGAAGAACCAGTTTCTGGGTTCGTTGTGTTCACGTCTGACTTTAAGCATAAGATGTGCGTTGCTCCGACCGAACATGGTTGGCGTGCTTATCTCCCTTGCTTAGGCCATATGTGTTTATGCCACTTAGCTGTGACACATGGCCAGTATGACATGAGGGGCGCGTTGCAATATACAAATATTGACTGGTGCCGAGGTCAACACTGAAAAATTATGCCTCGAAGTTGTGTAATGTTGTTGGTTTGAGTGTGCATGCTTTGTTTTGTTAGTTATCAGTGTCAGTGCAGTTGATTGCCTGGGAAGATACGTCTCCGACATGACCCGTTATGTGTTGAGTGGGACGTTAAACTTTACTAACAAACTCACAACTTCACCTAGTTCTTCACTGACAAAGTGTTTGTGATCGCTGCTGTCTAGTGCCGGCCGCAAAGTGCCAAACGTCATCATTGACAAGAAGGGTCAGTCGGACGACGATGATGACGACGATGCCGCGGAGAACAAGAATGATTACCTCGGCGGCGGTGACGAGGGAGATGACCTGCTGCTGCAGCCGAAGCCAGACTCACAGCTTGATGATGGAGATGCAGAAGCAGAAGATGGCGACCACGGTCAGTTTGTCTGTCTGTCTGGCAACCACGGTCAGTTTGTCTCTCTGTCTGGCGACCACGGTCAGTTTGTCTCTCTGTCTGGTGACCACGGTCAGTTTGTCTCTCTGTCTGTTTCAGACGATTTTGTCATCTTTTTATGGTAAAGTTGGTGCAGTTGACGAGTGCTGTTGTGACGATGGTTTCCAGACAGCTGAGTACATCGTCTTCCATGTTGTGGAGTGATTGTCACACGTTGGCCTCGACGTACGAGATATCTCGTACTCTGTCAGTATTGTTTAGTTGCAATATACCAGTTAGCTTGTACCTCGCATCCGTGCTGACAACGGTTATCCAGCATCCGTATAAACTTTAATGTCGCATCTTAGCAATATATATCAGTGCTGCTGTCTAGCGAATTTGCACAACAGTAATAAGCTGCATCGAGTTCAGCGTGTTAAATTTTGTCAACTCGGACGTGTCGTCTGTTGATGTCTGTGTGAAACTGTGTTGGGTTTGCAGGAGGTTTGCACACGTGATGTTTGTGTTGGGTTTGCAGGAGGTTTGCACACGTGATGTTTGTGTTGGGTTTGCAGGAGGTTTGGTGAAGAAAATACTTGGCACCAAGAAAGAGCTCGAGAGTCAACCTGCAAAGAAGACAGAAATAGTAGGCAGCATTTTATGCCTTTTATTGTGAAAATGTTTACTTTCTTATCTTTTGCTTAAGGGACGAAATGTTAGCCAGCCTCATAATCGCTTCAGAGGCACTTATCATAGAAACTCTCAACTGTATAACTAAGAAGTGTTCGGATATGGCACCTGTTCTCTATGGACCACATGTTTATCCACACATGCAAACAGCCATATCTCTTTACCAGACAAGCTTTTGCTAGGAAAACATTTACAATAGTTTCACAAAAAGGATTTAGATAGGTTTGTACCCCTTTTCGCTTGACTTTGTAGTTGCATGCTTCTGAGAGTAAAAATTGGACTTAGACTTGGTGATATAAATTGCTTGATTCGTTAAGAAGGGCTTTAATTTGTTATTTCAGAATAGATTACAATGATGGTTGTGTTTCTGTTACTTACAAGATTACTTTCTTACATCGTGCAAGCTTAGTTGCAGCACATTGTATCGTTAAGTTCATGAGTTGAAGCATATGAAGTGAGTGATTGTTCTGTCGTGCAGGATCGCTCGCAGGCGATGACCGACGTGAAGTGAGTGATTGTTCTGTCGTGCAGGATCGCTCGCAGGCGATGACCGATGCTTCTCGCCGCAAGGAGCGCGACGTCGCGCAGCGCGACGTGGACCGACTACGTTCCTCCATCCAGTCCTTGACCCGCAGTGTCAACCCGCTCGGCAAGATACTGGACTTCCTACAGGAGGACGTGGACGCCATGCAGAAGGAACTGACGGTGTGGCGCAACGAGAGTAGTGAGAATGCCATCGCACTGCAGCGTGAACAGAGGTAGAGTCCACGTGATTCTCACCTACGGAAGTCTTTTGACATTCTGGCGCTTTACAAATCGGATAATTATTATCATTATTATTAAGTGCCACATGCTTAATGTGCTTGTTTATCAGTGCTTTTAGCAATGCTTCAGACAGAATGATTTCAGCTATATAATGATAGCATTTATCATACCATCAGTATTGATATATAAAATTATGACATACACAACAAATACCTATTTATATATCACTCTAAATAATCTAGTCGTTGGTGTGTAGTGTGACGGAGTCGTGGAGTGAGCCATTGAGAGCTCAACTCACTGAACTCGACTCAACCATTGATGACCAGCTGGCACAAATTGCAGCCGTCAAGTCAACCATTCTTCACCACGACCTTCGCATCGCCAAACTCTTAGGTTCCGTTACCAAGTCGTGATCTTGACATTTGTATGTACGCTGTAAAACATTCTGTCTAACTGGATCCCCTCACACACACAAAACGGCTTTCGTATAAGCTACAGCTGTCGAAGTGTTCTACCTCAGGCAGTCATTCACTGCAGAAACGTTTTCTCCACAACAAGATGTTAAAACTTACCAGACAAGTTTTCATGCATTTCCTCTTAACAACCAGTTTCTGAGTTGATTTCGATGCCACATGCAGTACGCGGCATAAATAATAACGTCCGCTAAGTTTATTAGTCAAAATACTGTGGTTACAGTGTTGGTGACTGAATGTTCGTGTTCGCTGTAACGCCAGTTGTTGAAGATGCATCAGTGTTTGCTGAGGAATTGGCACCTAGTGACTTGGTTTTTGAGCACCCTATAGATGTATTTACTTACATTAGCAGCCAGCATGTATGTGACTAGACTTGCCTTGAAGCATAGACCAGTTGTCTCTCTCCAGTTCTGTCTTGCGCTTAGAAAAACGTTTTGTGGGTTCTGGAAAGTCCTGGAATGTTTTCTAAGCAAGAGATTGGGAACGCTGTGTACCAGTGCACATTTCTTCAGATCTGTCGTCATAACTTCTCGACCATTTGTGTCCGTTTTATTACCGGTCTAGTAGCACTCGATCTATTGTCTGCATTCGTTGCATCTGTCTGGTGCCATGGCAGTGTGAGGGTAGACTGTTTGACGGAGGGACGGGGCAGCTCCAGTTATCACTTGAGCTGTTGTCTGCATTCGTTGCATCTGTCTGGTGCGATGGCAGTTTCAGCGTAGACTATTTGACGGAGGGAGGGACGGGGCAGCTCCAGTTATCACTTGAGCTGTTGTCTGCATTCGTTGGATCTGTCTGGTGCGATGGCAGTTTCATGGTAGACTGTTTGACGGAGGGAGGGACGGGGCAGCTTCAGTTATCACTAGTGTTACTACTGCGGTCACATCTTGTTATATACATACACAATTCACACATTTTCGTCGACTGTTTCAGTGGTATGAACTGTTACTAAGCAGTCTGCAGTCATGTTTGTCAGTATGTGTGTATTGCGCAGTTATTGTACATAAGTATGTATCATAAAGTGTTTTGTGTACAGGGGGCGGGCCATGTCCCCAGCATTTTTGTGGGCCCCTAGGCCCCCTACGTTGGCCCTATTTTTCGCGCTATGCTACAGCAAAATGCAGGGTACATATCATCTGATAATCTCAAAAAATGTAGAAAGTTGACTATCTGAGCTATAAAGATATAATAAATTGTAGTAGTGTCGGTTTTCCCAATCCTTACATTCATCACGCCCCTCCCCCCGCCCTCCACACACTCTGTGTGCTAGAAATGCTGCTGGTTTTACAAAACACATTTTGTGTAAATTATATTGATGATTGTCATACTAACACACAACTTGTCTTGTGTTTAAACCAGTGTTGACTACAGACATTGACCAGTTGTAAAGTCTACACCTAATGTGTACTTCGGCGCCTTTGTAGTGACTTCATGGACATGTTACGGCACCTTATAAGTTGTCGTATTATTATTATTCTGTTGTAAAACGAGGTGTTGTGATCAGTGTGTGCAGTAATAATAATAATAATCTTCGTTTATTAAAGTTAAGACAAACCGCTCAACCAACAATGATAACAACAACAGCCTGTCACGCAGGACAGCAATGACACGACATATGCTGCCACGCAGGACAGCAACAACAAGGTTTAGCACGGGCATAAGCTGCCAACACAAACGGCGCTAAGCAGTCACATCAACCGCCACCCGCGGCTGTAACCTCGTAGGCATTCACCAGATGGCGCCACCTAAGACAAACCATCGATAAACCAGCCTACTTCTCATTTAGCGACCCCAGAGGGATGCAAGGCTGAGTTGACCTAGGCGGTTGGTTAGACAGATGGTTTACCCGTATAACGGTCACCCATCATGGACTAACCTAGGTGTGAGAAACTTGCCCAGAGTTTTTACGCCGCAATGCGCGGTCGAGACTCGAACCCACGACCTCTCGATCACGAGTCCGACGCTCTACCGCAACACCACGACGCCACCATGACAATGAAGTGCTGTTGACACCGATGTGTACATATACGATCACTAAAGAACTGTGCAAAATTTGAAGGGTTGCTGACAAAACTGCAAAATATTCCAGCAACGGGAGAGAGGCTACTTTTGTATGCTGCATCTTGCAGTATTACGGTTTTATTTCCATCTATGTGCATGCATGTCCCCGGAAAGGTTGGCAACCGAGTTCGCCTTTGTCTCCTTTGGAAATGCTATGGCACAGCATTAAGGTTGCCATAAATCTGCTGGTGTTTACGGTGACAGAGAGATCGTACCTGTGCAGATTTGTTATCATGCAGTACGACTGTGAAGTGAATTGCCTCAAATAACTTCTTGAGATCAACAACGTCTTTCTCGCCACCAAATAGTGGGCTGGCGTTCACGAAATACATGTTGTTAATAATCACAGCTCGACCTCTGACACTCCGGGACATCGGATAGAAGTCCTACAAAATAAACAAGATGCCAAAGCCCAGTGACGTTTCGTTTCAACTGTCAATGCAAAATATGGTCGTTAAATCAACTCCACACTGGACAGAGATACGCGATGTTCCGTAATTATGCAACACCTAGTAATTTTGCATGGCATAACCTAGTCGATGTGCAGTTCATAGTACACTCAACACTCCACACGCTAACCCCTACATAAGGTGCATAGCAATGGACTGTGGCAACTGTCCCACTTCCGCAGGCAATGCCTATCACACCAAGGTCAATTTCACAGCTGAAAACAGTTTACAGCAATGCTGTCCCAACATTTGCCAGGACACAGATCACTTTTGTAATCTGCCAAAAGGCCACAACAACTGTCCAAACTGTTCTACACTGGTGGCTGTAAGAAGCTAAAAAAATCTGCCAATGGAATTAATAGTAAATTTTATGCAAATACTCCAATACTGCATATGCCACATATGAATGGAACAAAGGTGACAACTATAGACAGAAACATTTGTATTAATGTCTAATTAACGACTGTCGTAGTTTCTCACCAAATACAGTCACCATCAGTTTTGATTCATGGATCAAAAATGTCAATAAGACAATGGACCAATAGGAGGAGGGGCAGCGACCTGTTGTATAAGTAAATTATTAAGTAACACATTTAGTTTTCATTTTGCAAATAGGTAACGCAAATAATCAAAATTTAATTTTACAATTACACTACACTGAGAAAGTAAATTACTAGATTTCCGTTCGCCTTTGGGGGCCACACAGAATCCGTCCATGGGCACCAACGGGCGTGGGTTGGATAGCACTGCTCTACAGTCCTTTTAATAAATATAACTGCTAATCATTCACCTCTCTCTCTCTACACCACAAGCTATATTGGTGACCACAAGAACATTGCAGAAAATTCAATTACAAGTGCCACTGTAGCCGTACCTCTGTATTGAAATTTCTTACAAATTCACTCAGAGTAGACTTAACTGTGCGAAATGCACTTGTTGATGCTACACAAACAACATTCAATAGCTCATTGTGACATTCAAATTCACAACAAGCATAAACTGATGCCAAACAAATGACAACTAATCCAATCCAATCCAATCCAAGATTAACATACCATCTGTACTACAATTTCAATGCAGTATATCATACTGGTTTTACAATGAACAGCTTTTGTTAACAAAAACTATACAGTAATTATAGGCTACACGACAACTTGGGCTCTAAGGTGATCAGTTTTAAGAATGCAGTTGTAGACATTTAAGCCAATGGCAGCATATGAAATGACACCTGTGTTTTAATAACCGATATTTTACTTCACAAAATAACTCCTGTGTTATTTTAAATTTTATTTCACATGAACAATTTTAGTTTCAGTTTAATTTTAGTTTTAGCTGACACGTAACTTCTATTTTAATTTAATTTCAGTTCCCAGATAATTTTATTTCTAGCTTTAGTTATTTTAACAAAATAATGACTTTACTTCTGCTTATATAACTTCAACTGTTCAACATCACTGTAGAATTTCAACTGTTCAAATAAAAAACTGACATACAATTAAACATCACATGCGGGTACCATCATTACATTATAACGGTTCGTAAATAATTTCTGTTGATGATTCAATATAATTTTATTTATTACTTTGTTCTAATTTTCGTTCTAAAATTATTTTCGTTTTTGTTTCATTTAAAGTTAACTTCTACAAATAATTTTACTTCTAACAAGTTTTAAATTTCCTTACTGTTAACAAAATTATCATTGGTTTTAATG
>Ga0209562_1000924_pt1 | contig 10784 bp, 5 predicted proteins | sample WorMetvacBELIZE2_FD_187399 | JGI IMG/M metagenome (GOLD analysis project Ga0209562, IMG submission 187399) | Marine gutless worms symbiont microbial communities from Max Planck institute for Marine Microbiology, Germany - Olavius vacuus BELIZE.2... | ecosystem: Host-associated > Annelida >...
CAGCTGAGATGAAACACAACTCACAGGACATCTAATCGGGTGGTTTGTGACGTAAATAAACCACTTTTGGGGTGGCGGCGCTAATCTAGATAACTACCTTTTTAAATTACAGTCTCATCCTTATTCACATCACATCGAGGAAACGGACGCAAGCCTCAGAGTTCTCTGTATCCGAGAAATATAACTGAAATGACGATGTGATATACATAATGCAACCAGGTCTATTGCTAAGACCTGCAGTTTTCGGGGAATTAGTTCAGAGAGAGAGTCCGCGTTTATTGACCACACTTTATTGTAACACGTCATACAGTTGACCGTGCGACACATTCTTGAACTCCATTGTCGTGCGTGTGACCGACGCGAGCAGCGACGCCAGCCAAGACGCCCCGGAAAAACTTTGCCTACACCATTGGCTGGTGGACCGAGATCCCCCAGGGATTTGATTGAACAGCGACGGCTGAACGTCGCCGAGTCAAGTTGCAGCTCATCTGCTAGGCAGAAAATAAACTCCAAATTATTATGAATTAGCGATAAAGAATCATCCCTATGGTTACATTTCCACCGTTATATAAAAATTGCCCTCAATTTTGTGATGGACAGTTAACTGAAATAAAGAATAATCCCTATGGTTACAATAATACTACAATATAAAACTACGGTTTGCGATGCCATGCAGATCTGCGTTATGATCATATAACACGTCTTGGTAGTGTTTGAGTTTAGGTTGCCTTATTCACAATGGCACTTATTTAATGCTGTCCCTGGCACTAATCATAACACTAACCCCACTAACCCTAACCATTACAGTAAGGGTATTTAAAATTATTGTCAGTTTCAGAAGAAACCACTAACCCTAACCCTAATAACCCTACTAACCCTAATACTAGATACCGTTGTGAATATGACAACCTAAACATTTTAAATTTATTCGTTTTTTTGTACACCGTTCATCAGTCATTGAGTTGTTGTTGTTGAACTCACACTTCAAACATGTAAAACTTGTGTAACCATTATATTAGATGCAGTCTTGATTTAACAGTGAAATAGAAACGTGTATGTCAAAACAACCATGTAGCAAATATTAAGTTGGAACGTCACATGTTGAGTATTATGGTTTCTTGTCAACGCAGTCAGTAAACTCAAAGGGTTCGTCTGTAACAGTCAGATTGTCACATTATTAATGTCTTGACGTTTGTGTAGAAAATGAGAGCGATTTAGCTGTTTCTGCTACAAATAACCAACAGTCCTCCAACAATGTGCAAGTTCAGCTGAAAGATGACATCAAACCAGTGGCCGAAGCAGCTAAGCTGTCAACGGAATTCGTTGCTGAGGTTGTCATTTCTGCTGTCGCTATGATATTCAGTTTGTTTCGTTGTTTGTGTGACATTTATTATGGCTGCAGAAACCAGAGATGCAGAGTCCTTGTTTTTTTGTGGGACTCCAACTCCGACTACATGGTTAGAAAATTTAGGACTACAGACTCTGACTCCAACTCTGGCCCTAAAAAACTTGGACTCCTGACTTCCACTCTGGGCCCAATATCAGACTCCGACTCCGACTCCGACTCTTGTACTTACTGTGTGACATAATGATCGTGTACTTAATGATGACTTGAGAGAAATTGTAAATTCTTCTAATAAAAGGTGCACATTTGTGTACAAATAGAGTGAGTTGTAAAATAAATTGCACAAAAGTGGATTAAAGTGCAAGTCCATATGAAACATATAGGGCCCGGAGTTAGAGTCTCCTTCAAAAGAGAGACTCCGACTCCACACCCTTGGCAGAAACTGACATTTATGTTGTTAGTAAATTTTGCATTATGCTTACATTGCAATGTACGGTATTGTAGCTACCGTTTATGCCTACGTCATAGTAATTATCTTGTGAATTTTGTCTGTTGCTCTTAAAATTATTGTAAAATCTCAACTAGGAGTGTAACACTTATTACTTAGGATGATGTTTGATTGCTGTCCAGAAGTAAAATCGTTTCAGGATATGTAATGCATAGTTTGCATTCACATTTTGCCATGTCTTTTGAGTGGTGTTGATGCAGATGCTGCAATACCATTTTAAATTTTTAATAGTAGCTGTATACAGCATAGTAAACTTAACCCACTTAGTAAAACTAAAAGAAAAACTTTTTATCCAAATATTTTGAGGTGCACGGAAGTTAATATGATTTAGCTTGTTAATACTGTGATCCAGAACAGCAAGTGTTTGTCCTATAGTTTTCTTGTCGGTTAATTATTAGTTGCATGATTGAGTTTGATGTTTGTTTGCAATAACTAGGTGGAGAGGACACTGCTTAGTCAGCTGACAGACATCAGCTTGAATCTTCCTGTAGAACTTGACATGCTGTGGCAGGCTACGATAAAAGCAGTTAACAAAGACGTTCCGCTGTCACTCGTTGACAATCTTGTACAGAAATATGCTGCACAGTCACTTCTGTGGTAATGCACAGCTTACTTCACTGTGTCAATATGGTTTTCTCTTAATCAAAGAAGTTTGGTGGTTTATGGTTATCAAACTGAAGTGAATAGCTCAGTTGTGGTGACATACTTTTACCCAGGGTTTGACTGCCGAATATTAAGTCATTGGTGGCTTCGGCAAGGTAGGGCCACAATGTGGTTTTGAAATGCCTTTGTTTGCACAATATTGATGAAGAAAGTTTTGAGTAACTCTCCATCTCACAGCCTGTGTACAGGTTACTGTGATATTACATGAAGTGAAATGGCTGTTTTCCTCCTGACGGAGTATTACAAAATGCACAGATTCTGATTTTAAATCATGTCAACTTTTTCTGTAGCAATGCTTCCAAAACAGCCGGTCCTCGGTGGCTCAGTGGTCACTGAATAGGCCACAATGCCTGCTGGCCTGACGGGCTGATGGCTCTCACCGGCCTGGGTTTAAATCCAGCTCTGGAAGGGAGTTTTTCAGCTCGACTGGACTAGCGGGCATACTATGAGATTAAATTCTCGGACAGGCATAGAGGGTCCACCTGTGTCGACTTTAAACTGTGACAGGCCATTACACTCGGGTTTAAAGGTGCCTGAGCTTATAATGGATGCCGGCTGTAGGGGTAACAGATGGACCGCCTCCTTGTGCACGTCACCACCAGGCTGTAGCCCTCTCGCGCTTCTACCCAGCCAAGGGGTAGGCAGCGCTTGAGCGTCGCTCACCTTGGTTGGTTGTAGGTGCACAAGTACAGGCATGTTCCAGAGAAACCCACAGTCCTAGCCGGGCATCTAAAACCTATCGGACACAATGCCTTTCAAATAATACACATACACACCACTGTTATCAACAGGGTCACGCACACATTACTCAACACCGCACACACTGTGGGGCTGCGCTGGCTGCAGCTATAATCCTGGCTGATGCCGCAGTCACCCCACCGTCTCCGAAATGACCTAAAAATGTGCCGAGTTGGACGTTAAACCTTACACAACCTACCAACCAAGCCTCCAAACCCACACACTGCTAGGTAGGGCTGTGCTGCTCCTGTTCAGTCCTAACCCTAACCCTAACCTTAAACTCCTGGTTTCTCCTTAGACTTGGGATGTGGCTAAATGTTGCACATGATCTAGAAAGAAGTCCAGCATGTTGAAGCCCTCAAAGTGTGTGTCCACAATGTCAAAAAGCCGTCTTTGTTCTTTAATGAACTACTTTACAGCAGGTCCCCTGAAATCATGATAACTTTTATAGTTGTTATTGCATGTACACTGTGAACCGTAAAAAGGTGGCAATACATTTGTGATCATAACTCTGGAAAATCTTGATGGATTTTAATAAATTTCACATATCTGGAAACAGAATAAATACCCTCTGCAAATAAGTTTGTTACTTATTTTATTTGTGATGTAAACATGACATCACTGTCACGTAAACTCAAGTAAATAACTGTTAAATTTTTCAAAATGATACTGAAGAAGTCACAGTTTTTATTACAAAAAGTATGGTGCTCAGCAACTGATTCAGGAATTTCCACAGTGAAGCAAAGCTGATTATGTTGCTTGTGTATTAAACGTTTGATGTGTATATTTGCTTGCATATGATTGATTTCACAGCACAAAAGTGGAATTTGACCGCAACTCAGGTTCAAATAAGCAGCTCGTCGATAGTGTCGACCATGGAAAGGTAAGAAATACCCTATTGTTGGATATTTTAGTACTGTAGTTAAGAACAACGCTCTCCATGAACAAGTGTCACCATTGCCTGGTGCCGCCGTAGCTAACAGAGCTCTGCATGTGAATGTCATATGATTCTGCCTGCCATCATCTGTGTGCTGCAGTACATGCCAGTTTATTATCTAATAGATAAGGACAAGTTATATAGACCGCAGTTTTGCATTCATGGTCCATTGTGTGGAATGGCTGCCATGTGATCGTTGGTCAACCGACATGTTGCTGGGCACTTTCAGGAATAGACTGAAAACATTTCTGTTTGACACTGATGCACAATGGTGCTGTTGTGGCTAGTGCAAATTTAGGTGTGGAAAATATGGAACCATGTTAGTTTGAAATCATATATATATATGCTTGCTGTGCTGTTGCTGTTGTATTTATCTGCTGAAGTTGCACTGCTGGTGAGTGTTAAGGCTCTTTTATTTATATTTATAGTATAACGTACCAGACTATTAAAATCCTGCTTCAGCAATATCCAAAAGTTCTTCCCTCGGAGATATTTTAGGTAGTTGTACTAATGAGAATCTTTATTCACCAAGCAAACATGATAGACAACAAACAATAAGCAACACAAACGAAATTACACTATTACAGCACAGACAAAAAAACACTCGAAGCTCACTTCAAATTTAGCTACGCGCTTGGCCCAAAATACTAATCCATTGGATGATGAACTTGTAATGATTGATGGAATAAACAGAAGCCGAGAGATTGTGTAGCTAGTTATCAGATGCAGACAGAAAAGGTGATGACGTTGTGTTGTACAGTTGACAGCACTTTTAGAACTGGAGTGTTCAAAGGACGCTGATCAGCAGAAACGCAAGCTAGATAAGTGAGTACTACTGATATCTTTGTCGTGCTAAAACTGAAGTTTGTATTGGAAGCGGAGCAGATTTGCTTTTGTTCATTTGTCCCGCAAAGTGGTATTAATTGCATTGTATTGTAACCTAAAGCACATCGGGCCCAGTTTGTGACTTCCATTCCATGAGCTGACTGTAAGCTGATGCCATGTTCTTCTTATCAGTCATTTTCTGAAGCAATGAATAACTGTGTTGTCACTGCATAGTGGAGATGTCACTGCTGATGAGGCTGAGTTGAAGGCACCGACGGCCAAGCAGGCAAAGTGTGACCAGTCAATTGAAGTTAGTCGTCTCTCAGTTGTTTTAACGACTTCTACATTTAATCTAAACTTTCACATGGAAACACGTGAATAATACACATGTATATTACTCGTTATTGTGTGCTATTTGCTGGCTGACCTCGTGCTTCTGAGAACAGAAAGTAGCCCTGTACTTGCTGTGAGTCTGTAGGCACTCAGCCCGCAGCTGACTTAATCATAAGTCTAGCAATATGGTCCATTACTTTTCTGTGGTGTCACAGTTGTCTTCCTGGCCACAAAGCATCACAGCCATATGGCCAGTGCCATATTGTACTGATTGATGATAGAGGCACCTGACTGTGAGTCATTTGCCCAGTGTTATTATGTGAAAGTGGAATGGCTGCTAATTGAACTGTGACTGCGGGTCATGAATCAAACACCATAACTATTACCTCCACATAAGTTCACATGCTTGCTTCTACTGTATGTTGAAGAAATTAATGAGCTTAAATGAACAAAATCATATCTTAAGTTTCAGTTTATATTTTATTTTTATTCGTCATTGTTACTAGAGTGCAAATAATGTTTTGATGGATGTGTGCTTGCTGTAACAGAGTCTTCTTTCCTCACAGTCCGCAAAAGAACGAGAATCTAAGAAATTGTCTGAAGAAATACTCAGCCTGCTTTCTAAACCAACTGCAAAGGTTATTTTATGTTCTGATATATACAGTAGAAATTTGTTGCAGTTAGTCGTGAAAGATTACTTTAAGGTCACTTGAATGAATTTACAATATACGTATAGTGTCTTGAAAACATAAGCCATATAGAGCAACATTTGGTCACAGTTGAGCATCATTAGAAAACCAAATATGGACGAGCCAGGATGCCAATTGTTGCTGACATATACTGACCTTAAAAGCTTTGTCAGGGTCATTTCAGTGGTATCACAAAGTGGTTGAAAAGTTGTTGCAGTGAATCTTGTAGGACTAAGTGACAGTTAGGCACCCAGTATACTTTGCTAAACCTCAGAGATGCATGGTGTGCATACAGATGGCAATCCAGAATAATAACAGGCAAAAAACTTTATTGTTAGTAAAGCTAAATTGTGATTTTATGTAAATCACATATCGTAATGTCACCCTTAGTTTTTGGACAAGGGTGATATTATCATTAATCAGATAATTTGATTTTATCCATATGACAAATGTAGTCAGTATAATTTACTTAGTTTGCAGGCCATTTATGACTCTATTTGTTTTTTTAATTATATGCTTTCATGTCCATTAAAACATATTGTGATCTCTTCAATAGGACAATGTTTCTATCCTACAATTCCTGCATTAGGCATAGAGTCATGAGTAGTTCTTGAGAAGAACTAATATCCATGCCTGTGATAGGAATACAGCATTTTTTAAATCTTGTTATTTATTTTGTTGGTATATTGTTGTTAGGAACAATCGCTGGTGGAGAAGTTTCGATCACAGGGAGGTCAGTTAACTGTGTGTAATGTGTTCTAGAAAAAGCTATTTTTTGTGTCAATGTTCTGTATTCCGTTTTAGGCACTCTGCACATTGTTGAATTGGCAATGACATCGTAACCATTACTGTCATCATTATTAGCAGCATTGGCAACATCAGTGTAGTGTATGACTAGGGATGTACCGGACATCCATTTTAGTTTCTGGGTAGCCAGATGACTATCTGGTTCTGGTTCCAGATCTGGACAAAATGTTGATATCACCAGATATCGCAACCAGATACTTTACATACTAACATGCTGGAATATAACAGCATCAGAAAGTCATAAAATCTGGTTAGCTCTAAATCATTTGTAACTGACATTTAGACAAGCATATATTACGCATTACAATGTTCAACAACAGCAACACAAGTCAAATTACTGACATTAGCACACTGCAGTTTATACACAGTTATCCAACTTTATGCTCATCGTCAGCGTGCTAAACAGTGGAGCAGCCATCGCACTACTTGGTTCCACTTCCAGCTGTATACACCGGTGGATATGAAGTCAATATGTAACCAGCCATATAGGTCAACTCAGTCTGGCCATCCCTTCGTGGGTAGGCACAATGAGTACCAGCCAATGTGCGGTGACACCTTGCGGCTTGGGAGTAAAGGCAGGTATGGTTTGTGTGTGGCTGACAGGTTAAACTGTGATCCCCTTGTACACACGGGCAATGTCTGAGCGCTTTAGAGATAGGACATTATACAGCACCATGTAAATTCACCTTCTTTACTTTTACTTTTTTTACAACAGTAATGGTCGTATATGTTGTGTTCCAAGTTGGTCTGCACTAATCGAGTAATTATTTGATTTATACAATATATGTGGATTGAAGCAAAAAAAAGATAAGTTGTTATTTTTGTGTTGTGTTATTTCACTGAACATGTGCAAGGATTATTTAAACGTTGTCATGGTCAAAACAGCAGCCTTACTGCAGATAAAGGATTGCACACAAAATATCTTTCTGTGTCAGCATTTATAATAGATAGAGACTTTTTGACATAGTTCAGTTTTAGACCACCTATAGAGCGTAATTTATACAGTATTCAAGAAGTGTTCTCAGAGCAGTTTAATGCATTTTATGTAATTAATTCAGTGATAGAACATTATCAACTGTGTGACTGATGGTTGTTTTGTGGGTATTTAGGTGATCGGTTTTTGTTATCATAGCATTTTGTGTGTTTTGTACTGTATATTACCGCATAGGACAATCAGCATATAAGTCGACCGCTGACGTTGAGGCTGAGAAAGAGTCCAAACTTCAAGACGCGCATATAAGTCGAGCCCCGGTTACTTTGCATGACCAATACGCAGTTGGCACCTTCTCCAGTGTAGTATTACACAATGTGATGCAGACTGATGCAAGTTGGGCATTTGTACACTGTCTAGCTTGTGATGTGATCGATGGGTGACCAAGCCAAGCAGGCCTCAACTGCACACCACCGCCAAATTCACTGGCATTTAACACTTTGTGCTGTCCTTGCCTGTCCAGCCATTCACATATCAATTTTTACAGACCACACACGATGTGACAGACTACTTGGACTCACTGATCAAGCCATGGCTGACTACCGTCTACATCTCACTCGGCATGATATAGGCTTGGATGGTAGGCCCATATGTAGCAAATTCTGATGCCAGTGACGCCATATGTTTTTAGAACACAAAGATTTTTTAGTTCTGTGTTAATTTTCTCGTAGACTGATGGCAGCAGTTGATGCAACTTTACAGACCCAGATATAAGTTGACCCCTGACTTCTCAGGGCAAAAAATGCCGGAAATTTTTCGAATTATACCCGATAAATATACGGCAGTTTTTGTGGTATGTGCTGTAGTTTGTAGTTTAACGGCCAGCTTGTATGTGGCTTGTTGCCTTTTCCAGCAGCTGTCATTTCACAAATAGTTTTTGTCTTTGTGTCTCTCATCGATGACGATGTCACCTGTGCAGGTGCACAGGTGAAAGAGTTCTGTGGCTTTGGAACGCGTGAGGATTGCAGCCGGAGTAACCCCAACAGCACTTGTGACAAACTCCATTTCAAGAAGATCATTCATAAACACACCGATGGTACTTGCTAACATGATTTTGTCATAGATACACTTTCATTACCAGTTGTGAAGCCACAGGGATCTGGGAACTCGTAATTCCCATTTGTCTACAGAGCCACTCATGGGATTTGTGTAAAACAAGTGAGAAAATTTATGATTATTCATTGGATGTATATATATATTACAGCCAGTGTACTACACATTGTGATACTGTGGGAACTGAAATGGTTGGCTACAGCATGCCAAAATGCACCAGAATGTGTAGAACTCAGTGTCACTATTTTTTAAATTATCATTTTCATAGAAATATTTATCATCTTTAACATTTTCATGTTAAGAGGGGTTATGGCACACCTTCTTGGACTGTCCCCCCAATCTCTTGCTTCACTTTGTCCATCCTTCTTGCTTTCGTGAATTGTTATAATGAATTCTGATTTAGCACTTGTTGCCACACGGTAGTCATATTCCCAGTATTATGGCTGTTTTAAATCAAGTGATTATTTTGGAACATCATATTATGTTATACTGTGCTTCAGTTGAGTTACGTCAGAGTTGTCACAGTACAGATACATGACTACACTTTGCCAATATCAGAGATTCAAACATGCTGTGGTCGAGTCTTGTCTCCTACAAATGTCACTACAAATGAGTCCAGCAGTACTGAACCCTGCCTCAATGCTTGCTGAGTTGCTGGAATGATATGATGCTGTAAATGAAGTGCATATAGTTTCACATATGTATGCTTGTTGCACTGACAAGACTGGATACAATTGTCCGAGTCAGTGGTGGATTGTGGTTGTAGATAACTGCATTATATTTGAAGTAAGTAACCACATTAAGAAAAGACTATCAGTTTATCACCATCGCTATTTAAAACCACTTAAAACAGTGACATTGGCACTTAGTCAATTAATTGGAATTGAATTATAATTAGCTGACGTACGATTAGAATTACGATTATAATTAGTTAATAATGAAATTTAATTAACTAGAATTAGAGTCAGGTTTAAAGTAATGAATTACCCAATTAATTAGTTTTTTAATTAATTACCCATCACTGGTGATTATGTGTTGACTGGTCAGAATCTTTGGGTGATTGTTCGTTTCTCAACACGTGCTTTCACATGGACACATGCAAGTATGTTCACTACCAGATCGACTACCCGGCAAACCGTGCCAACAAAGCCAAGACAGACAGTTCTCTGGTGAAGAAGAGTGCAGCGGAGGGCTCCACCATTCTATATCCACCTCAAGTATGTGGACATTTGGCTGCATTGGTCATGTTATCTTCCGCGTCTATATAGCGAGATGATAGATAAATATGCTCCAAAGAAATACGGACTAAATGCGTTAAAAGTCACCGAGATTTGGAGATTGTTGATAAGAAATAATGCAAGTGAAGTAACACTAATGAATTTACTTAGTTATTAGATCTCATTGGACGTCTCTAGTAAGTATTTTGACAGGCACAGTGTCAAAGTCTAAATAGCCAACTTTTTGCTGTCTTGATATTGTTGCTACTAACAGAGTTACTTCTCCAGTTTGGAGATAACTGCAGGCTTCATCTGCCACAGAAATCATAGTTAAAATTAATAAATGAGTAAAAACTAAAATAAATGTGCAACACATGAAAGGCAAAGGTGTTTTCTCACATTCTGGACCGGCTGCGTGTAATTTATTGCCACGCGACATTTGTCTTGACACTGTAATGCATCTACGGCCTCTTTGTAATCAACGCACTAGAAATTTCATGATGATGATGATAATGATGATGACGATAATGGTGATATTGTTTTTACTTGACTTCCAAATGTGCCAAGCAGTTTGACATGTTTTTGATTCTGATAAAGCAAGTTCCAGGTTGTAGGCATGTACAGTTAATAGCGTAATGCTTGTGACTGTGTGTGTGAGGTCAGTGGCATCACCGGAAC
>Ga0209562_1000925_pt1 | contig 10782 bp, 7 predicted proteins | sample WorMetvacBELIZE2_FD_187399 | JGI IMG/M metagenome (GOLD analysis project Ga0209562, IMG submission 187399) | Marine gutless worms symbiont microbial communities from Max Planck institute for Marine Microbiology, Germany - Olavius vacuus BELIZE.2... | ecosystem: Host-associated > Annelida >...
ACAAAAGGCTCGCCGTCGAATGTGACGAACCAGAAGTGCATCGTCCTGTAAGCTCATAGGCGATAACGATATATACTGCGGAAGGCGTACAATGACGTTATCAAACTTTGTATACGACGACATGAACGATCGTTATGTGCCGCTGACTGACTGAGCCACATGCGTCTGTCGTCTACAGGTCACAATTGTCAGACAGCAGACAGCGGTGGCGAGGGCCGGAAGATGACAAGAGGTGTGCGATTACCGATTGATCCCTATGCGGTTGTTGGCTGACAGCTAGTTGCATTTTCTGAGGATATCAGGAGATGTATTACAGAAATGAAGTTACGAATACGCATAATCCAGGGATACAGATCCGTAGGCATTGACATTTCAGCTGCGAAATATGTCGCCATCTAACTATAGGCATGCCTAGACTGCAGAAACAGAAAATCGGTGGATGCAGTTTTGAAATACCCGAACACCTCTATAGACAATGCCACGCAGGCTGTGGCACGCATCAAGGTATATGCGCACACCTGTCTGAGGAAGCGGGCATGGGCGTATCCAGGTAGCGAGTATACATGCAGGTTACCGTTAGTGGCATATGCCATTGGCAGCGTTAATGGAGCGAGGATATGGCACGGTTTTTGCAACAAGGAGAATTCACTACCTCATAACCACAAATGCCCAAATATGGAGCAAAGTCATTATTTGGCTGCACCATAAAATTGTAAAGCAAAATTGTAGTATGAAATACTGTCGTGGTTTTGTATATACAGTGTGAGTCACACTGTAGTTTACCAATGATCACAGCTGTGACACAAAATCATGGCGATGGCCAAAATTCATGGCACTCGTCCAAAATTGTGGTATTCACAGTGATCGTGATGCCATGATTTTCTTACAACCGTGATAATTCCGGGCTGTAGCTTGACTGCTTGAGCTCTAACTCTGACAACATTCTCATTTTATATTGGTTGTTTTAGCATAAGCTTAATCATTCTGTTTCTGTTTTTTTTGCACATGTTAATTTAATTATGCACCTCACAGCATTTTTGTGATCACATCACAGCTACTAGATCAGTCCTACTTCAGCTGAGGAGTACTGGCAGTTTTATTGTGATCAGTCGTTTTCTTGCTTTAAAATACCCAATTTTTGTTTTGCTCAACTTTTTGTGCAGGTTCGTGCAAGTACTATACATCATTTACTCTGAGCTGACAGCATTACGGATATAAAAATGTCTTCTGATTCTCACAGTGAGATTCCATCCGTGTCAGACGATTACAGTTATGCAAATAGCGTGGACTATAATCTGAAGTTTACAGCAGATATAAGCAAGCACATGCAGATGCCAGACAGGTTGGCAGCAGTTGATGGTTTCCGAAAGATGAATTTTCGTGCCGATCCATTGCCAGAATCATTTGCGAATGAATCGGCTGCTTTTGCAATGACAATGCCGGAGAAAATAATGCTCGGTACGATAATTGCATGTGTTTTAGCATCGTAGACTCTAGTGTGAATTTAGTTGCAGGCTGCAGCGATTGTTCCTGAACGTCCAGTAACATATAATTAATGTAAAACATTGTTTAAGTCATTATTGAAGAATGCCATTTTGAGGTTATGGTATACGGGGTTGCCCAAAAGCACTAAACCATTCTTAAAAATGCAACTCCTGTAGGCATTTAATATATCAAAGTGTACAGCTCATTATCAGTACAACTGATATGCTCATTTTCAGCACAGCTGATATTTTGATTATCACTGCAGTTAAATATTCTTTGCATAAGTTCAGAGAAACCATACAACAATAGAAATAGCAATTATTTTAAGCACGACATTCATTTTTTGTATACAATTTCTTCAAAGTTGACAATCATTGCTGATTATGAACACCAGAAGCTTAACAGGACTTCATCATGTCTAAAGTGCCCTAAACACAATTTTCTCTTCATATAGCAGTTGGTCTGGCACCTCTGTTACTGCATGTTGTTTATTGGACCCAGCAGTGTAACAAAACACACTTCAGATGATCAACATCTCAGAAGTATCGATAATACAGTTTTTATTGCAAAACACTCCAGTCCAGAGTAAGAAATTAACCAGATTGAGGTCTGAACCACTCGGGTGTAGGCTTTTTGTTTCCATGAACTTCGGCACGTGGGAAAACAGGTGAACAGGGAATTGCCATTTTTAGCATAGTATCGTTTCACTGCACTTGTGCAAAGAGTATCTAACTGCAGTGAGAACACAATTCTTACTTTTGATAAAGTAGTGAACTTTTTGATTAATGGATCACTCTGTTTGGATGAAATCCAGTATTTTGGAGAACGTAGCCTAAATTGGCCATAATAAGAACAGTGAATAACGGGTAAGTCTTAATTTTTAGTCATAGTGTAGTGTTGTTTTACCAGACTAGTGCAAAGAATATTAAATTGTGACAAAATTCAAGACATGAATCTTTCTCCAGCTGAAGCACTGAACAGTTTGATATATGGATCACCTTCCTCTATCATCACATATGCAAGTTACAAACAAATGGTCTGGTCTGCTGTGGCCCACCTGGTATATCAGAACATGTTGTTTAAAGATGATTTTGAAGTTTTCGTTGTGCACTTTTGCAGTATTGAAGCTATAGTTGTTGTTTTGGCATAAAGATCAATTCAGAATGATTTGCTGTAGTTGATATATGACAACGATAGAAAAGAAAATCAGTGTGAATGTTTTACTGTTTCAGGCGAAATGGATTACCAGCCGGATCAGTCACAACAAATGGTCGATCACATGGTCAATGGCAATGTGTATGATGACAAAACTGATAACTATTATGAACACAGTCATCACATGACCGCTGCTGATGTACAAGCTACTCCACCAAGAAGAAGAGGGTATTGCTTGCCATTCAGTGTATTGTCATCATAATTGCATGTAGCTGTTGTGCTGGACACATGCAGAAGTAACAGTTTAAAACTTGGGACTCGGAGTCATTTTTTAACCTTGTGAATAGTTATAGAGAAGGATGAACATCTCCTGTGACCAGACAATTTTTCAACTGTTTTGTTGGTATTGTGATATGATTGAGAGATTACAGGTTTGACTTTTAGCTGTTCCACTATCATGTAATGACCTTGGGCAAGTTGTTCACACTCATGCCTCTGCATCAAGCAGTATAAGTTCATATTGGCCAAAGGACGATGATGCTTCGTAGCTGGGAAGATTATCATTGGTCTGACATTGGACAAGCCATGTGTCACTGAATCACTCTGGCCAAGGAGTGTAAGTAAGTAAGTAAGAGATCTTTTTAAGGTGCAATAATCAAAAAGTCACGATGCGCCGTGGCTGACTAGAACCTAAAGAGATACGATTTCAGCATGTTTCTAAATTGTCCAAAGCTGATATCTGGGTGTCACACTTCTGGTGGCAGATCGTTCCAGATCCTAGGTCCGGCAGCAGAAAAGTCTCTGTCACTAAAACTGTTATGTGTCCGAGGAACGACGCATGTTCTGTAGTTGGCTGATCGAAGGAGACGCCGTCTGCTGTCAGCAAGAAGCTTTACATCATCCGCCAAGTACTGAGGGGCCCGACCAGATAGTGACTTGTACATGATACAGGCCAGTTTGAACCTCACTCGTTGACGGACTGGCGTGATGTGTAGCACCCTTCACCATCTTTACCTTTAAGCAAACATAATAGTAGTGGCTGTTATTGTCTACTTCATGGCCTTAAAATCTGAAATTATTTTTGCTACTGCATGATGTGATGTTACTTAATTTAAAAGCAGTCAATTGTCATGTTTGCATACCCGAGGTTGCAGCCATCTGACCATAGCATAAAACATTGCCGTGGTATTGAATGTTTGCTATCTGTTTGACAGAGATGTCGATCTCTTTGCCGCTGGTGACATGGTCGTGCCGGCGACCCCAGGCAGTATGTTGAAGTCGTCGACGTACAGCAGTCGATCAGATTCTATCGTTGACGTCGGCAACGACTGGCTAGCAATTCAGAGGCAGGTTGCCAAGCTGACGTGTCGCGTCGAACGTCTGGAAGAAGAAACTGGCCGTCGGCGTCAGCGTGAAATGCTCTTGTACCCGCTGCTGTTTGGATTATGTATTGTGCAGCTTGCTCGCTTTCTGCTCTCTCGTTCCAGATAGAGCTCAGTACTGTGCTGTTGTATGGTGCGTCTGCAAATGTGTCCGTTTCACTGCTGCTGCTGCTGCTGCTCTTCTCATCATTTTGTTGCACTCGGTACGTGTCCTTTACAAAAGCAATTGTAGACTGTCAGTTACATTTAAACACTTGCATTCTGAATGCTGTTAGATTCATAACATTCGACAGTTGTGTTTTTTTGTTTTGAAAATTTACATTTATAATTGCAGTAGAAATGGCATGTGTGTTATCGGGCATGCTTACTTTCAACCACAGAACTGCCGATGACGTCTTTTTACACTTGAAAAGTATACTTTACTAGCGTGGTTAGCAGCGGACTTAAATCTTGCCACAGTGAAAATAGTGCTGTGCATGTTGCAGGAGGATTATGTTGCATTTCTGCAGTTAATTATTATTTTCTTATGATGAATGGGATCAAGCTACAGAAGCTTGACTGTAGAATCAGTGTTTGTCTTTGCTTTCTAATTGATGCAATGAACATGCTGTTAGCGTTGTGCTGTCAGTAATTAGTATTATGGTTGGCAAATGTTGGTGACTGTTAACTGTTCTGTGGGCACATGGTGCCTGCAACAGTGGATCTGTGTAGGGCAATATAGTGATTGCTATACCAGACCTTGATAGGTGTGTTGTTACATATGATACAGGGCCTGGGTGAGTAGGCACCCTGTACCATGTTTCATTATGTGGCATGAATGCTTCAGACAGCTAAACAAGTATTTGTTGATGAAGTGCAAACTAAATATTTTTCATTTCATTAATATGAGGTAACTGTAATTCCCACTGCAGAATGTTAGTGCAGTTGTAAAACTTGCATGTACATTTGTTATTTCAACTTGTTTGGCACCGTCACACTGTGTGTATTGCTGCTGTGTTGTGGAACTTTTCTTGATGTATGTAGCTAGCTGTTCGCACTTTCATCCTTTTCTTGTGATCATCCATGTCTACATTTTCGTACTCTTGTAGAATATTTCATTCATTTCATTGGTGCTGTAGTCGGTGTGAGGTCAAGCCTATTGAGTGCAGAGTCACTGCAGTCTACCCAGGGCCGAATTAACCATTCGGGGGCCCATACCAGCGTAAGGCGGGGGCCCTTTTCTCGTACGCAAAGCCAGATTTTCTTATCTTTGGCGGTGCACTTTTTCTTCCCAAAAAAGTTGCCGACCTTTTTTTTAGTTGTCGTTACGTTTAAGCGTACACTGAACGTTCAAACGTCAAAAAAGCGTGGTAAAAATTTGGCAGCTGATCGGCGGGGGGCCCCCTTGCGATGGGGGCCCCCTCCCATGGTATAACCGGCACAATGGATAATTTGGCCCTGAGTCTACCTTCGGATTTGGTTAGTAGATGCACGCATGATAATTCAAGTGGATTGAGGTTGGACAGATTGTTAAAACTGGTACTGTGCATTTTTATTTTCTGGTGAAACTCAAAACTTGAAATGGTAAAAGCAGTAAGTAGTACTTGTAGAACAATTAATGTCATTGTAATAAATACCAGCAAAATCTGCCAAAATTGGTAAATACACATGGACTGTATATTGGGTATAGATTGCCTACGAATAGGCAACATTTCACAGAAATACAGTCGGACTAAATGAAAATTGTTGTTGTTAGGTGTCCTTGCAGTCATTTTGACATTATACCACCTAAATAAGTTCTTTGATGAATGAGTGAATGAATGAATAAATGAATGCAAATATATCAAAAAAGTGTTTTTATTTCGGGGTGGGGGTGCTTCTTGTTTTGGCTCACACTGTAGATATGGTTAAGGTTTGTGTCTGTGCTGAGTGTTCTCAAGTATTTAGCTACTTACTTCAGTATTTTTACGGAGCAGAATACTTCTCAGTTATTGCTGATGGATGTCTTTTTTATGAGTTGATGTACAATTACCATCTTCTTGGGTTGATGGTGATGTCATGGTTTGCTGCCGTGTGATGGACTAATAGTGTGTGACAAATATTGCGATGAATTTTCACTTCATCATGTGCAACAATGCACCTGTTATAGTGTATATTAATAATAAACAAAGATTGCTTTTCAGTCGATGGCGGACCACCTGTGTACAGGATACAGACACACATTTTGCTCCTGTGACCTTGACCTTGACCCAGCGACCTTGATATATGAAGTATACCTGAAGATTCTGAAGATGTACATGTGTACCAAAAATGAACTTTATAGGTCAAGGCTTTCAAAAGCATTACAGACAGACAGACAAACATGCAGACAGATGCTACCAAATGCATTGCCACGCCGCATTTGTGGGTGGTAATAAAACTGCCCATCTTCAGCCTGTGCCATATTTTTTGGCCAGAACTAATCAAACTGAAGAAATTGAATTTTGTGGAACATTTATAACTCTGTCATGAGTTAGAAGAGAGTTTCTGAGAACACAGGCTGAAACTGCCATTCGTTCTGTGATTTGCTGTGTAGTATTTGTTTTTTTTGTGTTCTTAGTGGTTTAATTCTATTCAAGAGACTTAACTTTGTTCAGAATTAACAGGCTGTTGGACACATTTTGCATGATGTGGTGTTTTGTTGAATGCGATTGATTGGTTGAGTGTGTAATGTCGCACGTCGATACTCGTTGGTTGGGTCATTTGACCCATAAAAACCCGTCCCCGATATGACCTATTATGTGTTTGGTGGGACGTTAAGCCTTTCTCAATCAATCAATCAATCGATAGCAAGGCACTTGAGAATGCCGCTAATGCAGTTGTCTGTGGTGTAGCAGAAGCACATGCAGCTGATGTGTGTTGTTTGTTGCAGTCCTGTAAACACACACTGTGGGCGACGTAATAATGACATCTGTGTGTACTTAACAATGGCAATGCTGCCCTCAGCGTAAAACTTTAGCTTTCTTGTCGATGAACACCTGCTCTGTCTCTCTCTCTGACCAACTCTCATATTCAGCTGTGTCTGAACCTCGCTGTCCACACATTTGTGAATTCTGCCGATTCCATCATTACCTTGATTTCAAAACAGCCAGTGCTGCTATCATCACCACCAGTCTACTTATCATCATTCAGTCCAAACTTTGACTGCTGTAACACCGTTTCAAAGTTATGGCTGATTCTATGTAAAATTTTCCCTAGGGTCAGTGGGTCGCATTGCTGCACCTTAACGCCCTCACTGGGGATGCAAATATCGCCGTAAGTGATAATATACTGCTAAAAAGTAGATTCATTGGGCTCCATTTCACTCGCAGAGTGTATCGGTGTATCTTGAAGCACTTTTTACGTAATAGGCCCCAAAGCTACCAAGTTCGTCGAAATAACGCAAACTGCACGGTCATTACGCCGTTAAAGGTCATTCAAGGTCACCGATTTTGGTACCAATCAAAAGCCCATATGCGACTTCTTATTATTCATTATCATCATCATCATCAACGAATTTCATCCCGATGCAAGTCTGGCAAAACTTCAGGGCCATTGTGTGTCACATGTACGTTGTTACACTAGTGTCAGTGCTACTGTTAATAGTAACTTACCTCCTATCTTGCATTATTTCCAAGTTATGGCCGATTATTGGTCAATTTTTGCTATTGATAGAGGGGTGCCTCACTTTAATGCCCCCACTGGGGATGATCTGCAAATATCCTGATAAACTTTACCTCTCCAAATTCGGATAATGACCCTTTCAGCGAACTTTATGCAATTTTATGTTTTGGGAAAAGCTCCGGAACTTTATCAAACTTTATAACGTGTATGATGGAACGGAACATCTGTGCCTGACTGCCTTTAAGAACTCTTTCATTGTTTTTTTGGATGTCTTATGGTTACTGACTTTCTTTTTATGCATCCAGCGCCATCAGTAGGCTACAAGAGGCATTATGTGTCCGGGTCCGTCTGGCGTGCGTCTGTTATTCTGAGTGACGCGATATCTCAGTACTTGACGGTGGCATTTCAATGAGACTTGGCACAAATATACAGGATGGACCAAAAAATTGGCACCATTTTTGTATGCCTTAACTATACCAAATATCCGATTTTCAAAATATTTCACTGTCACAGTCAGGAGAAAATTTGTAATAATACTATCACTATAGATCCCACCACACCTAAAGTGTGTCGCTACACTACCTTGTGAAATGTCAAGCGTATGTTGTAGCGTTTCATTGATCGTGCCATTGGTCAGTGGCGTCGCCGGCTTGAGTGCGTTGTCCAGCAGCAAGGTGGACACATTGAACACGTGATGTAAAACTGCAGGATGTGACAGTTACTTTAGACAATAATTGAGACAATAAACACGTTGTTTCCTGTTGTGACTTTCTTAAATGTGTTGCTACAGAAGTCGTCTTGTTTTTAATTGTTGCTTTTAAGACACTTGACATGTCACAAGGTAGTGTAATGATACACTTGAGGTGTGGTGGGATCTTTAGTGACAGTGAAATAATTTCGAAAATCGGTTAATATTTGGTCAAGTTAAGGCGTACAAAATGGTGCCAATTTTTGGGCCGCCATGTACATCATGTTAGTGGGCGTTGCTGAAGAGGTTTTCAAGGTCAGCAAAGTAAAAGTCGAAGTGAATGATCAGAAACAGCCTATGATGTATAGGTGTAAAGTGAATTAAGAAATTGAAACCGAATAACTTGCTAGTAAGTAATGGCGTGAATGCTACAACAGCGGAGGCATAAATTTCGATGATGTGGCGTCGAGGCTCAGTTGTTTTAGTATTTTGTCGTCGATGTACCATTTGTTTGCATCTGGTACACCAAGCTGCCTATCTGTCAGCTAATGACTGTTGCCCCTTTTCTTCCAGTAGACAACGTGATCAACATCTGTCTGGAAGTAAGAGGGGAGATTATCAGAACTGTTCTATGCTGTAGGCCTATTGTGTGCTGAAGTGCACAGTGATAAGTACACTTAAGAGCAGTTCTTACAATTCTCTGGATTGGGTTTTGTCACACTGGACGCCTTTAACTGGGCATATAGATTCGTTTGTGTTTTTGTCGTACTGTATATGTGTTATATTATTGTAACACGGTAAGGTGGACCTGATGGGATTGAAGCCTAATCCTTCCTTCAGTGCTTTGAAACTGTTGGTTGTACCCTCTGACCCATAAAAACCCATGCCTAATATGACCTACAGTGTGTTTGGTGGGACGTTAAACCTTACTCAATCAATCAATCTGCTCCCATTAATTTATTTATTTTTTCACTTTTGTTGCAATCTGTCCAGAAAGTCTTGAAATCTTATTCTCAGTCTCATCTTCATTGCTGTGAAATGAAGTATGTAATATGTTGTGTATACAGTAGGCCTAGGCTGTGTACTGTTAACAGAGGAAGACTGAAGACATCAATACACTGCATTCTTCGTGTGTATCTGCAACATATATGATTCTTTACACCTGATAGAACTGAAATGGTTCATCAAACAATACTGGATTAAACATTACTGAAGACTGTCTGTGCAAGAACCGAATATTTTGTTACATTTTGTATATGCTTTCAATAGCAGCAGTCGATTCTCCCGCTAAATTCTCCCATGTCGTAATATCAAAAGTGAATTGCACTTTAAGCGATTTTAAAATATACAAAAAGCAAGTAACATGTATGTTTTGCATACAGTGGGAAACATTTGAAAATTTGTTTGATAACTCTTTTTTCGTGAGTTATCGTGACTATGTATTTTAATTATGTACCATGTCGTCATTGGCTGTTTTGCTATGCCACGTTAACTTCACGTTCTAATAATAATAATAATTGCAAATTGAAACATCCAACCATCTTGTGTCAGGCAAAAACCAACTATGTTGATGCATTCCGCAAGTGACATAAGCAAAACAAACTTAAAACAACAACAGTTCCATATTTTATTTTTACCGGGCTGCTTACTATGCAGGGCGATATTAGCCACGAAATTTCCGTCCGTCTGTCAAATACGTGAATTGTATTAAAATGAAAGACACTTCTGCCAAAATTCTCATACCGTATAAAAGGCACATTCATCCAGTTTAATTTTTGCACATTTGTCCCAATTTGGCGCCACTTCAAACCGACTTTCTCAGCACTGCAAATTTTCAACATACACAGTTCTTGCATGGAGGGTCTTCAATTATTATGGCAACTGCTCGATTTTGAGCTGCAGGGGGAATCGTTTACCGGCTGTGCGCGGTTTCCCTTTCTGCCTCCAAAGAAACAGTTCCACGGCGTCAAGAGGACCGCTGCAGGAGTGTGTCACCAATCTCAGAATCTTTCGCTACTGCCCCAGCCTAACGTGAAGCAGCTGGGAAAGAAGCTGGCAGAACGAAACTTGAGAGTTGAAAAAACTTGAAGTAGATGTTCGATTCATAACAGTCTGCAGTAGATGAGAAGATACGCCGACGCCGAAACGACAACGAAGAAACTGCTTAACGCGCTGCTCTGTCTATATGCGTCGTCACCCGTGCGATGCCGTGACATATCTGTCTGACGACGGCGATCCAGTGGCGTGCTGTGGTTACTACGTCGTCTCAGCGCCGGCGACTGCTCGACTGACGCGACCTCGTTGCATTCGCTGCGCCACCAGTGTAAGTAGAGAGTCTGCAGGACGGAGTGGCGTCGAAGCCGGGCCAGCTGCCGGTTGATGCCGGCCCGCAGCTCGTCGGCGCCGGCCACTTGACGCCCGATGACGAAGCCATACGCGACGGCGTCGAGG